>Ga0156386_1016_pt1 | contig 79468 bp, 71 predicted proteins | sample RifOxyA3_FD_108030 | JGI IMG/M metagenome (GOLD analysis project Ga0156386, IMG submission 108030) | Bacteroidetes bacterium RIFOXYA12_FULL_35_11
TTTTTTAAGTATTTATTAACATTATGTTGTTAATAATCAGAATATTACGAAGTCCGAAACGTTAGTTAATAACAACTTGAATCCTACAACTTTTATATTTAATCTCCCCATTTAAACCTTCCACTAATTTTAGCGAATAACAAAAATAAATCCATTTTGAAAACTTGCATGCCACATATCGCCGCTTCGATTCACAAATCATGTATAGCGCAACATACTTTAACAGATTTTTTGTATTGAAATTCAATAAAATGTATCTGAATGATTTGTGCCAGATTATTTAAAATCTTACATTTCAAAGTTCGCTTAAAATTTATGGCTTATATTTTGTTGTATTTTATGGCAAAATAAATACATTTGCAATAAAATTAATTTGTAAAAATATGAAAAAATTATTTGGCATTATTGTTGTTTTGCTGATTTTTGTGAATTTTTCTTATTCACAAGATGCAAACTCATTCCTTGAAAGCGGAAAGAACAAATTCAAAAACAGGGATTACAAAGGCGCTGTTGAAGATTTCACGAAAGCGATAGAATTAGATCCCAATGACATGAATTTTTATTTACAACGCGGTTATGCTTATGGTTTGATTGATAATTATGAAAGTGCGATTACTGATTACACAACAATTATTAAAAAAGAACCCAAGCATACTTTTGCTTATATTAGTCGTGGCGCTGCATACAATAAGTTGAAAAAATATGAAAAAGCTTTAAATGACTTGAGCAAAGCAATTGAATTAGACCCATCTAATACTGAAGCCTACAATAACAGAGGCTGGGCGAAAAAATTTATGGGCGATAAAAAAGGTGCTTGCAAAGATTGGAAGGAATCCAAGAAAAAAGGCAATGATGAAGCCAAAATTATCATGAAAAATAATGGTTGTTAATTTTTTACGGAAATGAAAAAAAGTGTTGCTTTAGCCAGTTTATTGTTATTTGCTGTTATCGTTTTTACAGCTTTTCACTCAAAGGATAAACACCCTACAGACATGAGGGATTGCCTTGAAAAAGTAAAATCGAATTGGGGTGAAAAATGTCTTGGTTGTGAAAGTAATTACAAAGATTCTTATAAACTGACACTGGTAAATATATGTGAAGAAACGCTTGATATTAAAGTTGCGGTTCAGAATACAAATATAACCTGGCGTATTTTTGATAAAGAAAGCCTTGCTCCCGGTGATACTTTTTTTGCATATTCCTGCGAAGGAACAGGGAGATTCCTGAAATGGGTGAAAAAAGCAGGTGATAAAACTATTTCGTTTCCTTCCAATCCAGAGATATATAAACTATATCCGAAATAAAAAAAGCCGCGAAGCGGCTTTTTTTATTTTCAATAAATCGCAAACCTGTGAGGAGCAGGCGCACTAGCCTACCCTTAAAACTTCACAGGATTGAACTAATAAAATCATTGCTAATCAAATTAAACCAGTGAGGAGCACTCCCACTTGCCAACCTGCGAAACCTCACAGGATTGGGTTAATAAAAAACGGGGTGGAAATATAGTTTATTACTACTAAATTCAATCGTAGGAAAAGGAAATTTCAATACATTGATAATTTTGAATGCTGTGCTTAAAGCTTTGTTTTTTACTTTAATCCGGGTTAAATCAATATCAAGGGAGAGGTAATATTGCCTTTTTCGCTCTACCAAAAGATTCAAATTCTGAATTTCATCATTAGAATGCCCTGCTAACATTCCATCTGCTCCATAGCCAATAGCAATATTGAGCCAGGTAGGAAATTTGTTCAGATTCAAGATTGATTTTAAATTTGCAGATAGCCAAAAAGTTTGTGCATTATAATCTTTTATTAATTTTTCAGGGAAATTGTTACCAAGGGCAGAAGGTCTGTATCCGGCAAGTCCGCTGTTGGAATACGAGTATTTTAAATTTATTTTTTGCTCTTTCCAGAAGTATTGTTGCAATGTAAAAAGACCTGTGCCGGCAATATTGGCGGATAGGTCATACCATGAAGCGCCCCATTCTTTCGAGAAACCGTCGAATATTTCTATGGATGAAATAAAAAAAACAGATTGAATTCCACTTATTGCAATTGCTTTGTTTTCTTCCATTCCTGCTTGTTTAAACAATAAATATCCAAAATTAGCAGTATGATAAGATGTAAATGAATGAGCTACCTTATCAACCTGAAGCCATTCTTTGCTGTCATCAAAAAAATGAAAAGACGATTTTGGATAATTTTTATACCAGGCTTCATTTAAGGAAATCATTGTACCGGTATAAATTATAGCTTCTGAAGTGAAAATTAGAGAAAGCGCTTTTTTATTTAAGGGTTTATTTAAAATTGAATCTGCCGGCTGGCAATATGATAAAGCAGAAGAAACTGCAAACAATAACAAAAAGGAAATAATCCTGAACACGATTGGCTGATTAAAAGTTAAACCCTATTCGTATAACCGGGTTGGAATAAGGCGAATACGTTAATTCGTTTAAATTCCATAAAAAACTGAGGTTGATAAAAGCCCTGCGTCCTATTTGTTGTTTTAAGCCTATCCCAACTAGGTAGCTATCAATATAAAACCGATCTTTTCTCGGATATTTATGTAAACGATCGAATACCCTTGTTTCAAGGCTAAGTACTTCAATTTCACCATGAAGAAAAACGGAACTTCCATTGCTGCGGACAGGAAATACTTTACTCAGATCATCTATTACAATAAAAGATGAAAATACTCTTCCGCCGTAAATATCTGTTTGAAAATTGTATAAGGGGCGTGTATCTTTATAAAATTGGTAAGAACCCCCTAAACCGGCTGACCAGCGATTTGTGATATAATATCCAACTGTTGGGGAAATATCTAACTGGATTATTGTTCCGGCTGAGCCGCCGATGCTGCCTCCCCAAAAAACTCTGTCCCAAAAAGTTTCTCTTTCTTTATATTGACAATATGATGAATTAAAGAAGCTTACAAGGGATAATAGAACTAATACTTTAAATACAAGTTGTTTCATGTTTCATGTTTCAAGTTACAAGTTACAAGTTACAAGTTTCAAGTTTCAAGTTTCAGGTTTCAGGTTGCAAGTTGCATAATAACCGTGGGTTGAGCGAAGTCGAAACCCAGATTGCAGGTTGCAGGTTGATTACTACGAAAAACAAATAGATACAATTACCTCGCAACATACCTTTACCCGCAAAATATCATAATTCCTACAAAAAAATAAGCAGACCTATAAGCCGGGTTCTGTATTCATCAGCAGGCTCGCCAATTGATGAATTTCTATCATTTATCTTGGCATAATATCACTAATATGCTCCTGCAATCTACCCCCCGGCTTGGACGGGCCGCCCTTTTGCGCCGGTATATTTGATTTTACAACCCATTGGGTGTACGGCTACTGATGTTACCACCAATACCGGTGGGCTCTTACTCCACCTTTTCACCCTTGTGTCGCCAAAGACGGCACGGTTATTTTCTGTTACACTTACCATATCTTTTCAGATATCTTCCCGTTAGGAAGAATGGTGCCCTGTGTTGCCCGGACTTTCCTTTCCGCATTAATACGGAACGATAGAACGGTCTGCAATGCAAATATATACATTTTTAGTAAAAAAATGAATTAAGAATTAGGAATTACGAATTACGAACCAGCCTGCATGTTTTTGGCCTGTCTGAGAAAGGCAGGCTGGTAGGTTTAGAATTAGGAATTGGTTCAGGATTAAAAACCAAATACATAACTGATTATATTCGCTCCCATTTTAAGCGCTTTGGTACGGGTTTCATCAGAATCTTTATGAACAGCCTGATCTTCCCAACCATCCCCGAGGTCTGTTTCATAGGTATAATAACAGACTAAACGACCTTCATAAAAAATTCCGAAACCTTGTGGCGATTTTGCATCGTGTTCGTGTATTTTAGGTAAGCCATTTGGAAAATCGTATTTTTGACGATAAATTGGGTGATTTGCAGGTAATTCGACAAAAACAGCTTCCGGAAAAACTTTTTTCATCTCACGGCGAACAAATTCATCCATTCCATAATTATCGTCAATGTGCAAAAAGCCTCCGGAAATTAAATAATTGCGTAGATTTTCTCTATCATTATCCGAAAAGATAACATTTCCATGCCCTGTCATGTGGATAAAAGGTAAATTGAAAATGTCTTTGTTTCCCACTTCAATTTCTACTGCTTCCGGGGCTATATTAGTTCCAAGATTGGTGTTGCAGAATTTAATGAGATTTTTCAGAGAGGTAGGATTTGCATACCAGTCTCCCCCACCGCTGTATTTTAGCAACCCAAATTTTACACTTGTATTTTGCGCTAAAACAGTAGCGATAACAAGAGAAAACAAGAAAATAATCAGTATTCGCTTATGTCTAATCAAACTATTCATTTAATAATGATATTGTGTGACAGGCTATTATGCCGGCAGTTTCTGTTCTTAAACGAAAAGAGCCCAGGTTTATTTCATGATAGCCTTTTTGCCTCGCTAAAATAATTTCTTTTTCCGAAAAATCACCTTCAGGTCCTATCAGAGTTGTAGTATTTTTTAGGGAGACATTCATTGATTTTATATTTTCTTTCAACCCATTTTCACAATGGGCAATCATATTTACAAGTGTATCGTTTTGTTCAAGAAAATCTTTATAAGGTATTAATTTATTTAATTTAGGAAAATATGCTTTTTTACTTTGCTTTATTGCTGCAATAATAATCTTTTCCATTCTTTCATTATTAACATTCTTTCTTTCAGAATGTTCGCATAATATTGGTGTAATTTCATCAATTCCGATTTCAGTTGTTTTTTCAAGAAACCATTCAAATCTGTCAATATTTTTTGTGGGAGCAATTGCAATATGAATGAAATAGTTTCTTTTACCGAAGTTTTCAATGATGCCTGTAATTTCAAAGAAGGATTTTTTGGGATTGCTTTCTGATAAAACAGCTTCAAACAAAGTACCCTTACCATTAACAATTTGAATAGGATCATTTTTTTTCAGGCGCAAAACCTTTGAACAATGATACGAATCTTCAGCAGAAAGGAAATTTGAATCAGTAGAAATATCCGGTTGAAAAAAGAGTGTCATTATTTTGTACAAATACCTGGTTTTCCGTCAGGATCAGCTTCAAGCCCAAACCAAACCATTGCAAATCCTTTATATATCCCGATGCCGATTGCCTGCCATTTTTTATTTTCCCATTTCCCTTCGTTGATAATTACCGCATTATGACCAGAGCTGTTTTTCCAACCTTTCAGCGCACCCTCCGGATTTGAAACGTACCCATCGCGGCCTCCATGAGCAATTTCAAAGCCATCTCCCTGATAATTGGTTAATTGTCTTGGTTTTTCCCACATACAGGTTGCATTTTTATGAGTAGAAGGATAGCAGCAATATTCCCATATTCCCTTACCATTATCCGACCAACTGTGCATGTTGCATCCTACCTTGGGTTTGTTGTTTTCAACATCCTTCGCATGCAAGCGGGCAACATAGGTAAGACTCTTTGATAGAGGAATTTCGGGTAAGCCTTTTTCTTTTCGATACTCCATAATCAGCTTATAGAGCTTCATTTCTTCGAGAGAAATGCAAACAGTTATATTTTTTTTAGATTTGTCTTGTGCTGAAGTTTGAAAAATACAAAAACATGACACAAGTGTAAGCATGATCAAATTTTTCTTCATAAAAAAATTAATGAGTGGCTTTGAATAAAGAGTCAACAAATTCAGTTTTATTAAAAACCTGAAGGTCTTCAAGTTTTTCGCCGATTCCGATATATTTAACAGGAATTTTAAACTGGTCAGAAATACCTATGACAACACCTCCTTTAGCTGTACCGTCTAATTTAGTAAGAGCTAAAGCAGTAACCTCTGTCGCTAATGTAAACTGTTTCGCCTGCTCAAATGCATTTTGACCCGTAGAACCATCTAGAATTAACAAGACTTCGTGGGGTGCATCGGGAATAACTTTTTGCATAACCTTTTTAATTTTAGTGAGTTCATTCATTAAATTAATTTTGTTATGCAATCTTCCGGCAGTGTCAATAATAACAAGGTCGGCATTATTTTTTTTCGCGGAGGTAAGTGTGTCGAAAGCAACAGAAGCGGGGTCTGAACCCATTTGCTGTTTAATAAGCGTAACATCAACCCGTTGCGCCCAGATACTTAGTTGATCAACAGCCGCAGCTCTGAAAGTGTCTGCAGCACCAAGGTACACTTTTTTTCCAGCATTTTTGAAATGATATGCCAATTTTCCGATGGTAGTAGTTTTACCTACGCCATTTACACCAACAACCATAATCACATACGGGTTATCCATTTGTGGGATATGGAAATCTTCAAAACTTTCTGTATTATTTTCTTCAAGAAGAGAAGCGATTTCTTCTTTTAAGATGCGGTGGAGGGCGTCGGTTCCGATATATTTATCTTTAGCAACGCGTGTTTCTATTCGGGTAATGATTTTAAGGGTAGTTTCAACACCTACGTCAGAGGAAATGAGGATTTCTTCAAGATTGTCGAGTACTTCGTCATCAACCTTGGATTTCCCGATTATCGCCTTAGAAATTTTCTGAAAAACACTCTCTTTGGTCTTTTCAAGACCTTTATCAAGGGTTTCTTTTTTTTCTTTGGAAAATATTTTACTAAAGAATCCCATTTGTCTGTTATAAGAAAGTCAGCAATTTATAAATAAAATAGAAACAAAAAAAGCTTTTTCTAAAAAAGAAAAAGCCTTTTCAGTGCATTGATAATAACTTATGATTTTTTTTCAAAAAATTCTTTAGCCAATTCATTAGTTATGATATTCTCTTTGAATTCATAAGCTCCAGTTTTTGAAGACTTTACCATTTTAATTACTTTAACGTAATCTTTGCCAGAGCTTTCTTTTTTCAAGGTAGCAACAACTTTCTTTGCCATAGTTCAAATTTATTTAATTTCTTTATGAACAGTTACTTTTTTAAGGACAGAGTTGTATTTTTTCAACTCCATACGTTCTGTTGTATTTTTTTTGTTTTTTGTTGTAATGTATCTTGACATTCCAGGCATACCGCTTGTTTTATGTTCTGTACATTCAAGGATAACCTGTATCCTGTTGCCTTTACTTTTCTTAGCCATTATGTTATCCTCCCGTTATTAAAATTTAGAAATATAACCTTTTTCTTTTGCATCTTTTAAAGCTTTTTCAATACCATTTTTTGTAATAGTACGAATACCAGATGCTGATACTTTCAGGGTAATCCAACGATTTTCTTTTTCAAGAAAAAACTTTTTTGTAAATAAATTTGGATTAAAGACCCTTTTTGTTTTTCTGTTCGAGTGAGAAACGTGGTTTCCTCCCATCGCCGTCTTTCCTGTTATCTGACAAATTTGTGACATAAACCGTTTTATTTTTTTAGGGTTGCAAAGTAAGTGAAATTTATTTAGTTAATCAAATATTTTCAAGAAAAAATTATTAACTTTTCATTGTTAGTAAAAGGACAAAATACGAATTTTATTAAGTTACTGATAAAGAACAGTATAATGCAATTATATTTTTATAACATTTTTTGTAACTAATCAGTTTTACCGAAATTCAAATTTAGCAATAAGATTTAATCCACTCAAAATATTTTGACCATTTTTAATAATTGTGTCAATAACAGATCGGATCATTGCAAAATTTTGAGCTGCAAGAATAGTTTTAAATTGCCCTGATATTTTTTGTTTGACCTTGACATTTCTGATAGCTCTTTCGGATGCATTATTGTCAGGAGGAATTTCTGGAAAAAACAGAAATGGGAAAACATAATCTTTGAGTCTGATCATTCGAGCATGAAACGAGATTATTTTTTTATGCTCTTTTTTCCATGGATTTTGTTCAAGTAATTTGTCAAGCCGTAGAATTATTTGTTGTACATTTTGATTATCGGGATGATAATCCTTTCGGGTCATTATTTTTTTCAGGTCAATTGCATCAAGAAGTAATTTTCTAAAATCTTCCGACCATTTGTATCCATATAATTCATTAAGATATTCCAATTCTCTCAGTAAATGAGATGTGCATATTTGATGAGCCTTTGCCTTTGTTTTTAAATGTGGTTTCCAACAGTCGTGATTTAAAAAACTATTTGGAAATCCGTATTTGAAATTTGCCTCTATTGTTTCAAAGCCTCTATTATCAGATGCAACAATAAATGTTGATTTGGGTGTTTGCCATGTCCAAAACCATGCTTTATCTCCATTTATTTTTGCTCCTGTTTCATCTGCTCCTATTGAAATGCTGGTGGAAACAACCTGTCTGATTTGTTCATATACTGGCTTTGTTTTTTCGGCAAAGCGATTCAATAAATAATGGATACCGCCTTCACTAATAGGTAAACCAAAAATATCGTTAAACATTTCTTTCATCCTTGCAAATGGCAAGTATTGACGTGCATGATAATATCCTATTAAGCTTTCAATATTACTGCCATAACTCACAGGAGAATTTACACCAATAGGAAACGGCGATCTGGTAACACAACCACAAGTACATTGTTTGCTAAAAGAGCGGTATTCTGTATAAATAGCTTTGATTGGAGGAATATCTACCACTTGCCTGACTTCTTCGTCTTGAGAATCTTGGCTTGTTAATGAGGCGCCACATTTATTACAGAAATCTGGAATAAGTGAAATAATTTCATCAGGCGTTTCTGTCATAAGTAAAGTATTACCATCATGATTTGGTTGCCCTCCGGTTTTTTTATCACTTTTGGTTCTTAGACTTTTTGTTCGTGGTAACCGATTTTCATCTTTTGATGGTGGAATAGAACTATTGCTGCTATTTTTAGGATGTTGATATTTCTTTAATTGCTCTTTCAATACGATATTTTCTTTTTCTAAATGCTCAATTCGATGCGTTAATTCATCAAGTCTCTGTATTAATTCTAATATGATTTTATCTTTATCCAATTTGCTGTGTTTGATTTTACAAAGCAATGGAATTAATCATTAAAAATGACGTGGAAACCCTTTATTTTATTAAGAATTGGCGATGTTTTTTGTTGATAAACACAGACTTTTTTTCGATTTCAATTTTTATCCTAAAATCATAGTTAATATTATGTTAACAACCTCGTAATTTTTTATATTTTTGAAAACTGATTAGTTACTTATTTTTTAATATAGAGGAATACAATAGGAATTCAGTAGAAATACGATAGGAATTCAATAGATATACAATAGATATTAAGTAGGAATACAATTGTACATCTACCGAACATCTATTGAACATCAATTTTTACTAATATCCGCTATTTAAGTCTTGTCGTAATATTTTTCCTTTTTCTTCGTCGCTAATTTTTTTATTCATTCCGAGCAATGCCATTTCCCAGTCTCCATACATAGGATTTGGGAGAATGATGTATTTTTCCCCGAAATTATTTTTATTTTGATCAACAATATCTTTTCCGAAATTGACAGAGCGTTCTTCGTATATTTCAGAAAGGTCGGCAAGGTTGTCGCCAATGAGAAGAATAATTTCATGTGTTTCCGTAACTTTTGCTCTGCGATTTTTTTTGCTGCTTTCATCTGTGCGGAAAAGCATGTGATCTTTGTCAACATAAGGAAAACCGAGTGAGTCGAGGTTTTTCATGGTAGATTCCATTTCATTTGTGCGTCTGTTAGAAATGTAAAACGTCTCAACATTTTTAGATTTTGCATAGTTTATAAAATCAAGCGCACCTGGTAATGCCGCAGCTTTCGCTAGTTTTGTCCATTCATTCCAAGTTTCAGATGAATAGCCTTTGCCGGTTTCCATACATTTAATTTCAAAAGGAGTATTGTTTAATATAGTTTCATCTATATCTACTATCACTGCTTTTTTACTTTTTTTATTTTCTGTTTGCAGATATTTGTCAAGTTGCATACGTGCAAGATTATATGCCTGATAGTAGCATGCCTTCATTTCTGCAGAACGTTCGTACCAGTTGACTGCACACGTAAGATGTTGGTAATTGTTTTCAGAAATAACTTCTTTTTTTGAAATCCCCTGCTCTTGAGAACTTTGCTGACAGCCGGATATCACATACATTAGTGCTACCAGCCCAAAAATATATTTTTTCATTCTTTAAATTTTAATTAACTTTACTGTTCTTTTTGCGCTCTAAAGTACAAAGAAAATAAAAAAAGAATCATCTGTATGAATAAAAAAAGAATATTTATTTTTTGTTTGCTTGTTTTTCTGACAGGATATTTTTATTCTGTTGCACAGGTTTACAGGGAATCCGGTTCTCCTTTCATACAAAATTACACAGATAAAGATTATGGCACAAATTCACCGCAAAATTGGTCTATCCTACAGGATGCCCGTGGTGTGATGTATATTGCCAATACAGAAGGTGTTCTTGAATACGATGGCAAAAACTGGAGGCTTATAAAAGTTTCCAATAATTCTATTGTCTGGTCGCTTGCTAAAGATACAAAAGGAGTTATTTACGTGGGAGCAGTCGGCGAGTTTGGCTATCTTGCTCCCGACAATATAGGGCGACTTTCCTATATCTCTTTGTTAAGTAAATTAAAACCCGAAGATCTAAATTGTGGCGACGTTAAAGACGTTTGTATAACAAGCGAAGGAGTGTATTTTATTTGCAAAAATTCAATCATTCATTATAAAAATAATACTTTTAATATTATAAAAACAGACCTGCAACAGATGAAAGGTTTTGTTTTTGAAAACACGGTTTACATAACGCAGAAAGATAATGGAATTTACTATATAGATAGAGAAAGACTCGTGTTTCTGCCTTATACAGAGCAATTAAAATCAAATTTCAAAGAATATTTTATACTTCCTTTCTGTAAGGGAAAATTTTTAATCAGTATTCGCGGAAAAGGTATTTTTCTGTATGATAAAGAAAAACTTGATTCAGGTAATGCAAGCGCCAATGAAGTCGTTATTCCTTTCATAACTGAAGCAGATGCCTATTTTAAAGAAAATTCTTTGCTAACAGGAATTCAGATTAACAATGAACAGTATGCTTACGGGACACTATCGGGGGGAATTGTAATAACCGACAGGGATGGTTTTTTATTACAAATAATTAATAAAAACAGGGGACTGCAAAGCAATGGCGTATATGCTCTTTTCTTTGATAAAAATAATAATCTGTGGGCTGGTCTTGTAAATGGAATATCAAAAATCGAAATAAATTCGCCCTTAACGAAATTCAATGAATTAAATGGATTTGAAGGTTTGGCCTTGTCTATAAAAAAGCATAATAACAAAACATATATAGGAACTACAAATGGAATTTATTATATGCCTGAGCATAAAATCAACAGTACAAATGACAGGTATAGCTTCAAATATATAAAAAATACCGCTGCTTCCACTTGGGCTTTTGTTGAGCTGAATAACATCTTGTACGCTCCGGGTCCGATTGGTTTGCTCGAAGTCAGAGACACCACCGTTCATAGCGTTTTTGAATGTGGACAAATTTTAAGTTTTACCACAACGCCAAAATTTCCGGATATAATTTTTATAGGACAGCGATCTGGACTTGCTTTTACACGTTTTCAAAAATTTGGGACAGGCAATGTATTTAGTGCGGTAGAAGAAATTCAGAGATCGGAGAATCCCGTGTGGCGCACTGCCGTTGATGAAAATGGCGATATATGGTATTCTGATAAATACAGCGGGCTTTATCATGTTGTGTTTTCCGATAAAAACAATCCGGGAAAAAGTAAAGTAATAAATTACGATACTACTAATGGTTTGCCCAGAATGGATTATAATTATCCGTATTTTCTGGAAAATAAACTTTATATAGCCACCCAGAAAGGCGTTTTCAGAGCAGAAAAAATAAAAGGAAGTGAAAAATATCATTTTTTTCCGGATGAAATTTCTACACAAATTTTAGGCGCTAATGTAGATGTTAAACAATTGACTTCTGATACTGCAGGTCGCATTTGGATTCAGTCTGACAAAAACGGAATGTGTTACATTGAAAAAAATAAAAATGGTGTTTGGAAAATGCAGAACAAACCATTTAAAAGCACCGGATATGTATTTAGGTTTTATATTGATGAAAATAATACCGTCTGGATGTGTACGAATCATGAATTGTATAAATATGAACAGAAATTTACGAAAATTTACGAACAAACTTTTCCCAGCCTGATAAGAAAAATTGTTGCAAACAATGACTCTGTTTTGTTCATGGGATACAATTTAAACGATTCTGTGAAGCTGAAATCTGTTTTGTCTTATAGCTTAAATACTGTTTCATTTGAATTTTCTGCACCTTTTTATGATAATGAGGTAGATATTGAATTCAGCTACAAACTGGAAGGTTTTGATAAGTCGTGGAGTAACTGGAGCAAAGAAACAAAGAAGGAATATACAAATCTTCCAGAAGGAGATTACGTGTTCCGGGTTAAAGCAAAAAATATTTATGATGTGGAAAGTTCGGAAGATTCATATAAAATTAAAATTCTGGCACCCTTTTACAGAACTTATGTTGCTTATGCCATTTATTTAATTGTTTTCGTGCTTGTTATTTTTGGAAGCATTAAAATATATAATCAGAGGTTAATAAGGAAAAACATTCGGCTGGAACTTCTCGTGAAAGAACGAACAGCAGAAGTAGAGCAGCAAAAAGAAGAACTTAGTACGCAGGCAGAGCATCTTGAGCTTAACAACCGCGAGCTTGAGAAACTGTCAATAGTAGCAAGCGAAACAAGCAATGCTATTTTAATAATGGATGCAGAAGGCAACATTGAGTGGATAAACGAGAGTTTTAAGCGTATTTATGGTTTTGTTGACAGGGACGAGTATTGCAGAGAAAAGGGTGTTGATATTTTAAAAGCAAGCTCCAGTCCCCGTATTGTTGAAATAATAAATGAGTGCCTTTCAGATAAAAAGGCAGTAGTGTACGATAATTATACTGAAACAAAATCGGGTCATAAATTCTGGGCGCAAACCACTATAACACCTATTCTTGATGCTTCCGGAAATATTAAAAAGTTAGTAGCAATAGACTCTGACATAACACAAATAAAAGAAGCCGAAGCTGAGATTAAGCAACAGAATGAAGAAATTACCACACAAAGGGAATTGCTTGCAAAAGCGAACAATGAGCTTCGTTACACAAATAAATTAATTACCGACAGTATAAAATACTCGAAGCGTATACAGGAAGCCTTGTTGCCCTCGATGAAATTAATACAGACACATTTTTCCGATTCTTTTATATTCTATAAACCCCGCGATATTGTCAGTGGCGATTTTTACTGGATGTCTTATCAGGCGAATAAAGTATTTTTTGCCATTGCGGATTGTACCGGTCATGGCGTTCCGGGTGCGCTTCTTAGCATGATTGGATCAACAATATTGAATGAACTTATTAATGAAAAAGGTATTACCAGCCCTTCAAAAATTTTAGAGTATCTCAGCTTGCGTATTGTTACTGCATTGGAGAAAGGACGTGAACCTGACGATATTCAGAGCGATGGAATGGACATTACATTGTGTTGCTGGGATAAAGATTTCAGAGAACTTAAAATTGCTAGCGCCAACGGTCATGCTTGTTTATATAGTAAAACAGGAATACAAGAAGTCAAGGCAGATATTTATTCAATCGGCGATATTTTCTCGCATAATCAGAATATAGAATATACAACACATACGTATCATATTGAAGAGGGCGACATGCTTTATATGTATACAGACGGCTATCAGGATCAATTCGGGAAACAGGAATCGCAGAAATTTATGGCAACCCGTTTTGAACAAATGTTAACAGAATTGCAGTCTTTAGCGATGAAGGAACAACTCAGTAAATTGAGCTCTACTTTTGAAGCATGGAAAGGCGCAACGCATCAGACAGATGATGTGCTTGTGATGGGTATCAGATTTCATTCGTTTTAATAAAGATGATTCGCAAATTGCGTAACATTAAATACATTTTTTCTTTTGAAAATAGCATTATTATCGGATATACACGAAGACATCGTCAGCCTGAAAAAAGCGATGAAAATGATTGAAATTGAAAAATGCGATCATATTATTTGTCTAGGCGATATTCTAGGATATCCCTACAGGCGCGCAAAATATGAAAACACAAAAAATGCAGATGAGTGCATCAATATTATAAAATCGAATTGTAGTATTGTTTTGCTTGGAAATCATGATCTTTTTCATTTAAAAAAATTTCCTGAATACCAGTCAGGATTTAATTTACCCGAAAATTGGTATCAATTGTCTGCAGAAGAAAAGAGACATTTTGCAGGGGATCATGTTTGGAATTATTCAGATGATTATTCCGTGGAAATTCAGCCAAGGAATAAAGAATATATGATGTCGCTTTCGGAACATGCCATTAAATCTTTTGGTAGTCAAAGTGTTCTTTTTTCTCATTTTGTCTATCCTAATTTTACCGGCTATATCGCAAGTTATTCGGGAGATGGAAAAAAAATAAAGAAGCATTTTGATTTCATGAAAAAGGCAAACTGCGAATTGAGTATTTGCGGTCATTTGCACATGGAAGGTCTTGGAATTTGTTATGGACCCGGAGAAAGTTTGCTTACACATATTTTTAAAGGATTTATTTATTTTTCTTATGGAGAAAAAAAAATAAAAGGTAAATCCAGTTGCGTGTCAATTCCGGCTTTAGCAGACAATGGGCAGGTTAATGGCATCGCGGTTCTTGATATGAATAATGCAATCGTTAAATCCATATCTTTAAATACAAACCGAAGGTTTATTCTATAAATGATGTTACGTAAATTGAGGAAAATGTTTTTGAAGTCAGAAGTCAGAAGCCAGAAGCCAGAAGTTGCTTCGTGCTTCGTGCTTCGTGCTTCGTGCTTCCGACAGACAAAAAAACATTATACCTAACCTAAGCTATGAGTAAGAAATTATACAAAGCGAATTTTTTCCAGAAAATAGTACTACCGGCATTATTGGCAATTTTGCTTTTTATTATTTCGGTTTTTGCTTTTATCATTCCTGCTTTTAAAGAAAATGTTGTTGAGGAAAAGCGGAAAATGATAATGGAGCTTACGAATTCCGCATGGAGCTTGTTAAAAAAATATCAGGACGATGTTGAGCAGGGAATCGTAACACTTGAAAACGCTAAAAATCAGGCAAAACAAACCATCGAATCTTTAAGATATGGAGATGATAACAAAGATTATTTCTGGATAACAGATATGCAGCCTGTAATGGTAATCCATCCCTATGTTCATGAGTTAACGGGTAAAAGCCTTGAAGAATTTGAAGACCCGGATGGCGTAAAATTATTCATGGAGGCCGTTAAAATAGCAAAAACAAAAGAAGAGGGATTTATAAGTTATCGCTGGCAACTGAAAGACGATTCTTTACAAATAGTTCCAAAAATATCCTTTGTTAAAAAGTTTGCTCCCTGGAATTGGATTATTGGCACCGGAATATATTTGAATGATGTTGAAACAGAAATGGCACTGCTCACAAATAAAATTATAATAATATCAATTAGTATCATTATTATTATTTCTCTGATAATTGCTTTTATTACGCATCAGAGTTTAAGAATCGAAAAAAGTCGCAAACTGGCAGAAGAACAGTTGCGCGAATCGAGAGAGAAATATCACAGCCTGATTGAATCATCTACAGAAGGGATAATTCTTTTATTAAATAATAAAATTTCTTATACCAATTTATTCATTCAAAACTGGCTCGGGTATACAAATAATGAAATGTCTTTACTGCCCTTGGAGTTATTATTTGCTGATGCTGCTCCTAATACAATTCTGAAAATAAATAATGAAACGAAGAAAGAAATTCTTTTGAAAAAGAAAGATAACAGTACCGTTGAGGCTGTATTAACGGTATTGCATATATCTTTTGCTGAAAAGGAAGGACTGCTTCTTACGCTTAGGGATACAAGTGAAAACAGAACTGTTAAAAATGAACTGGAAGAGCTAAAAGCAAGATTACATGCTGTTGCAGATTATTCACGACTAGGATATTTCCGTTTTTCTTTGCATGATAAAATCAGTCTTACAGATGTGAATAATGGTCTTGTATCTATGCTGGACTATAAAAATGAAGAAGAGTTAAAAAAAGTTCCTCTTGCAAAAATTTTTAGTTCAAAATCAGATGTAAAATTTGTATTAGGCCATCTGAAGGAAAATAAAGGGTTCGCACGCAAAAAAGTATTTCTCCGAAAAAAGGGAGGCAGTAGTTTTGATGTTTTACTTTCTTTGAATATTTCTACAGATGAAAAGGGTAATAAAGCTTTTTTTGACGGATTTATTGAACGGGTGTCAATGCAGAAAGAATCGCTGATTTCTCCGGCAGAACAATCATGGGATTTGCTGACAAGCAGACTGGCAGTTTCCGTACAAAAAGTTTCCGATTTCCAGCATCCTCTCATTCATTGCCCTGAGTCAGCAAATATTATGTCTGCTATTGAAATAATGAGCCGGCATAAGTCCGATTATATTGTTTTATTTGATGGTATAAACTCTTCTGGAATAATTACATTCGCAAATATTGCAGAACTACTTTTTATTAAAGAATTTAATTTGAATATTCCGGTTTCTGCATACAGGAAGCCTTCGCAGCCAGAAATCGCTGAGAATACTGATATTGACACAGCGTTGATATTTGCAGAAAAACACGATTTTACGCATTTATTGATTCAAAACCCTAAGGGCGATTATACAGGTGTTTTTAAAACAATAGATGTAATTTCATTATATTCTGATGTAAAAGGGCATATTTTGAAACTGATTAATTCGACTATTCCTGTTTCAGAATTTAAAAAAATCCGGGAAAAGATTCCTTTTTTGATTAGACCTATGCTGAATGAAACCGGAAATGCCGTTATTGCTGGAAGGCTTATTTCTATACTAAATGATGCCATTACAGAAAAAATAATTAATATTTCTCTGAGTGAGCTTGGAGCATCTCCGGCAGAATTTTGCTTTTTTACATTCGGAAGCTCGGGGCGTGAAGAATTTTCTTTGATTTCAGATCAGGATAATGCGTTGATTTATCAGGATAGTTCTGAAAACCAAGAGCAACATAAAAAATATTTTACAGCATTATCGGAAAAAATATGTAATTATCTTTCAGATTCAGGTTTGCCTTTGTGTAAAGGGGGTTACATGGCAAAGAATCCTGACTGGTGTCAGCCGCTTTCTGTTTGGAAAAATTATTTTACCGATTGGATTGTAAATGCAGAACCGCAGAATATCTTAAACATTTCAGTATTTTTTGACCTGCGTATGGTATTCGGAACGTCTTCATTATTTATGGAATTAGAAGATTTTGTCTTTTCAGCGCTTCATGGTAGGAGTACATTTTTCTATCACCTCGCACAGTCTGTAGCAACATTTAAGCCTCCTCTGAATGTTTTTGGAAACATCGTATCCGATGCGCAGGGAAAAAATTCTGACAGCCTTGATATAAAAAATTGCCTAACTCCAACAATTATGTTTACAAGGATTTATGCGCTGCAAAATCAGGTAAGGAAAACAAATACAGCAGAGCGAATCAATGAACTTGCGATGAAAGAGGTGTTTGATAAAACAACCGTAGAAGAGCTGTTGTTTCATTATAATTATTTGATGCAACTTAGATTAAAGCATCAGGTAAGCCAATCTATGAGTAATACAGAGCCCGATAATTTTATTTTACTTAAGAAACTAAGCGATATGGAGCAGGTTATTTTAAAGAAGGTGTTTTCACAGATAAATGCTTATCAGGCGAAGTTAAATGCTTCTTTTATGAGTTCCTACAAAGCATAATCTATTAACCTACTTCACTGATTTTTTTTAAACGGGCAAGGTTTTTAATTGTAATTTCTTTCCCTTCAAACCCAATGATGTTTTCATTTTTAAATTCAGAAAGCAACCGAACAGCGTTTTCTTCAGAAATTGCGCTCATTTCACCTAATTCTTTTCTGGTAATTCCAAGAGTAAAACTAGTAGCATCATAAATTTTTGACAGATAAAGCAAACTGTCTGCAACTCTTCCTCTTATTTGTTTTTGATTGAGAGAAATTAATTTTTCCATTATAGAATTTACAGATGCGCCAAAAGCAAAATTTAGTTTCTTCAAAAAGTTAGAATTTGAAAAGTATAATTCTTTCACAAAGTTAATATCAATCTGGCAGGTATAACATTCACTAATAGCTGCTACACTATACGCGTAGGTTTTGATATCATATACGCCAATCAGTCCGATATAATTTGAAGGAACAAGTATATACATGATGATATTTTTTTGGTTTACACCTTCAATCAACATTTTCGCCTGACCCTCAACAATAACAATAGCATGAGAAACAGAGCTGTTTTGTCTGCAAATAACTTCATGTTTTTTATAAACAGCCTGAATGGGTTCAAATTTATCTGCCAGCCCCATCTCAACGGCTGTAAGATAAATGTCACATTTCAAATTGCATGAAGCGCATTTTATTTGATTTGTGAAACGCATAATTTTTCAAAAATAGAATAAAAATAGTTGTTTTAAAACAATGTTGTCATGCAATCTTATTAAATAAACAATAAAATAATATTTTTTTAGTTTTGGTCGGTTAAAAAAAATTATTTTTAAGGAAATCAATTATCTAATAATCAGTTTTAAAAAAGGAGGAAAAATGCACGGACCAGCAGCAAAGTTAGAAACAGATCACGCAGCGGCGAAAAAATCGAAACTGGGTGTTATCTTATTTATTTTTTATTTATTGGTGTACACCGGATTTGTATTGATTGGACTATTAGACCCGGATATGTTAAGCGTTCATGTATTAGGGAAGCAGAATTTAGCCATAGTGTATGGTTTTGGACTGATTGTTCTTGCTGTAATTATGGGTTTTATATATAATGCTGCGTGTACGAAAATGGAAAATAAAATGAATAAAAAATAAGGAGGATATTTTATGATTTATGATGTTTCAATTTGGGCAATAGTAATTTTCATGTTATTTGTTGCCACTGTTTTAGGATTGTCTTTTTATTTTGCAAGAAGAACAAAGTCCGCATCTGGCTATTATGCTGCCGGAGGAAATATTCACTGGGGGGTAAACGGAATTGCATTTGCGGGAGATTATTTGTCCGCTGCATCTTTCCTTGGTATTTGCGGGATGATTGCATACTCAGGTTATGACGGATTTCTTTATTCAATAGGTTATCTGGCAGGCTGGGTTGTTGCGCTTTTTATTGTGGCAGAGCCCATGAAGCGATTAGGGAAATACACATTTACCGATGCTCTTGATGCCCGGTTTAATTCAAAAGCGATCAAATTAACAGCTGCGATAAGCACTTTGATTGTATCTGTTTTTTATTTGATTCCGCAAATGGTTGGCGCCGGAGACTTAGTAGTTCCTTTGCTTGGTCTGCCACACTGGACAGGCGTTTTGATTGTAGGCTCTATTGTTATTTTGATTGTTGCTACAGCAGGGATGACGTCTACAACTTATGTTCAGTTTATAAAAGGCTCATTGCTGATAATTTTTTCTACAATCCTGACCGTTTATATTTTAAAGAATGGATTTAATCTACCCGATAAAGATCACCCGACACACTCCTTTGTAACATTAAATGCAAAAATTGATAATGGACAGGTTATTGGTTCAACCGATTCAACATATATATTTAAAGGAGCTTATACCGTAGATAAAAAATTAACTTTTGTTCATTTTGAAAAAGATAATCTTGCAAAATGGTTTAAACTCAGCAAGGATTCAACAAGTTTTTCCGAAATGTTGTTTATCACAACAACCGAAGATGGCAAAAAGCTTTATAATGGAGAACCAAAAGAAAACCGCAAGTTTTTTCAGGTGGGTCATTTAACTAAAATTATTGTTGATGGAAAAGAAGTTGACAAAACAGGTCCTGTTGGTCCGTTTGAATTTCTTTCAACAATGGAGAATCTGGAAGTCGTTCGTTTTGCGAAGAAGGATATTAAAGATGCTAAAACTACCGTATGGTATCAGAATTCTACTCCCGGCAAGAGTATGATAAACCCCGGTCTGCTTTACAAGGTTTCAAGCAAATCGGGCGCTACTTTTTGGGATAAATTGAATTTTGTATCTTTAATGTTGGCATTGTTCTTAGGAACATCAGCCTTGCCACATATTCTTATCCGTTATTATACGGTTCCAAGCCAGCGCGCTGCAAGAAAGTCTACAATTGTTGCTATTGCTGCAATCGGATTTTTCTATGTTTTAACTCTTTATATGGGATTAGGCGCATCTGTTAATGGTGTTCTTGATGTTGAGAGCAGTAATATGTCAGGGCCACTTCTTGCAAAATATTTTGGAGTAGGAATATTCTCTATTATTTCTGCAATAGCTTTTGCTACAGTTTTAGGTACTGTAGCCGGACTAATTGTGGCTTCATCCGGAGCAATTGCTCACGATTTTATGGATAATTACCTTGGTCTAAAAATGAATGATAAAGCCAAAGTAAAAGCCGGAAAAATCGCTGCATTCTGTGTGGGAATTTTTGCTATTATTCTAGGTGTGTTATTTAAAGGCATGAATGTCTCTTTCCTCGTTGGACTTGCTTTTGCGGTTGCTGCTTCTGCAAATCTGCCTGCAATTTTATTCCTTCTGTTCTGGAAAAAAACTACAGCAAAAGGGATTGCATCGTCAATCGTTGTGGGTATTTTATCATCCATATTGATTATTTTAGGTTCTCCAACAATGTTTGAAAAATACGGTCTTGCAAAATCTGCAGCAATTATACCGCTTGATAACCCTGGAATTATTTCTATACCTTTAGCGGCTCTTGTGCTTATAGTTGTTTCTCTAATGACACAAAAAGATAATGCAAACAAAGTTGAAAATTATCATCTGGATCAGAAATAATATTCAAATAATTATATAAAAGAACAAACATCAGGTTTCGGAACTGCTTATGTTATCAGTTTTTGTGACCTGATGTTTTCATTTAAAGTGCTTGTTAAAAATAATGTTTTTAAGCATATCTAAAACCATACATTACAAAACAAGTTATATTTGCCCACTTTATATTGAAATTAGAAAGCAGCTTGTATGCTTTCAGTCTATCTGCTGACAAAGGCACGCTGACAGGTTAAGAAAATATTAATTTTTTATTAAAGAATTTATTACATTAAATATTAAAAATTAAAACCCTTATTGTTAAATTAAATTATTCAGATTATGAGAAAATTATTATTCGTTTTATTATTTGTTCCATGCATTGTTTTTGCGCAGGAAAAAAAAGAAGCCCCAAAGTATGGAATTGCTTTTTCCGGCTTTGTAAAAAGCGACGTGTTTTTTGATTCGCGTCAAACAATAAATATTCGGGAAGGTCATTTTTTGGTGTTTCCTGCAAATGAAATGCTTGACAGTTCAGGAAAAGATATTAATGCTGTTCCGAATTTTAATATGCTGTCTATTCAATCAAGGCTAACAGGGAAAATATCTGCACCAGATGCTTTTGGCGCTAAAACAGAAGGTGTGCTTGAAGCCGACTTTTTTGGAAATGAGTTTGTAGATGCTGCGTTAAAAGGAAATTTTGTTGATGGAAACGGTTTTAGACTTCGTCATTCATTTGTGAAACTTACATGGCCACAAAAAAATGAATTATTAATTGGTCAGTTCTGGCATCCACTATTTAACCACAACTCATTTCCGGGCACAGTTTCTTTTAATACAGGTGTTCCTTTTCAGCCATTTTCCAGAAATCCACAGGTAAGGTACACACATAAAATTGGCGATATCAGTACCATGGCTTGTATCTTATCACAACGCGATTTTGTAAGTGTTGGAGGCTCTACACCTTTACGAAATTCTGCAATACCTGAAGTGCAGGCGCAGATTTCTTATGGAACAAAAAATGATTCTCTTAAAACCGAACTACTTGTTGGTATTGGCGGAGGATATAAAATTTTAAGACCACGGCTTTATACCACAACAACAATAGGAGTAACTGCTTACAACCACAAGACAGATGAAACCGTGGGAAGTTTTTCTGCTAATATTTTTGTTAAATATAAAATAGAGCCTATTACAATAAAATTTCAGGGAGTTTATGGTCAGAATCTTCAGGATTTAGTGATGCTTGGAAGTTATGGTGTGTCTGATACAACAGATAAATATCATGGTTTTAAAGAATACACTCCGGTCAATACAATGTCTGCATGGTTGGATGTCAACTCAAATGGAAAAACATTTCAGGTAGGTTTATTTGGTGGATATACACAGAATTTGGGAACATCAAAAGAAATAAATGTTAAAGATGGTTACAGTGCCAGTCGAGGATGGAACATTAAATCTGTTTACCGTGTTGCACCAAGAGCGGTATTCATTCGGGAAAAATTAGAATTTGCTACCGAGATAGAATTTACCAGCGCAGCCTATGGAAAGAAAGTTGATAACAAAGGAATTGTTTCCGAAACAAAAGATATTTTTAATGTAAGGGTATTGTTTGCAGCAATATATAAGTTCTAAATCCAATCCAATAATTTAAATTAAAACCGGTCATTGAGCGAAGTCGAAATGCCGGTTTTTTTATTGCCCTTTGCAAAAAGGTTGTTTTACAACATTGTTTTATATTAAGGGTTTTTAATATTTTTGTCGGTATCAATAAATATTATATAACATGGAAACCCAGAAAATTCTTACAGCATCGGAAGCAACAGCAAATCCTGTGCCTCTCGGGCTTTTAGGTTTTGCATTGACAACCATACTTCTTAATCTTCACAATGCTGGTTTTATAACGCTCAGTACTGTAACTCTGGCAATGGGGATTTTTATCGGGGGAATGGCACAGGTTATCGTGGGTGTTATGGAATGGAAGAAGAATAATACATTTGGTACTACAGCTTTTACGGCGTATGGCTTTTTTTGGATTGTACTGGTAGCTTTGATTGTAATGCCGTCAAAAGGATTTGGAAGCGCTCCCGGAAAAAATGAAATGACTGCTTTCCTTGCTTTGTGGGGAATTTTCACACTTTTCATGTTTATTGGAACATTACGACTAAACAAAGCGCTTTAAGTTGTTTTTGGTTCTTTGGTTATTCTTTTTGCATTATTGGCAGTTGCCGATTTTACAGAAAATCAAACATTAAAAGTTATTGCAGGATATGAAGGAATTTTTTGCGGACTTTCTGCTCTGTATGCAAGTATGGCGCAGGTGTTAAATGAAATGTACGGAAGAGTTGTAATGCCATTGGGTCCGGTAAAAAAAGATTAAATGCCATCTGAGGAAAAATGATTATAGGGTTAGTACATTTTTCTCGAAGCCATGCAGTAATGTGTGGCTTTTTTGTTTTTATGAAATAAGTGTTTCTATACATTTTGAGCGAACTTTGGCGCATGCAGATTATCTTTTGTGAGAAATTTATTTTCTGCTAAATTTGTCGAACATCAAAAATTTAGGATATGATTAAGGAAGAAGAAATAAAAGCGCAATTACTAAAAGAAGTTGCCGGAAAAATGATGCTTGCTGCGCGCACTGCTCCAAAAGGAAGAGGTATTGATACATTGTCAATAGCAATGATTGATGGGGAAGAAAAGGAAATGCTTGCAGAAAAGATGAAGGAGTTGGCAATTACTTCAGGAATGCAGATTTTTAACCGCGATGCAGCAAATGTTTTGCAGGCATCGGTAATTGTTTTAATAGGAACCTGCATAGAACCACGAAATATAAGCTATTGCGGATTATGCGGACATAAAAACTGCGAAGAAAAGACTAAGCATCAGGAGCATCCCTGTGTTTTTAATACTACAGATTTAGGAATTGCAGCAGGCTCTGCGCTTAGTGTTGCTGCTGATAATCGTGCTGACTCTCGTATTATGTACACGATTGGAATGGCTGCCAGAGAAATGAACTTGTTTGGTAAGGATGTGAAAATAATATGGGGCATCCCTTTAAGCGCTACTTCAAAAAATCCTTTTTTTGACAGAAAATAGTATTATTCCTGATTTTTGTACTTGCGCCCTGCATTATGTTTTGCCATTCAACCGCACTAAATCTCAATCACAAATTTTGCCGAGGATACTTATTTTAAATTTTTACTCCCACAATGCAAATGTCATCAATTTGAGTGAATGAACCTTTCCATTCATAAAAATTGTTTAGTAATATTTGTTTTTGTTCTTCCATTGTGTTGTTTTGAATATTTAGCAACAGAGCTCTTAATCGTGTATACATGAATTTTTTTCCTTTGGAGGATGCTGTCCCTCCAAATTGGTCAGCATATCCGTCAGAAAAAATATATATAGTATCTCCTTCGTGTAAATTTATTGAATGATTCGTGAAATTTTTTCTGTAGGCATACGCCCCAATAGGTTGATGATCTCCTGAAACAGATAAAAGAATATGATTTTCGTTTTCGGCTTTAGCTTGTATAAAAGTATTTTCAGGAAGTGGTACTTTTTTATTTCTTAACAAGTAAAGAGGATTATTGGCGCCGGCAAATTCAATAACATTATTTTTCCTGTCTAGCATGCAAAGAGCGATATCCATCCCATCTTTCATACCGGTTTCAGTATTACGAAGTGTTTCATCAATAATTGAGTTAAGAGTATCAAGAATTTCTGATGGCTTCACTTTAAGAAATTCATTGATTGTTCTGTTCAGCGCATTATGTCCTACAATACTCATGAATGCACCCGGAACCCCATGTCCAGTACAGTCAACAGCTGCAAAAAACACTCTGTCTCCTTTCTGCGCTACCCAATAAAGATCCCCACTGACAATATCCTTTGGAATATGCAGAACAAAGCTATCACCAAGCATTTCGAGCGTGGTCTTTCGTGCAGGGAGTATTGCATCCTGAATTCTTTTAGCATAGTTAATGCTGTCAGTAATATCTTTGTTTTTTATTTCTACAATTGTTTTCTGAATGCTTAATTCATCGCGCTGCGCTTCAATTTCTTCTTTTTGCTGCATAATTTCTTCTTCAGCAATTTTCAGTTTATTAATATTGCTGTCTATTGCAATAAGCATTACAATGTTTCCATTTTCATCGTGAATCGGTGCAAGAGAAGTTTGTATCCATATTTTATCACCAAATTTGGTTCTAATATGAGATTCATAAGTAACAGGTTCTTTTTTTGCATGAATTGTTTTAAGGATATCATTCATGAAAACATTTTCAGATGCGTCGCAAATATTTTTTCCTTTCAGGAGAAATAATTGATCAAGAGTATATCCATAGAAACGTGTAAAACCTTCGTTAATCCATTCAATGTTGCCATAACGGTCCATAATGATTACAGCATTGCTTGTCTCGCGCGCGACAATCGAAAGTCTTTCCAGTTCTTGTGCCTGTTTTTCAATTTTATTTTTTTGTTTAATAATTTCGGTGGTTCTTTCTGTTACTTTTTGTTCCAGAATTTTTTTCTCTTTTACCAGTCTTTTTTCTCTTCTTTTTATATATAAAAATATTAATAGCAGAATTAAAAGGATGCAAAGAATAAAGAACCATGCTGTTTTCCAGAAAGGGGGTAAAATTGTAAAGGAAACGATTGCCGATTTGCTACTCCAGAGACCGTCTTCGTTTTGAGCTTCAATAACAAATCTGTATTTCCCATCAGGAAGAAAAGGGTATTGAACATAGGTGTTGTTTGTATAAAGCCAGGTTTCATTTAATCCATCAATTTTATAACGGTATTTAATGTTTCCTGCTTTTTTATAGTTTAAGCCAACAAACCTGATAACAATAAAATTTTGATCGTATTTCAGTTCAATATTTTCAGAGAAATTTATTTTTTTTTCATTAGCTGAAAAACCTGTAATATAAACAGGTGGAGGGCATGTATTTAGTTTTAGTTCAAAACGATTAAAAGATGCGAGTCCGTTATTTGTTGCCAGATAGATTAATGAATCTTTAATGAGCAGGTCATTAATATTATTAGATATCAGACCATGATAAGTGGTATAGTTGCGTATTGTATATTTATTATTTTCTATTGACTGAATTGAAATTTTATTCAGCCCTGTTTCTGTACCTGCCCAAATATTGCTTCCTTCTATTAAAAGACAGGTAATAGAGTTGCTGGTCAGTCCTTCATTTTTTGTTATCTGATAAATTTTATTTTTAGGAATATTCCATAAAACTAGTCCTTCTCCTTTAGATCCCAAACAAAGAAAATCATTGAATCTTTTTATTTTGTTTACCCTAGTCATAAAACGCTTGTCCTTTTTACCATAATCAGTAAATACGCTATTACTGTAACGCCATAAACCACGGGATGTCCCAATCCAAAGAGATCCATCCGTATGTTCTAAAAGATCAAGTCCTCTGATAGAATGACCTTTGTTGGTGGAATTATAAACAATCGTATCACCATCGAATTTTGTAATTGAAAAAGAAGAGCCGATCCAGTATCCTCCCTTTAAGCTTTGAATCATACTTAATACAGCTCCGGACGCTTCAACTCCTTTGAGAACATAATATGATTTTTTTCCTGAAATAATATCTCCGGGTATTTTGCACAACATGCTGTTTGTTCCTGTGTAATAAAAACCTTCTTGTTGTAAAATACAATTAATAACAATATTCGGACTTGAGTATATTTCAATTTTTTTAATATTATTTTCAGAAATATGATCAATATAAGGTGCATAATATCCAGTCAGTATGCTTTTATCCGGACCAGAAGCCAGACATGTAATTCTTTCATCGCTGAGGCCGTCAAGTTTGGTCAGAATATTTATTTCAAGTGTTGGTGCATAAAATATTCCCTTTTCCAGTGTAGAGAACCAATACCCGCCTTCCTTATCAATACAAACTGATGAAACAGATATTCCAGAGAAAAAATGATGAAGAGGTTTTGATCTGAAATCTCCATTTTTAATACAATATACACCATCTTTGTAGGTTCCGTACCAAATGTTTCCATCTGAAAGAAGATTAATCCAGAGGACTCTTGTTGGAACATGGTATTCCTGATAATTTTGTGAATCTTTAATATCAAGAATCAAATTATAGCCTGAATAAATAACCCTCCCGTTTTTTAATTTAACCGCGTATTGCAAATCATCTGCATTAGGAACCAATATTCCATTGATATCACTTACCTTGTTGTTATTTAAAATAGAAAGTTCTCTTACTTTCCTGTTTGCAGGGAGACAGTAAATTCTGTCTTTTTCGATGTTTATGAAATGCCGTTTGAATTTTGACCCGAATAATTTTCTACTGATATTTCCATCAGGACTTATTGTTATGATTCCTTTTTCCCGAATTCCAAAACTAACATTATCCGCACTGTCCACCTTGAATGTACGTTTTGTTGCTATCATTGATGTTTTTGTATATTCAATAACTTTTGCGTTGTATTTATATTCGTAGATACTGTCGTTATTAAAAAAAGATAATTTCAGCGAAAGAGGAAGAAACCATATTCTTCCTTTATAATCTTCATAGATTTCAAAAACAGTGTTGTCAGGAAGACCATTTTTAGTGTCAAAATTTTTGAATTCATATCCATCGTATCTTGTTACACCAGAATTTGAGGCTATCCAAATATATCCTTTGGAATCAGAAAATATTTGAAAAATTTCTGTTGAGGGTAATCCATTGCTTGTTGTAAAATTTTTAGGGAATATATTTTGAGCCTCTGCGTAGAAGAAGCCTAAAAGCAAAAAAGAGATTGTAATATAAAATGATTTTAACAACATTAATAATTGCTATTTTGTAAGATACAAGATAAAAAAAGGATGAAAATTATTACCTGATTCTTTAGCAAATATAATGAATTTGAGCAATTCTAAAAGACTCTTTACGCTTTTCATAAAAAAGAATATATTTGCAGCGTTGGCAAACAAATATGTAAATTGAAAACATTAAGTAAGACTAGGGATATAATTGAGGCGGTCATAGACTGGTTATATATACCTTTCAGAAAATTAATACCACAGCAGACCTTCCGCTATGCATTATGTGGTGGGTCAAATACAGTTTTAGATATTTTTCTTTATTTTCTTACCTATAATTTTATTTTGAAGAAACAGGTTTTTAATCTTGGGTTTATTGCAATTAGTCCGCATATAGCGTCTTTTCTGATTGTTTTCCCGATAACTTTTATTACCGGGTTTATGCTGTCAAAATATATTACTTTTACTGAATCCCAAATTCGCGGGCGCATTCAGCTTTTCAGATATGGAGTAACCGTCTTTGTATGTATACTTCTAAATTATTTTCTACTCAAATTATTCGTGGAATTTTTTTTATTTTATCCAACACCTTCCAAAATGCTAACAGCCGGAATTGTAGTTGTGTACAGCTATCTGTCGAATAAATATTACACATTTAAAATTAAGAAAGACAAACCAATCGTAAACAAGCAATGAAAACCAAAAAGATTTTCAGGCTTTCATTTATTGGTATTATTTCTTTAACCGGAGTTTTGCATGGTTTGCATTTTCTTACCGGAGGTCGTATTCCGGAAATGCTGCTTCTTATATTCAGGATTTTCGCATTGAGTGTATTTGTCTGGTATGCATTCAGAAAAAAATCACTTACTACCTGGATTCTTATAAGTATGCTTGCTGGCGCAGAATTCGGACACGATTTGCCCCAAATAGCAGTGCATTTGCAGGTAATCAGCAAAGTTTTTCTCAATCTTATCAAAACAGTCATTGCGCCTTTACTTTTTGCAACATTAGTTGTTGGTATTGCGGGTCATTCGAATCTGAAGCAGGTAGGGCGTATGGGATGGAAATCCATTTTGTATTTTGAAGTAGTTTCAACCATAGCACTGGTTATAGGGCTGCTTGCAATTAACATCAGTCAGGCCGGAATAGGAGTGGAGGTGCCCATAGAGTTGGCTGCATCAGGCGGTCAGGAATTTAAAAAATTAACAACAGAAGAACTTATACTGCATGTATTTCCCGAAAATATTGCAAAATCAATATATGAGGGACAAATATTGCAAATAGTTGTATTCAGCATTATCTTCGGAATAGCAGTAGCTTTGCTGAAAGACAAACATAAAGACCCGATGCTGCGATTTTCAGAGGGCTTGTCGGAAACCATGTTTAAGTTTACGGGATTGATTATGTATATCGCACCTTTGGCTGTATTTGCAGCAATTGCAGCAACAGTAGGACACATGGGGATTGATATTTTAAAAAATTTATTTCAGTTGCTGGCAACTCTCTACATTGCGCTGTTCGTTTTTATCCTGTGTGTATTCCTGCCCATAATGCTATATTTGAAAATTCCGATAAAGAATTTTATTTGCGCCGTGTCTGAACCTGCGACACTCGCCTTTGCAACAACAAGTTCAGAATCTGCATTGCCCCGCGCTATGGAAGCCATGGAAAAGTTTGGAGTGCCACGTAAAATTGTTGCTTTTGTTATGCCCATGGGTTACAGCTTTAATTTGGATGGAACAACGCTTTATTTATCCCTTGCAACAATTTTTGTTGCGCAGATTTCGGGCATACATTTAGACTGGGATCAACAGATAATGATTGTTATAACCCTTATGCTTACAAGCAAAGGAGTAGCAGGTGTACCGCGAGCTTCGCTTGTGATTTTATTAGGAACAGCAGCCCAGTTTGGATTGCCCTCCTGGCCGATTTTTATTATTCTTGGAATAGATGAATTGATGGACATGGCTCGCAGCACTGTAAACCTGACAGGAAATTGTCTTGCCACGGCTGTAATTGCAAAATGGGAAAATGAGTTTGATGAGAAGAAAGCGAGAGAGAGTTTTGAAGAGAGAGAAGGAGAGGGGGAGTAAAGAATTAATTGATTACGTCAAGCGTGAGATGCACTCGACTAAGTCGAGCACAAACAGAAGCGAGATACGAGCGCGAACAGGGGGATTTGTTTGAAGTGGAATATGATGATGTGATTTTGAGGGAAAATTAAATTCAAAAAAGGGACATTGAGCGTAGTCGAAATGTCCCTTTTTTATTACATCATCTTTTCTACAACGCTGAACAACACTTGCATTTCAGATGCTCTCCTGAGGTTTGCTTCGCGAACATCTTCTTTAAAAAATTCTGCGCGCACGACCGAAAAATCTTTTTTTCTCAATTCAATAACATAGTCGGGATGCTCGTAAACCCAATGCTCAACATGGTCGGTAAGCGTTTCAACAATACTATTTTCTTTATGTATTAAAACTGTTTTTAAGGGCAGTTTACTCAAATAAAATCCATAATCGGAAGCTTTAAAACTTTCTAATGTTAAATGCACCTTGGGCTTATCTGCAAAAGGTTTTCCGCTGGTAGGACAAAATGTAGTGCAGTTTCCACATTCATTGCAAAAATCGGCAATGTTCAGCACCTGATATTTTTGTGTGATTTTAAAAGATTCGTCTTGTTCATAAGCAATACTTCCATCAGTTTTTTTAATTATTTTTTGAAGAGGGATTTCGCAAAGTTCTGTTTCATAAGCAGTGTTCGCTCTATTTGGGCAAACTGTTACACAAACACTACAAACATCATCGCAATAGAGGCATCTTTCTGCTTCTTCCACTGCCTGTTCTTTTGTTAATGGTAAAACTACAGCATTAAAGCCCACTCTCTTTTCAACAGCTATTTCATTCAAATGTATTCCATGTTTTCTGTAGCTTTTCCTGCTGATGTACTCATTAAAAGATAATCCTTTTTTGTTTTCCAAAGGCGCTGAGTTGAATTGCTTTTCAGCTTTTTTAATTATTGCGTTGGCAACTTTTCTTCCATCAGCAACAGCTTTTATTACTGTAGCTCCGCCCCTCATTGCATCGCCGCCGATAAATACATTTTGAATTTTTGTTTCGTATAAATCCTGCGTATTTTCAATAAGAGAAGCATCGGTAAAATCTGCAACAACATCTTGTCCTAATGCAGGAATAATTGTATCGCAGAAAATGTCAAAATCCGATCCTTCAATTTTTACGGGCTTCAATCTTCCTTTCGCATCTTTGCCGGAGAGGCTCATTTTGCTGCATCTCAAGCCTGCTACTTTTCCATTTTCAGGAATAATTTTTTCGGGCGCTGTCAGCTCAACCACAGGAATACCTTCTTCCAGTAATGCTTTTACTTCCTCAGGGTCTGCCGGCATTTCGTATCGCGTGCGACGATAAACAACCGAAACATTTCCGGGAGATATACGATTTGCTGTTCGTGCGACATCCATTGCAGTATTTCCTCCTCCAATCACTAAAATATTTTTGCCAAGATTTACATTTCTACCCTGTCTGACATCTGATAAAAATTTTAAAGAATCAATCACTCCGTGTGCATCTTCGTTTTCAATGCCTAAATCTTTTGCTTTCTGCGCTCCTACTGCAATGTAAACAAAATCATTTTCTTTTTGAATGGCTGCAAATTTTTCTTTACTTACCGGAATGTTGTACAGAATTTTTACTCCCAGATTTTGTATCCGGTCAATATCTTTTTTAATTGCATCAGCAGTGAGCCTGAACGAGGGAATCGCATCAGAAACCATACCTCCCGCTATATTTTTTGTTTCGTAAACAGTTACCTCAAATCCTGCAAGATTCAGAAAAAAAGCGCAGGAAAGACCCGACGGTCCCGCTCCTATTACAGCCACTTTCAGTCCGTTTTTATTTTTTGGAACAAGCATCGCATCGCTGTTGTTTTGTTCTGAAATAAAGCGCTTGACTTCACGAATTAAAACAGGATTATCATAATTTATTCGTGTGCATTTTGATTGACATTGATGATCGCACACCATACCCAAAACAGTAGGAAATGGATTAGTTCGTGTAATTACTTCCCACGCTTTCTGGAAATCGCCTTTTGCTGTATGATAAAGATACTCGGGAATGTCCTGATTCGTCGGGCAGGTATCAACACAGGGAGCATGAATGCAGTCAAAATGATGCAGTGGCCGCAAGTTCTTTATATTTGGCGAAGTAAACGGATCTCTTTTAAATAAAGAATTTTCAATTACAGAAACAGCATATTTATTCAAATATTCAAGCGACCCGTTTATGTCTGAAACGCTCAAGGTCTTCATTTCATCGCAATATTGTTTCAGACGACCATATCCTCCCGGTTTTAAAATATCGGAACACACTGTTACAGGGCGAAGTTCGCATTTTAAAATATCATTAATATTGAAACAATCGGCACCTGCAGAAAAAGAAATATCAAGAGCACCGCTGAATTCATTTTGCAATTTTGCAGCAAGATTAATACTTATCGGATGCAGTGCCCTGCCGCTCATATACATCATTTTCTCGTTCGGCGGAAAAACATCTTTGTTATTGACACTTTCAAGCGTATTTGTAAGTTTCAATCCGAAAAAAACATTATTTTTCTTAGCTGCTTCTGTAAGTGATTTTATTAATTTTAATGCGTCTGGGTATTTCAAATCGTGCGAGAATGCTTCATCAGGGACTTCTGTTTTAAAACCAAGATTTGTATTTAGTATATTTCGCAGCTCATCTTTCCCTAATAGAGTTGGATTTAACTTTATTGTTGTATGAAATTTTTTCTCGTCAATAAGATAAAGTCCGATTTTTTCAATTTCTTCGGGCGGACAACCATGCATGGTAGACAGCGTAATGGTATCTGAAATGCAATCGGGAATTTCAATTTTTAATATATCTGGATAAACAGACGCAAGCTGTTTAATTTTTTCTTCTTTTTCGATTTTGCAATTCTGCATTTTGCTGAAAAACCACTGAACATTTTCCTTAAGAATACCTTCAAGATTGTAACCAGCACTCATGTTAAATATACAGCCGACTTCTTCGCTCTTCCACCCGAATAAATCTTTTAAAACATGAATAATAATCCATGCATCAAGGTATTGATGAAAGGACTGGCATATCTTTAATTCCTGCGACCATTCACAGTTATAGCCTTCATCCTGCATGTCAATACAGGGTTTGCTGACGTCAAGTTCATCAAGCGTCTGAATGGTTTTCAGCTCCATATAACGCGCCCCGCAAAGCCATGCGGAAATAATATTCTGCGACATTTGTGTGTGCGGGCCTGCTGCAACACCAATCGGCGTTTCTAAAACTTTTCCGAAACGTGTTAAACGAAACGAATCTGTAGCTTCCGGTTTAAAAAATAATTCTTTCGGAATGCCAAAGATATGGCCATGTTTATAATCTTTCAATATTATTGAAAGCAATTGCGCGGTCGGGATAATTGTAAATTTGTCTGACATTTTTTGATATTTATTTAGTTTATATATTGCTGCTTCACTTTAAACACTTTAAATTTTAACTTAATTTATACCATTGAATGTATAATTTATAAGTCATTAATCTTTGATCCTATTTTTCAAATCCATCTGTTCATGAAGAATTCTAATAATCTCTATGTTTTTTTTAACTTGTCGATAAAAAACAATGTGCATCCCGACTTTTAATCCTTGCAAGCAATCTAAAATATCAAAATAGTTTTTACCGATATTGGGGTTAAAAGATATTTCTTCAAAACTCGCGATCAGTAGTTGATAATAAATATCGGCTTGCTTTTCAGACCAATTTTCTAATGTATACAGCCAAATATCCGACAAATCCTCAACTGCTTTATTTGTCAAAAAAAATTTAGCCATTATTTTGAGATTTTAATAATTTTAAATGTCTCTCGGGATTAAAATTTTTAGCTATTCCACTATCTATCCCTTCTTGAATTGCTTCTTTCAACACATTCATTTTATTTTCCTCTTCTTCTAATAGCCTCAATCCAGCACGAATAACTTCACTTACATTATTGTAACGACCAGTTATTACTCGTCCCTGAACAAATTTGTCGAAATATGAACCTAATGAGATTGACGTATTCCTATTCATAATATTAATTTTTTCAAATATACCAAAGATTGGTATTAATATCAAATTTAAAATCTGTTTTTTATAATCCCGCAAAACTGTGAGCCTGCCTGTCGAAATTGTGTAACCTGTAACAAAGGGCATAAGTTTATGAATTAAATAAGTTAATTAACTCATATACAATAGCCGACAAAATAAAATACTGCAAATTGCTTTTTATTGTTAAGAAAATTTATTTAATTTGTACAAAATTTGAATTTTAAAACTAAAATATTAATAGTATGAAAAAATTTATTATTCTTCCTCTTGTGCTTATTTTTTGTGGTCAATTAATAGCACAGAATAAATTTTCAGGCGGTTTGTTTTTTGCTCCAGGAGTATCATGGATGGCTCCACAGAATAAAAAAGAAGCTGAAAGTACAGGAATGGGTTTTTCTTATAAAGTCGGAGCTGAACTTGATATTAATTTAGTGGAAAATTTTGCTTTTTGCATGGCATTGCAATATGCTAAATACGGTGGGAAATTACAGTTTAATGATACTATTGCTGAATTTAAAACCAAAGATGAAACTTTTTTAAATATTCTACCTAAAAGTCAAATTAAATATAAAATTAATTATTTAGAAATACCGCTATCATTTAAAGGAAAGCAAAAAGTAAATTATATGACCTATTTTTTAAAGGCCGGAGGGCAACTTGGTATTGGTCTTATGTCTCAAACTTCAGATATGAAATGGACAATTGCTTCTACTGATTCTACAATTGTTCCAACAGAGACAGAAGTTACAGATGCTATCATGGATAAACAAACCGGAATTTTTAATTTAGGATACCACTTGGGTGGAGGTATTGAATATGCAATTGCAGATAATACACGTTTACTTGTTGAATTTTTATATTGTGGTGGGTTTTACAACATTAATAATACTGAGATATTAATAAATGGCAAAAAAGACAACCCATTTGTAAAACTCGGCAATGTTGAGTTAAAAGTTGGTATCATGTTTTAATTATTAAAAAATAGTTGAAGTCCCAATTCCTGCAAGAGTTGGGACTTTTTTTTTATATCACAAACAAAAGAAAAAATGAAAATTGCACTCGCACAACTGAATTACCATATAGGAAATCTTAAAGAAAATTCAGAAAAAATAATTCATGCTATTAAGAATGCCGAAAAAGAAAAGGCAGATATAATAATATTTTCAGAGCTGTGTGTGTGTGGCTATATCCCACAAGATTTACTTGAACAAAAAGATTTTATATCACGTTGCCTTGAGACAGTTAAAAAAATTGCGGCTTCCTGCACGCATATAACAGCAATAGTAGGCGCTCCCAGTATTAATAATGACAATAAAGGGAAAAAATTATATAATTCTGCATATATTCTGGCTGATGGAAAAATTCAATCTGTTTTTCATAAAACACTACTTCCAACGTATGATATTTTTGACGAATACCGCTATTTTGAACCGAATTCAGATTTTGGATTACTGGAAATAAACAATAAAAAAATTGCAATTACAATTTGTGAAGATTTGTGGGACGAACAAAATTTTGATTATGATTTCGCACAGGGGAAACTGTACAAAACATCTCCCATGGAAAAGCTTTCAGCATTAAATCCCGATTTTATTATCAATATAGCGGCTTCCCCTTTTTCCTACAATCAGGATGATGTTAGAAAAAATATTTTGGTATTAAATGCGAAAAAATACACGTGTCCGATTTTTTACGTCAATCAGATTGGCGCGCAAACAGAGCTCATTTTTGACGGAGGCTCTATGGTCATTAACAGCAGGGGTACTGTTTTTAAGCAAATGAAATTTTTTGAAGAAGACATTGCGGTAATTAATTCGGAAGATATTGAAAAAACAGAAAATGAAAACTTATCTGTTAATCCTGTTGTAGAAAAAATGTACGATGCGCTTGTTCTTGGAATAAAAGATTACTTTGTTAAATCTTGCTTTAAACAAGCAGTATTAGGTCTATCAGGAGGAATTGATTCTGCGCTTACATTAGTACTTGCTGTAAGAGCGCTGGGAAATGACAATGTCAGGGTGCTTCTGATGCCGTCTAAATATTCATCCGATCATTCTGTAGACGATGCGCTGCAACTCGCTCACAAATTAGAAGTTCGCTACGATGTCATAAACATCCAAAACAGTGTTGATACAACAGAACATGCGTTATTTCCGGTATTTATGGGAAGAAAGGCAGATTTAACAGAAGAAAATATTCAGGCGCGAATTCGGGGTGTGCTGCTTATGGCTGTATCAAATAAATTTGGAACAATTTTGCTGAACACTTCCAATAAAAGCGAGGCAGCAACAGGCTACGGAACTTTGTATGGCGATATGTGCGGTGGTCTTTCCGTACTTGGAGATGTGTATAAAACAGATGTGTATAAAATGGCTGAATTTATTAATAAAGACGAAGAAATAATTCCCTGGAACACTATCACGAAACCTCCATCAGCAGAGCTTCGTCCCGACCAGAAAGACTCCGATTCCTTGCCGGAATATGAAGTGTTAGATAAAATTCTTTTCAATTATATTGAAATGAAAAAATCACATTCAGAAATCGTAAGCATAGGCTTTGATGAAGCTATCGTGCGCAAAGTACTTCGCCTCGTAAATAGTAATGAATACAAAAGATTTCAAGCACCTCCGATATTAAGAGTTTCATCAAAAGCATTTGGATTTGGTCGAAGAATGCCTATTGTAGCGAGATTTGAGTGAAAAAGCATGCTGTTCTGGCAAAATTTGATTCCAAATGTACTTACTCAATTTCCTTCAACTTCTTTTCTGCATCTGCTTTTCTTTTTCCATTTTTGGAAATGATATCCTGAAGCAATTTTTTGGCTTTTTCATTTTCATTTTTCTTAATATAAATTAAGGACAGATAATAGCCGGCATCTTCTGTATACACAGAAACACTCATGTTTAAAAGTGCTTCAAACAGCTTTATGGATTTGTTTATTTTCTCTGCATTATAGAATGAAAGTCCGCAGTAATAAATCGCTTTATTATTCGCAGGTTCATTTTTTATAATTTCTTCAAACAAATCTGCGGCTTTAGAATAATTTTTATTTTCAAATGCCTGCATTGCCTCATCAATAGGAGCGGTACTGCCTGTTGTTGCGTCCTGAGAAATCATTATAGCACTAGCCGGCATTTCTTTATTTTTTTTATCTGCTTTTTTCCTTGCCTTACTTTCTCCGGAAGCCCTCTTTTGCTCTTCCTCTTTTTTTGCAGATTTTTCACGGTCTTTATCCGCTTTTTTCTTTTCGTCAAGTTCAATGTGGCGCTTTTTTTCTTTTGAAACCGTAGGCTCATCTTCATTCGCTGTTTTTCCTCCTGCTAACAAATTCCCTTCAACATTTAATTGCTCGTTTGCTGTCGCGTTATCTTTTTTGGAAACTATTTGTTTTTTCAATGTTTCATCATTATCAGACTTTGATGATTCAGACTTCATATCAAGAGCAATATCTGAAACTATAAAAACTTTTTCTGCCGATTTTGTTACAGCCGCTTTTCCTGAGCCTGATCCTGCGCCATAAGCACTATTTTCACTTTTGCCATCTGCTTCTGCTTTTGAAAATTTTGTTTCAAGATTTTTATCTTCTTCTGAAAGAATTTCGCTCTCACTGTCTTCTACTATAGCATCTATAATTGTAGCTTTTGTCTTTTTTCCAGAGGCATTTTTTTCTTCAAGATAATCCGCCTTTTCAGTTTCTTCTTTTAGAGTTTTTTCTTCCTGCGGAAGTGGTTTTTTGTCATCTAAATGAGTTTCTTTTCGTGCTTTTAAATCTGAATTTGTATTTAGAGAAAGCAATGATTTTTCGGTTAATGAATTATTATTAATTATTAAATAGACAATAATGGATGTGACAAAAAGAAAAAGAATCGCGGCTGCAATTTTCAGATACATGGGAATATTTTTCTTTGCTGTTTCAGGAGACAGTTTTATTTGAATCTGTTGTTTCAGAAAAGTTACATCTGCCTCAACTTTTTCAGGATTATTGATAAAAGCCATGCCGTCCACTTCATCAGAGCACATTTCACAGGATGCTAAATGTTCTTCAAGGGAACGAAGCTCTGTTCCGGAAAGCTTTCCCTGAACGTACTTGCGCAGCGTATCTCCGGGCGGACATTCCGAATGGCCAACTATTTTATTCAACTTTTCGTCCATAATTTTTTTCAATCAAAATTTTCAGGTTCCGTTTTCCATTTTGTATATAACTTTTTACCTTGTTTAAATCATAGCCGGTAATTAAGGTAATGTCGGCATAACTTTTATCTTGAAGGTAGAATAATTCGATGCATTTTTTTTGTTCTGAATCAAGCTCTGTTATTGCCTCTTTCAGCAAATCAAGTTTAATATCAATGTCGTCGCTGTTATCATGATGCAAAATGTAATCGGTTTCCATAACAGAGGCAAGCTCTTTTTCATGATATTCTATTTTTGTTGCATTTCCTTTTGCGCTTCTTAGTTGCATAAGGCAATGGTTTTTTGCAACCACATGCAGCCACGATTTGAAGTTTTGTGGTTCATGTTTGAGGAGGTCGTTCATTAATTTTTCTACAATCTGCATCACGGCATCCTTACTTTTTTCTGTATCCTGAAGGTATTTAAGGCAAACGCAATACATAAAATGCGCATACCGGTCGAAAAGCTCTCCCAGACACTGATTATCCTGGGAAATTCTATATTTTTCGAGAAGTTCGTTATCGGAAAGGCTTTTTATGTAGCTTGTTTTTAGCAAGGTTTTTAATTGATTCTTAATTCAAATTATCTTGTAAAAAAAAATCTAAATCATTATTACGATACCGATGTAACGCATTTCATTCTTCATATTTTTTTATTGTTGACACTATTTACAATTTCGGATATTCGTTCTTTTTGATATCATCAAACAAATTATACCGCAAGATAATAATTTATAACAAAGTTAAAAATGCCACTAAAACACGAAAACTCAAAAACCCACAAAACATTAATAATCAATCATGTTTTTTTTGTAAAATTTTGTGCTTTTGTGCTTTCGTGGCGAAATGATACTTTTCGGACTGGATTCTTCATTTATTAATTAAAAAATATATTTCGGCTATTATTATATCTAATAATGCAACTGAATAAAATATGCTGATCAAAAATAAACTTTTTAATTGAAGTCTTTTTAAAATATTAAAACCAAACAAAGGAGGAATAAATATTAAAATACACATTGACAAAAATAAAATAAAATACCTAAGCTGGGTAAAACATTTTACGCCAACCAGAACAAAACAGGATGTTATTAATAAAGGTATGAGCAATCTAAAATACTTATGCCATAAAAGCATAATGGTTTGTCTTAATGAAAGTTTTGATAATATATTTTTTTGAAACAATTGGAAAAATCCTTTCAGATATCTTCTTGATCTTTTGTAATTATACAATACATCAATACTGTCATCAACGATTTTACAATCTTCAAGAAAAATTACCTGATATTTTGGGAGAATATTTAAGGTTAAATACAAATCATCTAAAATAATATTCTTAGGAATTTCAACATAGCATTCTTTTTTAATAGCATACAAAGGACCATAGACACCCATTAAATTGCCTGTTTTAGCTTCTTTTTGCTTTATGAAATTTTCATGCGCCCTGATAAATGAATATTGATTTGTTTTATCATAATTTGAAATACATGCCGAGACAATACCTGTTTTCTTATATTTCAAAGGTTCAATTAATTTTTTTATAATTCCGGGAGTTAAAGATTGCCTTTGATCACAAAAAATAATATTATTATATTTTGCAACTTTTATACCCGTATTCATTGAATCAGGTATCCCTTTCGTTTCGTTATTATGAATTATGTTAAGATTATAATTCGTAAACTGTTTTAAAATTTCTAAACTATTATCATTGCTGTTGTCATCTATCACGATAAATTCATAATTTTCAAAGGCAGACATTTCATTTAAAATACACTGTAATTTTTGATACAATAAATTTCCCCCGTTCTGAGATAAATAAATAACAGAAATATTATTTATATCCCGATCACTTGTTTCAGCACAAATATTATCATTCAATAAGCCAAGCCAAACAGGATACAGGAAGTAAATTAAAATAAAAACAGATGTTATTATTATTAAGGTAAGCATTATTGATTATTATATGTTATTCTTTTTAATAACCTTAATTTTATATATAGCCTTTAATACCTTATATACTTTTTCTCCAATTCCCGGGGGTAAAATACTTTGAATTTTACGAGATGTTTCCTTAGCAAAATCAAATAAAATATTTTTGGTATCCTTATTACTATAAAACCCTTCTTTGGTAACCAACCGTATAGCTTCTAATCGGTCATTATAATTGAATTCAGGTGTTTCAAAAACTATTCTTGGAGTAACCGTATGGCATTCGTGCGTAAAATTAAAATACATTTTCCCATGGTTTAAGACATAATCCCATTGAGGCGTATTTTTAAAAGGTAAAACAGTATAGAAATTTGTATAATCACACCCGGATTTTTTAGCAAATGAGATAGATTCCTTTATTGTATCAAGAGTATCATAAGGGCTTCCGATTACATATTGAGCCATAATTTCAATACCCGCGCATTTAAGAATCTTAATACCTTCAGATATTTTTTCAATACTGGTTTTTTTTCCGATTTTCTCTAAAATGATATTATTTGCAGATTCAATTCCAATGGCAACATTAAAGCATCCGGATTTTCTCATTTTGCAGGCTATATCAGATGTAATCCGATCTGCGCGAATAGATGCAGACCATAAAATTTGTATGTTTTTTTCAATTATAAGATCACAAAAATCTTCAAGTCTTTTTAAATTTGTATTAAATGTATTATCTCCAAAAACGAATATTTTTTTTCCGTAATTTGCAATTAAACACTCTATTTCCGTAATAATTTTATTTGCACTCATTTCCTGATATCCATCTTTCCAAATTGAGCTTGAATTACACCATGCACAAGAGAATATACAACCACGGCTGGTTACAAGTCGGTGCAAGGGGTATCTTTCCATAGGAAAAATATCATAAGCAGGGAAAGGAAGACGATCCAAATCGTTAATTCTCTGTCTGGGTGGGTTCGTAATAATTTTATTATTGTCTTTGTAAATTAAACCATCAATATTTGATAATTTTTCTTGACCTTTTAAATAGGAAATAAGTTGGGTAAAAGTGATTTCTCCTTCTCCAAATACAGCAAACTCTGCCGGGGTTTCAATAAAAATATCCTGCTTAATAGTGGTAACATACGGTCCACCTAAACAAACAGGAGTATTATTTGCTTTCTTTTTTATTTGATGAAAAATTTCGATTACTTCAAAGTAAACAGGCGAGAATACAGTAATACCGATTAAATCAAAATGATTTTTAAAAAAATTTCGTGTTTCATTTTTGCCTGCAACCCTTGTATCTAAAACCTCAAAATGCAAATCATTATGGTAAATACGCGCATAAGCAGCAATAGACGCAAGACCAAGATGCAATGTTTTATAACGCCTGTCTTTATTTGGAAAAATTAAACCAATTTTCATTTGAGATTATCATTTTTACCAATTGATAATATTTCTGTTTTGAAAAAATTTTCCTGTTGGTATTTCATCATTCATGGCAAGCCATACAGCAGTGTCTGCTCCTTCACTTACTGAAAGTGGTGCATCGGGACCGCCCATATCTGTTCTTACCCAGCCAGGACAAACTGCATTAACGTTTATTCCTGATGATTTTAATTCATTTGAAAACATAATTGTTAACGCATTTAAAGATGATTTTGACAAACTATAAGCGGGGTAGAGACCTGATAGATTATTTAAGGATCCCATTCCACTGCTAATATTAATAATCCTACCATTATTGCTTTTTTGGAGCAAGGGAATAAAAGAATTAATCATTCTCCATGATCCGTAGAAATTAGTTTCCATAACAATTTTCACAGTATCCAATGATTCATTTTGAACTTTTATATTTTTATCCAAAAATTTAGTTTTTTCAAATAAGGGTTTTACTTTTTTTAAAATATTATATGTTCCCTGAAATTTATTTTTAATAATTTGTTTTGCATTATTTAGAATAATGTTTCCCTGAGTATTAGCACCGACACCAGCATTATTAATTAAAACATCCAGCTTACCGAATTTAACCGAGATAAACTCAACTAATTCCCTTATGCTATCCTCTTTTGTAACATCAAGTCGGCAAACAATTGCGTTCTGACTTAAAAGGGAAGCCGCATTTAATCCCTTTTTCAAATCTCTTGAACATAAAATGACCTGACATCCTTTTTCGTCTAATTGCCTTGATATTTCAAAGCCGATACCTCTGTTAGCACCTGTAATGAGAACGACTTTCATATTCTTTGATATATAGTTTTTTTAATATTATTGACAACAACCGATTAAATATTGATATAAATATAGTAATAAGAATTTTCCTGTTCGCAAATGGATATTGAAATGCTGATGCAATCATATTTCTACTGAATTTATGGCAGCACCCGTTACAATAAATCGGATAATTAAAACTTTTTAAATCGGCTTTAAGTTTTTCGGTTGCATTTTCCCATTGAGTCAACAAATCTATAGATTTATTATCTTTTATACTCTTTTCGGCCTGTATTAAACCGCAAGGCTGAATTCCTCCATAATAATTTATTTCTATTACCGTAAATATTTCTCTACAATAAAATTTGGGTAATACTTTGTGAAAGAAAAATGTATTTTTTTTATCGGGAATGATATTAATATATGACTCAATCCAGGGTAAAAGCCGATAAATATTTGTATTGATTTTATGCTTTCTTTCAAATAAATAAATTTTTTGTAATTCGCGAAATAAAATGTCAAATTGATCGGTAGATACATTTAATTCCTGTTTGTTTTTTATGACACTTATATTGGGAAAATTTGAATATTTTATTACAGGTTGATAAAGTACATTTGTAATTTTTAAACTGTGCGCATGGATTAATGATTTATATAAATCATGATAATTGTATTTTGAGATGACTGATAGAATTATTACAGGAATATTATTTTCTTGAAGTTTTTGAATAGATTTTAACGCATTTTTTAGCGCAGAATCATTCCCTCTTGTTTGAATCTGAATCTCTTCATTAAATGAATCTACGGAAATATTTACTATCGTTTTACATTTTTTTAAAGTATGAAATTCATTATCATTTAACTTATGGATGGTCATGCCATTGGAAGTAATATTACAAAAAACATTATTCTTCCAGGCAAATTCAACAACATCAATAATTCCTGAAAACAAAAAAGGCTCTCCTCCACACATTGACAATTTTTTTATTCTGAATTCAGCCATTTGTGTTATTATCCAGAATAAATCATCTTTTGTTAATAAATCACTATTTTGCGATAGACAATTTTTTCCAATTTCACAGTATACACAACTTTGATTGCACTTATCGGTAAGATTTACTGATACATTTGAAGGTATTTTCCCTCCAAAAAATATTCTTTTGATTTCAGGAATATAATTTCTTATAAGCTTTGAAGTTATCACTGTAATTGTTAATTCTTTCTCATTAATTTCGATTGAAGCCTTTCAAAAATTATTATTGAAGTATAATCCCAACGGTTATTGCCGAAAGCTGTTATCACTTACTTTTCCTTTTCTTTTTAAGAACATTCCCGTTACAGATGGTTTTATAAACTTGTCATCATCCCAAACAAGTTGACCTTTTACAAATACTTTTTCCGGCGCACCAGATACTTTTATCCCTTCGTAAATATTGGTATCGCAATTCTGGTGGTGGGTTTTAGCAGAAATTACTTTAATTTTATCGGAATTCCAGAGGATAATATCTGCATCTGCACCTGTTTCAATGCTTCCCTTTTGGGGATATAATCCGAATATTTTTGCAGGATTCGTACAATTTAATTCAACAAAACGGCTGGGAGATATTTTTCCAGTTCTCACGCCAAAATGCCACAAGAGGCTCAGGCGCTCTTCAAGACCGTTTCCGCCATTCGGCACTTTCGAGAAATCATTGATCCCAATATCTTTTTGCCCCTTGTTGTTAAAAGGACAATGATCTGTAGCTACAACATCCAACCTGCCATTTTTCAATGCAGCCCAAAGATTTTGCTGATCTTTTTTAGTTCTTAAAGGAGGCGATAAAATATATGAAATGGCTTCACGAGACGGTTTTTTATATTCTTCTTCCGTCAAAAGTAAATAATGCGGGCAGGTTTCAGCAAACACAGTCTGACCGGACTTTCGTGCCTGTTGAATTATTTTCATGGCAGCTCCGGAAGAAACATGCACAATATACAAGGGACAATTTAAAACTCCCGCAAGCGATATCATTCGGTTCACAGCTTCTGCTTCTGCCTCAACCGGACGCGATAAAGCATGATACAGCGGACTTGTTTTTTTATTTTTTAAAAATGATTGCTGCAAAAATTTGATAAGGTCGCCATTTTCACAATGAGCCGTAAGGAGTGCATTATTTTTTGATATTACATCCATCAGCCGCACTACGACATCATCGTTAATGCCAATAACACCTTTGTATGCCAAATATATTTTAAATGAATTTATGCCCTCTTTTATGCACGCTTTAATTTCTTTTTCAGTATTATCGTTCCACCCGGTAACACTCATGTGAAAACTGTAGTCAATGTATGATTTTTCGGCCTCTTGTTTTCTGCTTTTTAGAGCCTGAAGCAAAGACTGACCAGAGAATGGAGTAACAAAATCAATAACGCTGGTTGTGCCACCTGCAATAGCAGCAATACTTCCCGATTGAAAATCATCACATGAATTTCCGGCAGGTGTGGGTAGTTGCAGGTGAACATGCGCATCAACAGCACCGGGAAGAACATACAAACCCTTTGCGTCAACTGTTTTTATCCCTGAAAAAGAAATTTTTTCCCCAATAATTTTTATTCTTCCATTTTCAATATAAATATCAGATTTATATTCTCTGTCAGAAGACACGATGATACCGTTTTTTATGATTATTGCGTCCATAATATAAAAAAAATCCCGGTTGTCAGACACAATGCTGCAACCGGGATTTTTATAATTTTAATCTAAATTATTTTTGAATTTTATCTTCTTCGTTCATGAAACCAATCAAAACAGCGATGCATCCTTTTGCAATATCGCTTTGAAGCTGTTCAACTGTTTGCACCTGAATAGCAATAATAAGCTGCTGACTTGATTCCAGCGTGAAATCCCAGGTTTTTGCAAAATCTTTTTCTTTATTGGTATAAAGAACTTTTCTTTTTGCATCCATAATTTTAAACTCTACCTTAGGCATGTCAGCTTCTGCTACAACCGCGATTCTGTATTGCTGTCCGGAATAAAAAGTTTTATAAAGTTCAGCGGTTTCTCCTTCAGAGAGGACGGTCGCATTATATATTCCATCATGGATGAATGGAAGTAATTCGATTTTTGCTTTTTTTGCAAAATTTTTACATTGAGCATTTCCAATAAATGGTATTACGGAAAGGGCTGCAACAATCAGGAATAACTGAAAAAATCTTTTCATAAGTTCAACTTATTTAATAATACTATTTCTGAAATCTTCTATTTTAGCCACAAGTTTTTTAATGTCTTCGTCTTTATAAGAAATCTCGGTTTTGCCTTGTATTTTAGCAATTTTATCACCTTTTGTAACAACAGGATCAATATCTTCGTTGCTTACTTTAATAAGGTCAAAAATTGCTTTGATATCGCCAAGATCTTTTAATAAAGTTGTAATGTCTTCGTTAGGTATTTTATTTTCGTGCTCCAGCATGTTTATTAAAGTTCCTAAGGAAATTCTCTGGTCAATGATTCTAGAGGTAAGTTCCTTTGGGTTTTTGGTTGATTTAATCAACTGTGATGAAATATAAAGACCTTCAAGCCAACCACCGGCTAATATAATGGCTGCCGTCTGAGACCTGTTATTATCCTTTAGATACGAATTTGAGTTCATAAAGGTTTCAGAAATGATCTCCATAATAGAGTCCCTGTTATTAACATTGTTTTCCAAACGATTAATAATAGACTGATCTATAGCACTTAAGATACCAAGTTTGTCTGCTAATTTTTTTGATGCAGCCATATATTTTATGGATGTCTGATTTTGATCATACAAACTAGCATAACTTAAATCAGCACTATAAACACCCAAATTTAATGCCATTTGTTTGTTTGTCGTGTACTTATTTATGTTTTCCAGCTTATTAAGAATTTCTTCATTATACTGCGCACCCGCTCTCTTTAAAAGCATAGCCGTTTCAATCGGAGAAGGTAATGAATACATTATCTGTTTAGCCTTGAAAATTTTAAAATCTGTTTCAAGATCTTCAGTGTTTCCCTGCTTGTCGTCACCTTCGGTGGTTGTTTCATTCGAGCAGCTAAATAATAATGAAGCTATCCCGACAAACATCACATACTGTAAATTTTTCAGTGTTAATAATCTAATAATCATAAACTTAATTGTTTAATTTTCATTTTTGAACAAGTAAAATTAAAACTATTTTTTAAAAGTACAAAAATAAATAAATATATCAATAATAAAAGGCTTGTATAATAATTTTCTATACTTGTTTTTTTCTTTTTGTGTTTATTTATTTTATTTCAATGTTTTATACATTTGCAAAAAACAAAATTATGAATTCAAAAGCAGAAAAAGAAATACATGAAAGCCTTAATTCCTGCAATGATACTAAAATTACTGATGCAATTCAAAAAATTATCAAAAAAGATTTTTTTGTTTTCATTCCGAAACTTGCTACACTCTATGTAACAACGCAGAATGAAGACATCAAAAGAATAATTGCAGATTCGTTTTATTGTTTAAAAAAACCGGATTCTATATTACATATTATATCCGTAATCAGTGATAAATCGTTAGTTAAAGATAACAAAATGCTTATTGCATCATGTTGGAATACCGGTCTGGATTATGCTCCGCATTTAGAGTTTTTCACAAACCTTGTAGCTTCAACAGAATATGAAACAGCAATTGAAGCTTTTACCGTGATTGAGGAAGCTATGCATTATGATAATATTGAAGAAACCTGTGCTTTGAATTGTATTGCCGGACTAAAAAGCAAGATAGAAATGAATAACCGAGAAAAAAGCTACCTGTACGTTGAATTGATTAAGGTTCTTGAAAAAAAATTACAACAGAAAAAATCAGCGGTCTCCGAAAATTAAACTTCCAACACGGACTAAAGTTGAGCCTTCTTTTATTGCGAGCAGATAGTCTCCCGACATTCCTATTGAAAGTTCGCAGAATTTTTGATCTTCTTTAAAATAATTATTTTTTATTTCCTTAAAAAGAGAAGAAATATGCTGAAATTCTTTTTGCACCAAATTCATGTCTGAAGAAAAAGATGCCATTCCCATTAATCCGCAAATTGAAATATTTCTAAATGAACCATATTCCGGAGAAGTTATTAATTCAATAATTTCTTCTCTGTTCATTCCGAATTTTGTTTCTTCGGTTGCAATATGAACCTCGAGCAGACAAGAAATAACGCGCTTATTTTTTTCAGCTTCCTTGTTGATTTCCTTCAATAATTTAAGGCTGTCTACCGAATGTATCAGAGAAATAAAGGGAGCTATGGATTTAACCTTATTTGTTTGCAGGTGACCGATAAAATGCCATTCAATATCTTTCGGAAGATGCTCATGTTTTACAAGCAGTTCCTGTACCTTGTTTTCTCCAAAAATTTTATGTCCTACATTATATAAATGTAAAATTTTTTCTTCGGTGTGTGTTTTTGAGACAGCAACAAGGCGTACACTTGCCGGAATTTCGGACTGGAGTTTTCTGAAATTTGATAAAATAGAATTTTCCATAGGCAAAAAGAGCCGCATAAAGCGGCTCTTCATATTGATTAATCTAATAAATGAACAACCAAACCGCTTCTGAGTTTTGGCTCAAACCAGGTTGTTTTCGGGGGCATAATATTTCCTGTATCTGCAATATTAATCAGTTGTTTCATTGAAACCGGATATAAAGCAAAGGCAAGTTTCATTTCTCCGCTGTCAACGCGCTTTTTAATTTCCCCGAGTCCACGGATTCCTCCAACAAAATCAATACGTTTATCGGTACGAAGGTCTTTAATCCCTAATATTTCATCAAGAACAAGTTTTGATAAAATTGTTACATCTAAAACACCAATAGGATCGGCATCATTAAAAGTGCCTGTTTTAGCAGTAAGGGAATACCATTTATTGTCAATATACATACTGAAATTATGCAATTTACCGGGTTTGTATATTTCAGCCCCTTTTTCCTGAATATCAAAAACCTGGTTTAATTTTTCAAAAAATTCGGCATTCGATAAGCCATTCAGTTCTTTAACAACCCGGTTGTAATCAATAATTGTAAGTTGATTATCGGGAAAATGTACTGCAAGGAAAAAATTATATTCTTCATTGCCCGTGTGGTTCGGGTTGTTTTTCTTTTTCTCATTACCGACAAGAGCTGCTGAAGCCGTTCTGTGATGCCCGTCTGCAATATAGGTATAAGGAATTTTCGCAAAAAGACTGATAATTGTATCTATTATTTTTTTATCGCGAATTACCCAGAAATGATGACCAAATCCATCAACTGAAGTAAAGTCATATTCAGGCTCATTTAATTTTACAAAATCAGTGACAATATCGTCAATTTCCTTAACGGCAGGATATGTAAAAAACACGGGCTCCATGTTTGCATTGGTAATACGCACATGCTTCATTCTGTCTTCCTCTTTATCTTTACGGGTAAGCTCATGTTTTTTAATGATATTATTCATGTAATCTGTAACAGCAGCGCATCCTACAATTCCGTATTGTGTTTTGCCATTCATGGTTTGCGCATAAATGTAGAGATAATCTTCGGTATCCTGTATCAACCATTCTGCTTTTCTGAATTTCTCTAAATTTTCCTTTGCTTTGGCATAGACTTCCGGCTCGTGCTCATCAATTCCGACAGGTAAATCAATTTCGGGTTTAATAATATGTAACAATGAGTACGGATTTCCCTTTGCTTCTTCTCTTGCTTCCGCAGAATTCAATACATCGTAGGGTCTTGATGCCAATTCCTTTGATATACCTTTTGGTGGACGTAATCCTTTAAATGCTTTTAATATTGCCATAATACAATTGAATTTAAAATTTACATAATAAAGAAACTCCGAAATTAATTCCGGAGTTTCTAAAAAATTTAACTGTTAAAACCGGGAGCAACCGGAGCTCTTTCTTTATTCAAAATTGAAGTAATGAATCCGCTGAGCATTTTTGATAATTCAATTAATCTTGCTCTTGATTCGTCTTCTGCTAATTCGCTGATAAGATTCTGCCTTTTAGCAATTGTAGTATAAACAACACATTCCCTTAATGCGCATTTGGCATCTTTAAGTGTATTGATAAACTGTTGTTTGCTTTCGCCTGAACCCCCTGCAATGCTCAAAGCAATCTGGCTGGCAGAAATTTTAAACGGGGTAGAAATATCATCCTGCGCAAAAGTTTTTGTTATTGAGACCACCCAATCAACATAATCCAAAGCCTTCTGATAAACTCTTAACTCTTCAAATCTGAAAATGCCTTCTTCTTTTTCCATAATTACGTTATTTTATATTCTACACAATAATCTTTCTTCTGCGTGTGGCTTCAGTTGTATAAATATTTTTGTTGCAGGTTGCAGGTTGCAGCCGTAGACTATCAGAGTCGAAGTCCAGGTTGCTATTTAACAACAAAAATTACTTATTTACCTGAAATGTTCTATCGCCATTTTTAAGAAATCCTACAATTTGATTTGCAGCTGCAAGACCAGCATTGATGTTAGCTTCAGACGTTTCTGCTCCCTGTTTTTTGGGTGTTGCATAATATCTTTCATTGTATTGAAGCAAGTCTGCATGACAATCCGGCGCAATATCAGATGCATATTTAAAATCCGGACGTTCTGCAAACATTTTTTTCAAAGACTCTTCATCAATAACTTCTTTTCTCGCTGTATTAACTACGATTGCACCTTTCGGCATTTTAGACATCAATTCAAAATTAATTGATTTTTTTGTCTTTTCGTTTGCAGGAATGTTCACTGAAATATAATCGCAGGAGCTGTATAGATTTTCTACACTCTGTGCGCAAATGAGTCCGTCTTTTACGATATCTCCCTGACAGGCATAAGGGTCATAAGCCCAAAGCTCCATCCCAAAGCCCTTTGTTATTTTAGCCACACATTTCCCAACAGCGCCGTAAGCTTGAATGCCCAATTTTTTCCCTTTCAGTTCTGTTCCTGAAATTCCTTTAAACTGCCCGCGCGACATGAAAACCATCAATCCAAGCGCAAGTTCGGCTACAGCATTTGAATTCTGACCGGGAGTATTCATTGCGCAAATGCCTTTTTCTGTTGCTGCGGCAATATCAATATTGTCATAACCTGCCCCTGCGCGGACAATAATTTTTAAATTTTTAGCGGCTTCAATAACAGCATGCGTTGCTTTATCACTTCGGATAATTAATGCATCTACGTCTGCTACTGCTTTGATAAGATCATTCGGGTCTGTGTATTTTTCGAGTAATACTGTTTCAAACCCTGCTTCTGTGAATATTTTTTTAATACCGTCAACTGCAGCTTTTGCAAACGGTTTTTCTGTTGCTATTAATACTTTTGCCATATTTTTTGTGTTTTAGTTTTAATGTTACAAGTTGCAGGTTGCAGCCGTAGACTGAGCGGAGTCGAAGTCGAGGTTGCAGGTTGCAAGTTTGACCGTAGACTGAGCGGAGTCGAAGTCGAGGTTGCAGGTTGCAAGTTTGACCGTAGACTGAGCGGAGTCGAAGTCAAGGTTGCAAGTTATGCTTTCATTTTTTCAAATTCTTTCATGCAATCAACAAGCGCTTGAACACTTTCCGTTGGAAGTGCGTTATAGCAAGAAGCGCGGAACCCTCCAACAGAGCGGTGTCCTTTAATTCCTACCATACCGTTTTTCTTTGCAAAATCCATAAATTCATCTTCTAAAGCTATGTGTTTTTCATCCATTACAAAGCAAATATTCATTAAAGATCTGGCTTCTTTTTCTGCAGTTCCTTTAAAAAACGGGTTTCTGTCAATTTCATTATAAAGAAGGCTTGCTTTTGCTTCGTTAATTTTCTGCATTTCTGCAACACCACCAAGGCTCTTAACCCATTTCAGTGTTTCACGCATCACATAAATCGGAAAACATGGAGGAGTGTTGAACATAGAGCCTTCTTTGATATGTGTTCTGTAATCTATCATTGAAGGAAGAACTCTTGTAACTTTTCCAAGAATATCTTCACGAACGATAACAAAAGTAACACCTGCGGGACCGACATTTTTCTGTGCTCCGCCGTAAATCATTCCATATTTTTTAACGTCAACAGGACGGCTCATAATGTCGGAAGACATATCTGCAATAAGTGTTACAGGGCAGTCAATATCTGTTTTAATTTCGGTTCCGTAAATTGTATTGTTTGTTGTGATGTGAAAATAATCAACATCTGTAGGAATTGTATATTGTGGAATATATGTATAATTTTTATCTTTTGATGAAGCAACAACATTTACTTCGCCAAATAATTTAGCTTCTTTTATGGCTTTGTTTGCCCACACGCCTGTATCAAGATACGCTGCCCTTTTTTCTAACATATTAAAAGGAATCATACAGAACTGCATGCTAGCTCCTCCTCCAAGGAAAAGTACATGATAGCCATCGGGAATATTCAGAAGCTCTTTCCACAATGCTCTTGTTTCTTCTATGATTGCTTCGAATTCTTTACTCCTATGTGAAATTTCTATTAAGCCCATTCCGATTCCATCAAGGTCTAAAATAGCCTTGGATGCGTTTTCAATTGCTATTTTTGGAAGGATGCAAGGTCCGGCATTAAAATTATGTTTTTTCATGGTATGAAGTTTTAAAATTTAACGTAATTATTTTGCGACTAAAGTAAGAATAAAAAAAGATTTAGAGAATGTTATAGGGCAGATTGGGAGATGGTATTTGGTAATTGGTACGTAGAATCGTTCCATACTTCGACTTCGCTCAGCACAGGTGGAACGATTCTACAGTACAGTACAATGACGTTGAATGGGTTCGGCGCAATCAGCGATTAAAAAGAATGATTTACAAGTACATTGTCTTTAAGAATAGGCAAAACGGGGGCAAGATTGAACGAAAGGCAATAAGGGATGAGATGGCTCATGTGAAGATTTTGCAGTCTTCTTTTATGGGATGCTTTTTCAAGATAGGCAACAGGGTCTTTTTTACATAAGTTCCATAAATCTATTGCTGCGAGTGTAGCATCACATTGGGTTTGATGTATTCCTGATTCAAGCAAAGAGGAAGCAAGGGCTCCTGCAAAGACAGAATCTTCAAGATTAAATCGGTTTTTCCAACCTGAACAAAAAATAAGAACGGGTGCATTTTCGATAGTCAGCCAGCGGGTTAAAATATCAATATTAAGAAAAGAACCAATGACAAGTTTTTTTGCATTTTTTGCCATTGAAATTGCCTGTGTACCGTTTGTAGTACTGTAAGCGACTCTTTTTCCTGCAACAATTTCGGGAGTAAACAAATCTGGAGAATTTCCAATATCAGCAAAATCGGGTTTAATTCCATCACGTTCGGCTGCTACAACGTAGCCCTTGTCTTTCATCTGCCGCGCTTCTTCAATTGTTGCAACGGGAATCAGTTCTTTAACTCCATTGTGAAAAGCAGCACAAATAGAAGTGGTTGCTCTGAAAATATCTACAACAACAACAATGCTCTCATCGGTTTTATATAATGGGAACAGAGCCGGAGAAAAGCAAGTTTCGATATCAGCCATTTTATGTATGATTATTTTGTTGTTGAAAAAATCAGGTCGCAGAAGATAGAAAGCTACGACCTGATTTTTGAATTATCCTTTATAAAATGGAAATTTAACGACTTTAGCTTTTAGAGCTTTATCACGGATTTTAATAAGAATTTCTGTTCCGGGTTTTGATAGAGCAGCGGGTACATAACCCATTCCAATACCAATTTTCATCATGGGAGACATAGTGCCGGATGTTACGATACCAATTTTATTCCCGGCTTCGTTAACGATTTCATATTCATGGCGCGGAATTCCCCTGTCTATCATTTCAAAACCTACCAGCCTACGGCTTGTTCCCTGTTCTTTTTGATTAAGCCATAAATTTTTGTCAATAAAATTTTTATGGGGAACAAATTTTGTTATCCAGCCTAATCCAGCTTCAATACCTGAAGTTGTGTCGTCAATATCGTTTCCATAAAGGCAGAAGCCCATTTCGAGGCGAAGGGTATCGCGGGCTGCCAAGCCAATTGGTTTGATACCAAACTCTGCGCCTGCTTCAAAAACTGCATTCCAGATATGTTCTGCATCTTTATTTGTAAAGTAAATTTCACAACCACCAGCTCCTGTATAACCGGTTGTAGAAAAAATAACATCTTTTACTCCGGCAAAGTCTAATTTTTTAAATGTATAATACTCCATATCCGTAACAGGAGTTGGAGTAAGCTTTTGCATAGCTTTCAATGCTAATGGTCCCTGCACGGCAAGTTGTGAAATTTCATCGGAAGCATTATAAAGAGCAGCTCCAACATCGTTCTGCTGATTGCACCAAGCCCAGTCTTTATCAATATTTGCTGCATTTACAACAAGCAGATAGGTTTCTGCATTAATTCGGTACACCAGTAAATCGTCAACAATGCCACCTTTTCCATTTGGAAAGCAAGAATATTGAACTTTTCCGTCAACAAGTACAGATGCGTCATTTGAAGTTACTTTCTGAATGAAATCAAGAGCTTTTGATCCTTTTACCCAGAATTCGCCCATGTGCGAAACATCAAAAACGCCAATTTTTGTTCGTACTGTAACATGTTCTTCAATGTCTCCGGTATATTTTATAGGCATGTAATAACCGGCAAATGGACTCATTTTAGCCCCTAATTTTTCATGAATGTGTGTAAATGCTGTGTTTTTCATTTTGAATAATTTTATAATGATTTATTAAAAATATTTACTGCTTATTGAAAACAAAAGTATAAAAAATATGCTTGCATGACTTTTTTAAATAAAAATGCTGATATGTTTTTAGGCAGGGGGTTGCAAGTAAGGGGTAAGTGGTAATGGGAGGGAGAGACGTTGCATTGCAACGTCTGTACCGCCGCAGCGGATTGTAAGCGGTAATAGGTAATTGGGTGTGGGAGGAGTTGCAGGGTAATTATTATTGTGATTTGTAATTATTCAGCTTCATTTTCAAATGATTACAAGACAATTTCTTTGGTTTAATTTGATTCCACCGAGACGGATGATAATTTTTATTGCCTATAAAATCAAAAAAATCAAAAATAATAAGCTTTATTTCAATTATTTTTTTTATCTTGCGCCCATTAATTTTTAAAAAATAATATTGTGAACAACGGAAAAGTAAAATTTTTTGATGAAACGAAAGGTTTCGGATTTATCAAAGACGCAGATTCAGCTAAGGAATATTTTGTTCATTCCTCTGGTTTGAAAGACAAGATTAAAGAAAACGATGATGTAACTTTTGATCTTGAAGAAGGAAAAAAAGGATTAAATGCAGTAAATGTTAAACTCGCATAGTTTATTATTTATTCTAAATCATTTTGCCTGAAATCCCGCTTTTTAGCGGGATTTTTTTTTGCAAATGTTTATTACCCCGAGCTAAAGCTCGGGGTAATAAACATTTCCCTCTCTGCGGGACAAGCTATTTGTGTGTAATGTTTTGTTAAAATATATTTTCTAAAACAGATTTGAAAAAAAATAATAACCACAATTTTTGACGAATAAACAAAAAAAAATCAGGCTGAAGATTTTCTATATGTATAAAATTTTCTAAATTTCAAACCTTTGTTTATAGCACTTGATTTTTATGCACCCAAAAGAAATAACAGGTATTCTAAATTTTTATCCCGACAACGGTGATATCATCGGTTTGCTCAAAACAATTGCCATCTCCGAATTTCCAATCCTCAATTATTTTGTCCATAAATTCTTGTTGTTCCTGCATGGGCTTTTCATAAATTTCAACCAGCATTTGCTTGAAGCGTTTCGACATAAATTTTTTTCCTTTGGGACCACCGAACTGGTCGGCATAGCCATCGGAAAGCATATAAAATGCATCGCCTTTTTTCAATTGAAATTTCCTGCTTGAAAAATGCGACATGTTTTCATAAATTGCAATAGGCATTTTATCTGGTTTCAACTCTATTAGGCGTGCTCCGGCATGTTCGATGGCTGCTTCTTCTCCTTCAGTATCGGGATGAGTTGTAATAATATAAAGCGGGTTGTTCGCACCGGAGAATTCAACAATATTCGTATCCAAATCCAATGCGCAGAATGATATATCCATTCCGTCTTTTTGCTCTCCCGGAACACCTTTCTGCTGCAAAGAAGTAATGATGCAATCCCTCAATTCATCAAGCACCCGGCTGGTTGATATAATTTCAGGGCGATTGACAATATCATTCAGAAAAGAAAGTCCCAGCATACTCATAAAAGCTCCGGGAACGCCATGACCTGTACAATCGGCAGCCGTTACAAAAATGAAATTATTTTTCCTCATCATCCAGTAAAAGTCGCCACTCACAATGTCTTTCGGCTTAAACAAAATAAAGAAATCCTGTACGGCATTTTGAATTAATTCAATGTTTGGCAATACGGCAGTTTGAATACGTCTTGCGTAACGAATACTGTCTGTTATTTCTTTATTTTTATCTTCTACGATGAGCTTCTGATTTTCAATTTCATTTCGTTGCGCAATAATTTCCTCATTTTGCTGATGCAGTTCTTCATTCTTTTCAAGAATTTCCTTTTTCTGTACTTCCAGAACAACATTTTTTTCTGCTATTTCGCGGGTACGCACTCTTACTTTTTCTTCAAGAATACGTTTGTCCCTGCGTAATTTTTGCAGGCGCAATCTTACAAAAAGAAAAAAGCCGAGAAAAACAAATACCACGCATGCGATATAAAACCATGTTGTTTTCCAGAATGGAGGCTTTATTACGAATGAAAAAATAATGGGTTCTTCATTCCATTTGCCGAATTTATTTACAGAGATTACTTTAAATTTATATTCGCCGTGAGGAAGTCCGGGATAAACAGCTTCTCCGTCCCGGCGTGCTGGCGACCAAGTGTTGTCGAGACCTTCGAGCATATACTTGTATTGAACTTTATCCGGATTATAATACGAAATTCCGGCAAACTTAAAAGTGAAATGATTGTCTGCATGCCCAAGAATCAACTTAAAGGGCAAAGAAAACCATGAAGAAACAGAGTCCACACGTTTTTTCCATTCTGTATTTTCAAAAAACAAATTAATGTTTGTAAGATGAATTTTTGGCTCAGCAAGGTTTGTTTTATCAAGAGACGGATTGTAGCAGGTAAGACCTTTAATCGTACCGAACCAAATTCGATTCTGATTATCCTTGCAAATAGCATTGCTATGATTTTCGATGCTTGTAAAGCCATCCGATTCATTAAAATTTATTACATTTATTACTTGTTGTTCTGCCCCAAGATAAACTTTGTCAAAGCCCTTGTCTGTTGCGACAATCAGCAGATTTTCATTCTCAAAAATAAGCGACGAAATATTATTAGAGCTGAGAAGACTGTCGTTAAGAACAGGAGTAATAGGTGTTTTTCCTTTATGATTGATGTCAAATTTGAAAAGTCCGCTTCCGAAAGTACCTATCCAGATATTGCCATAGCGGTCTTCTGCAATACAGTTAATTTGTTTGTTAAGCAATCCTTCCGCGTCATCGTAATAAATAAATTGCAGATGATTATTTCTTCTAAGCCCGCCATAAGTACCATACCAGATCTCTCCCTTTTTATCTTCAAGAATTGTAAGCGTGTAATTAAAAAGTCCGTATTGGTCATCGTCCTGATATATGGGGAAAAAAACTTTTCCGTCGTAACGCAGCATTCCATCGCTTGTGCCAATCCACACGATACCCTTGGAGTCAACAAAAATACTTTTTGCAGGATTTGAAAGCATAGGAACGCTTAATTCATCATAATTGATAAATATATTTCCCACTTTTTTAGAAACTCCTTTTTCTGTTGCAATCCAAAGTGCTCCATCGTTTCCGAGGCACAGGTAATTAACAAAATTATCTACCAAACCATGCTGTGTTGTGTATTTTCTGAAAATCGGCTTTCCTTTATTGAAACTCATCTGCACCAAACCGCCTCCCTGTGTGCCAATCCAGAAGTGCCCGTTTTTATCCTGCACAACAGAAAGGATGTCTTTTGCCGGTAAGCCGTCTGTTTCATTATAATGAATAAAATTTTCTCCGAGAAATTGACACAAACCGCTGCCAAATGTCCCCATCCATATATTTTTTTCATTATCTTCAAATAGTTTATAAACCTGATTTCCTGCCAAACCGTTTTTAGTAGTAATATGCGTAAAACTATTCTCGGCAAATTTATTGATTCCGCCTTTATCTGTTGCAAACCATAGCGTACCCTGACTATCGCAAAGAATATCCCAGACAGTTACATCATTCATTCCATTATTAGTGCTGTACGACACAACTTTTCCGGAATCTTTGCCCAGTATATTTATCTTAAATGCGCCTGCATCCTGAGATCCGAACCAGAGATTTCCCTTTGTATCTTTTTCGATAGTGAGAATAAAATTTGAGGGAATATCTCCATAAGCCTGATCGAGTTTTTTCAGAGAAGAAATTTCATCTCCCTTAAACGATAAAATATTAATACCTCCGTAAAGTGCCAACCACAAACGCTTTGAGCTATCTTCAAAAATATCAAAAACGTAGTTTGTCTGAATACGATCCTGATCTTTCGTGTAGGTTTTTATATTTACAGAATCGTCTTTGAAATACATTATACGGCTTAAGCCCCCACCCGCTGTTCCAACCCAGATTGTATTATCAGAATCTTCAAAAATCTTCAGTATAGGATATGCCGGCAGCCCTTTTGATTTATCAATTTTATGAAAAGTCTTTCCATCATATATAGAAATACCGTCGTCTGTACCAAACCAGATATTCCCTTTTTTATCTTCATGCAGTGTACGTACAACATTTCCGATAAGACCTTTTCTTTTATTAAATGTAACAAAGTTTTTCCCATCAAAACGCGAAGCACCTCCGCCTCCTGTGCCAAGCCATAAGTATCCTCTTGAATCCTGAATGATACTATAGATTTCTGATTTAGATAAACCTTTTTCTACGGAATAAGTACGAATGTTGTATTGCTGTGAAAATGCAGGTTTTATCAATAATAAAACGAAGACCAAATAGATATATTTATAGAAATATTTGCTCATAATGTGTTAATTGTATTAATGCAAATATACCGTTAGTGAATTAAATTACCAAAAATTCATTCATCTGTATAAAATTTGAATTCTAAAGAGGGAATGTTGCAAGTTTCGGATTTGCTTAACTTATCAGGTTGCAGGTTGCATAGTAACTGTGGGTTGAGCGAAGTCGAAACCCAGGTTGCAAGTAAAAAAGTTAAAATATCATATATTTACAGTATATAAAAACAAGCAAACCCGGCAAATTTCAGTATATTAATCACCAAAATATTCTACAGAATTTTTATCTGTTTCTTCGAGACGAATACAATGCAATTGAACGCCCAGCACTTTAATATGTGGCTCTAATGTTTCCCAGATTGCAATGGCAATATTTTCTGAACTTGAAATTCGTCCTTTCATAAAATCCACATCTATATTGAAATTTTTATGATCGGCTTTTTCTACAATATACTCCTGAATAACCTTGCTGAGTGTTTTTAAATTAACAAGCACGCCTGTTTGTTTATCCACTTCGCCTTTAACAGTTACAATAAGATTGTAATTATGCCCGTGCCAGTTAGGATTGGCGCATTTTCCAAAATATTTTTCATTTTCTTCGACAGACCAGTCGGGGCAATAAAGCCTGTGCGCTGCATTAAATTGTTCTTTTCTTGTTAAGTATATCATAGGTGTTTTTTTTTAGTTTCTTTTATATCTGTAAATTTTTATTATCGGATTTTTTTCGCACTTGTTTCCAACAGTAGTATATTTAAAAACCTCTCAAATTTACTAAATTTTAAACAAAACATGGTGTTGGAAATAAAAATCATTCCTGTATCTTCGTGTATTCAATATTTTATGAATATATTTTTTTCTATATCTTTTTTCCTGATATTTTTCAATTTATATGCTCAGGATGTATTCCGACAAACAATACGCGGGCAGGTGCTTGATAAAAATTCTCAACAACCATTAGCAGGGGTAAATGTTGTTTTGCTGAATACGAATCCGCTTACGGGAACAACAACGGATGAAAATGGTTTTTATAAATTACAAAACATACCTGTTGGGAAATTCAATATAAGTTATAGTTTTATAGGTTATCATACAGTAGTGCTTCCGAATGTTGCTCTGAGCTCTGCAAAAGAAATGCTGCTGAAAATAGAGATGGAGGAACAAGTGGTAATGACTGGCGAAGTAGTTGTTAAATCAGGGAATAGAAAAGATCAGCCCCTGAATAAAATGGCAGGCGTCAGCGCACGCTCTTTCACGGTTGAAGAAACAGAGCGTTTTGCCGGCACATGGTTCGATCCCGCGCGTATGGCTTGTAATTATGCCGGGGTAATGGCTGCAGGAGATCAGCAAAATGACATTATTATTCGCGGAAATTCGCCCATGGGAGTGCTATACAGGCTTGATGGTGTTAACATTCCCAACCCAAGCCATTTTGGTACACTTGGCACTACCGGAGGTCCCATAAGCATTCTGAATAATAATCTTCTCGATAATTCCGATTTTTTTACCGGTGCTTTGCCTGCTGAATATGGCAATGCCCTCGCGGGTGTTTTCGATTTACAGATGCGCTCTGGCAATAACGAAAAACGCGAATATACAGCGCAAGCAGGATTAAATGGATTTGAGCTGGCTGCAGAAGGTCCGTTTGCAAAAGAGTACAAAAGGTCTTATCTTTTTAGTTACAGATATTCTACACTTGATTTTTTCAGAGTGCTGGGCATAAGTTTCGGAATTTCTGCCACACCTCAGTATCAAGATTTATCATACAAATTAAATTTTCCTCTTGGGAAAAAGGGTACTATTTCTGTTTTTGGCGTTGGAGGCATCAGCTATACAGAAATTATAGCGAAAGAGCAGCGCCTGGATGGCTGGACATTTGGACATGCGAACACAAATATACGTTTTGGTACGGCCATGGGATCTACAGGCATTTCTCATTCTGTTTTTCTTAAACCGGAAAATACTAATTCAGGACGTTTCGTGTCAAGCATTGCCGTTTCTGGAAGCGAAACAAGTATCAAAGCAGATTTCGCGTTTAAAGAAAAAGCAGGTTTTCAGTATTACGGAAATAAAAGTCATGAGATCAAACTGTCGTTACCGGAGCAATACAGTAAAAAAATAAATGCGAAAAATTTTATATCTGCCGGTCTTAGTTCCGATATTATTTCTGCATATTATGCAGATAGTATAATGATTCCAGAGCATGTATTTATTAAGCAAACCGATACCCGTGGGAAAAATGCAGCTTTAATACAATCCTATATGCAGGCGCAGCATAAAATCAATGATAAGCATATTCTCAATACAGGAGCGCATTTCCAGTATTTTACACTTAATGGAGATTATGCCGTGGAACCCCGAATAAATTATAAATGGAAAATAAACTCTTTGCATTCCATAAGCCTTGGGTTCGGCTCTCACAGTTAGTTACAGCCCATGTTTTTTTATTTTATAGAAACTCTGGCATCCGATAACTTATTTATTCAGACAATTAAAATATGAAATTTTCAAAAAGCAGGCAGGCAATTCTGGGATATGATTATCTTATTTCTGAAAATTTACGGCTAAAGTCAGAGGTGTATTACCAACAGCTTTCTCAAATTCCGGTGGAACAAAAAAATTCAACATTTTCAATTATAAATTATGGAAGTGAATTTTATCAAAGCCGGGTAGACAGCCTTGTAAATAAAGGGAAAGGAAAGAATTATGGCATTGAGATTACATTCGAACATTTTCTGACAAAAAACTATTATTATCTTCTTACAAGTTCTCTTTTTGAGTCTAAATATACAGCAGGAGACGGGAAAGAGAGAAACACTCTTTTTAATGGGAATTATGTTGTAAATGCATTAGGTGGATATAAATTCAAAGTTGGCAACTATCATACATTGTCTTTGATATAAAAATTGTTTCTGCGGGTGGAAAAAGATATATACCTATAGATACAGTGCTGTCGAAGCTGGCGCATGAGGCAGTTTACGACTTTTCACAAGCTTATGAAAAACGTTATCCCGATTATTTTAGAATTGATGCAAGAGCTGGCATGAAGTTTAATTTCAGGAAATTTAATATGGAACCTGGCTTTGATGTGCAAAACATAACAAACCACAGGAATGTATTTTTAGAAGCTTATAATGTAGAAAGAAATACCGTGAGTTATGATTACCAGCTTGGGCTTTTATATATTTTTCTTTTGCGTTTTCAGTTTTAAGGTGTCAGGTTGAGGCGTGGAGTGTTAGATAGCGGGTAATTGGCATGTCGGAAGCGGACAAAAAAGAAAACAATAATATTATAAAAAAAGCCGCTAAAGCGGCTTCTCTGCATTAAAATCTTTGCTTAAGAGTGTCAACATAGGATATGTTATTTCCAAATGAATGCGTGTTAGAATCATATTTAGAAATCAGATATTTTATTATTAATAATTTTCTTCCACTTACAGTATCTTCGACATAAGATTCGGGAAAGCTTTCAGTACCTAAATCTTTAATTCTATACCTGACGGGATAAGTATTTATTTGATTCGAAATCAATGGAAAAACTTTTATTCCAACGGTATCTTGTGTTGGAATAAAAATTTTTGTCTCACCAATAAATTTTGCTTTGATTTTTATTCCTAATTCACCCCCTATAGGAAGTGATATATATGTATTTTCAGTCTTATTAGTAGTAATTTTATATTTTTTTGGCGTTCTCAAAGGATTTGCTCCGTATTGAGCTCCAATAGAATCATTACCAGAAACCTTTTTCCTATAAAGCATATAGTCAACTTCATAAGGCCATGCCCAATTTCTTACAACAACATTCCTTGTTGCAATAGCCTGATTCCCGGCTTTATCCGTTACACTATAATTAAATAAAAACGATCCTGTTCTTGAAGTTACAGAGTCTCCCAAATAAGGTTTCATTGGGATATTATGTCCATAGGAAATAGAAGAAGTAATGGATCCATCCAGATTGTCTTCTGCAATAGCACCGGGATCATAAAAAGTTTTTTCAAGTTCTGTATTAATAGTTTCATTACCATTTATAAATATTTTTGGCGCAAATTTATCTTTATCCTTGCACGAAGAAAATGTAAATACAAGAGTGCTGATGATGATTAAACTGCTATAAATGCCTGCTTTTCTCATTTTATTTAAAATTTGATTTTATCAACTTGTAAAATTAATAAAATTTTGTAATGAACAAGTAAATAGGTTTATTTTTTTATTTTTTAACGTATTTTTGCTGTAACTCAGATTTAATAAATAATTTCGCAAATAAATTAAATTAATCATTGTTATGAACGTATCACACATTGAACACATTGGAATAGCGGTAAAAAACATCGAAGAGAGTATTTGTTATTATGAAAATACTTTTGGGTTAAAATGTTATGCTGTTGAAGAAGTAAAGGAACAAAAAGTAAAAACAGCTTTTTTTATGGTGGGACAAACAAAGATAGAACTACTGGAATCAACAGATCCGGAAGGTCCTGTTGGAAAATTCATCGAGAAAAAAGGAGAGGGAGTTCATCATATTGCTTTTGCTGTAAAAAATATTGAAGAATGCCTTTCAGAAGCAGAAAGCAAAGGAGTAAATTTGATAGACAAAACCCCGCGCAAAGGAGCAGAAGGGTTGGAAATAGCGTTTTTACATCCGAAATCAACCTTTGGAGTGCTGACAGAAATCTGTGAGAATAAAAATAAGTAGGATTTTTTTTAATGAAATTAAACGGATTTACCTACATTATTGGAGATATTCACGGATGCGCGGAAACATTTCGCTACATGGTGGAAACCAAACTGAATCTTACGAAAAATGATGAGTTGTATCTTTTGGGAGATTATATTAACCGTGGACCGGACAGCAAGGGGGTTATTGATTTTATTTTGCATTTGATTGAAGAAGGATTTCAAGTTTTTCCCTTACGTGGAAATCATGAAGAAATGCTGTTAAATTCTTCACGAAAAAATGATTTTTTTGAAATTTGGTTGAATGATGCTGTCGGACTCAAAAAAGAAGACAAAGAAAAATTTTCGGTAAAATATTTACAATTTTTCAAACAACTCCCGCTGTTTATCCATCTGAAAGAACGGGGGCTTTTACTTGTGCATGCCGGTGTTGATTTCAATAAGAAAAATCCGCTTCAAAACGCAGATACTATTCTTTGGACACGCGTTTCAAAATTTAATGACACTTTTCCAAAAAACACAATTCTTGTACACGGACACACACCTGTTCCGCTTGATAATGTTGAGAAAAATCTGAAAGAAAATCCTCTGGTAGAAATAAATCTCGATGGTGGATGTGTGTATAAAAACAGAAAAGGACAAGGAAATCTTATTGCCCTGAATTTTGAAAAAATGGAATTAATTGTTGTCCCAAACAGAGGAGAAACCGTTTAGCGGTATTCGATAAAATTAAATTCCACATCAAGCAAAGACTGGTAATAATGTCCGGTATCGTGAATATCCTGCTCATCGTAGTACCAGTTAAATTTTACGCATTTTTTATTGTGATGATATGTAGCAAGCATTTGAAGGATTTTTAATATCCATTTTGAACTGCTGGTATTCAGATAATCAAACTGCAAATTAATAGTTATAGAAGGAGGGAATAGCGCAATGTATTCTTCCACCCATGATAAAAGTGGCTGATAAAATTTATGAGAATCTTCCGGAATAGAGGAGCCTTTGATTTCCAATAAACCCTTTAATGGATCAAAAGAAACCATTGGAGTAGTTTTGTCTCTGTTAAGTGTAAATTCTTTCATTTCAAAAATATTGGTAACGTTCTGCAAATATATATAAAGAAAATGTAGTTATTTGTTAAAAAAAGTGACTTTAATCATTTTTTTTAAGCTTCTTGTCATAATTGCCTGATTTTATATTTTTTACAAGCTGCCCACATGCTGCTGCAATATCTTGTCCCCTGCTTCTTCTTACCTGAACCAGCATATTTTTGTTCTTTAAAAAATCTTCAAATGCAAGAACATCTTCCGGTTTTGATCGCTTAAACTCTGAGTTTTCAGTTTCATTATATTCAATAAGATTAATTTTTACCGGAAACTTTTTACAAAAAACAGCTAATTGCTGCGCATCCGTTAATTGGTCGTTAAAACCGCCCAGTAAAAGATATTCAAAGGTTACCCGAATACCTGTTTTCTCATGAAAATATTCTATTGCTTTTGATATTTCATCAAGGGGGTGTGTGCTATTAACAGGCATAAGCCTATTTCTTTTCATATCATTCGCCGAGTGAAGCGAAACAGAAAGGTTAAATTTTATTTTATCATCTGCCAGTTTTCGTATCATTTCAGGAATTCCGGCTGTGGAAAGGGTTATTCGATCGGGAGACATGCCCAATCCACTGGGGCTTGTGATTCCTTTTATCGCGATGAGCGTATTTTTATAATTCAACAAAGGTTCGCCCATTCCCATTACCACAATATTTGTTAAAGACAGGCGGTACGCTTCTTTTGCAAGTTTTGATAACAGTACAACCTGGTCGAAAATTTCACCAGCGCTCAGATTTCTCAGATAACCCATACTCCCTGTAGCGCAAAAAACACATTTCAGGGGACAGCCTACCTGTGTAGATATGCACGCAGTAACACGGGTTGATGTTGGAATTAAAACTCCTTCAACCAAAGCTTCATCAAAAAGACTGAAAACGGTTTTGAGGGTTTTGTCTTTACTTTTATGCTTTTCTGTAATTATGGCTTTATGAAAGAAGAAATTTTCTTCGAGAAAAAGCCTGAGAGATTTAGACAGATTCGTCATTTCATCAAAAGAAACGGCTCCCTTCTTCCATATCCATTCATAAACCTGCGTAGCGCGAAATTTTTTTTCTCCGGCTTTTTCAAAATAAAGAACCAATTCTTCAAGGCTCAACTGACGTATGTCTTTTTTTTCCTGCATTTTTTTGATTTTATAATTGAGAGATTTTTCCCTTCTCCCGATATGACACAATCGCTCCATGGAGCGATTCTCCAGATAGCATCGTTCCATGGAACGATGCTACAATCCTCTCTCCCATTCATTCCTCAATCCTGCCATATCGGGATTATCAATTGCAAATTTTAATTTTTCCAATAAACTGTTTTTATCTTTTGATAACACTCCCTCTAAATTCAAATAATTTGACGCATGATTGCTTCTATATATTGTGGATTTTAATTCGGTGTGTTCAATAAACATTTTCATCTCATGAAGCAGCTCTGATACTGACATAGAGATATATTCTCCATGAAAGCGATCCTGATATTTTTTCTCTCCAAAAGGAAAACTTAAAATAAGCGAAGACGCAAATTCAGGTTGAATGACATTTAAAACCTTTGCAGAATTTACAGCATGTTGTTCAGAATATTTTTTTCCACCAAGTCCATTTAAAATAATAACAGAGAGCTTCATGCCTGCTTCTTTTGCTTTTAGCAATCCTTCTACAGTAGAATCAAAAGTTTCACTTTTTTGCACGCGGGCTAACACTTCGTCATCACCCGATTCTATTCCAACATATAATTGTTTTAATCCTGCTTCTTTAAGCATTCTTAATTCTTCATTTGTTTTTGATAGAATATTATGAGGCAAAGCATACGTTGATATACGTGTAAATTTAGGGAAATAATGTTTTATATTTTTCAGAACAAAAAGTAATTTTTCTGTTGAAAGCACCATCGGATTTCCGTCTGCTAGAAATATTTTTCGCACATCAGGAAATATTTTTGCCGCTGTTTGAATATCTTTTAAAATATCTTCTTCGTTTATTATTCTGAATTTTTTTGATGTGTACATTTCGCAAAACGCACAACGATTCCATGAGCAACCGAGCGTAATCTGAAATATCAATGAGTTTGCTTCACTGGGTGGCCTGAACAAAGGTTCGTCGTATTCTATGGGGAAAAAATTGAAAAACATTGTGTTGTAGTGAGTTTATAATTATATTATTTGGTTGCAAGTTACAGGTTGCAGGGTGATTGAGCGGAGTCGAAATCACCCTATGATATTGCAGCATTCTCCAACTCATTAATTTTTTCCATGGCTACAGCGCCTGCAACAACAGAAACAATTGCAGCAAAAGGAGCGAGCAGTGTTCCTATTCCACAAAGAGGCATTATTATCAACAACGAAAGAACCATGCCATTTCCAATTACCACCCATTTATATTTTCTAAGGATTCTTACACTCTGCGAAATATTTCTTTTTCTTCTTTCATTACTGTAATCCATAAATGAGAAACCGTAAAAATAAGATGTAATAAAGAAAATAATTATCGGGCTGATGATTGCAATGAGCCATCCCAAAACAGGAATGATTGAAAGCAAAAGCAGTCCAAGCACAATAGATAATTGAATTAGCAAATTACGGATCGCAATAAGAACGCCACGTACAACATCGCGCATTAATTGATTAATGTTAAAGGGATAATTTTTTTCGGTACTAATTTTTTCGGTTTTTTCTGATAAAAATGCAAGAACCGGAGACATTATTATAAGAATAATAAATCCACCGAAATAAGAAAACAGGAAAAAGAAAATGAATTTAAAAATTATCCAGAGAACGCCGGTCATAACGCTTTTGAGAATTCCGGAGCCCCAGAATGTTGCATTTTCGATATTTGTTGCCTGAAAAATTTCGGTTTTAACCCAATCTGTAAGAATTTCAATCGAGCTAAAACCTGCAGCAAATAGTGCTATCAATAACAATAGTGGAAAGAGAAAAGCCCACCAGAGACTTTTTGAGAAGATAATAGAAAAAGCATTTCCATAAGTAGAAAAACCTAATCCTAATTGTGAGAAAAATTTCATGTGGTATTTTTATTTACAAATTTAAGAATTTTTTATGATTTTGTATTTTATCTGAAAAAATGTATTGAGGAGATACTCAATAGATTTACAATTGTTGGTTCAATAGATGTTCGGTAGATGTACAATAGATGTTCGATAGTGCAACGATAGATGTACAATTGTTTATTCGATAGGTGTACAATTGCTTCTTCAATAGATGTACAATAGATATTCAATAGAGGTACAATTGTATTTCTATCGAATTCCTATTGTATTCCTATTGAACATCTATTCCATTCCGCATAATTCATATATTTTACGATATCATTTTTCATACCTATATTACGAATTTATTATAATTTCATTTTATTGAAACGCATTTTTACTAATTTAGCAGACAAAAAAATACAACTATGCAAAAAGCAAATCTAATGGCAATATCGCCTGTTGACGGCAGGTATAAAAAACAAGTAACGGAGCTTGAAGAATATTTTTCGGAATTTGGCCTCATCAAGTACAGAGTGATGGTTGAGGTGGAGTATTTTATTTTTCTCTGCAAAATTCCCCTTCCACAATTAAAAAATTTTTCTTCAAAAAATTTCGATAAACTTCAAAATATTTATCTTGATTTTTCTCCTGAGCAAGCAATACAAATTAAAGAAATAGAACGCACAACAAATCATGATGTAAAAGCGGTTGAATATTTTCTTAAAGAACAATTTGATGAGCTTGAGCTAAAGGAATACAAAGAATTCATACATTTTGGACTCACATCTCAGGATATTAATAATACGGCTATTCCTTATACTTTAAAACAAGCTGTAACTAAATCTTACTATCCGTTATTATCACATATAATCGGGAAATTGAATGCTCTTGCTGAAGATTGGAAAGACATTCCAATGCTTGCAAGAACACATGGGCAACCGGCTTCTCCCACGCGACTTGGCAAAGAAATCGCTGTTTTTGTAGAACGGCTCGAAAAACAATTTACTTCTCTTAAACAAATTCCTTATGCAGCAAAATTCGGCGGTGCTACAGGAAATTTCAACGCACATCATGTGGCTTATCCTGAAATAAACTGGGTAAAATTCGGAAATACGTTTGTGAACGATGTTCTTGGACTGAGCCGTTCGCAGCTTACAACTCAAATAGAACATTACGATTATATGGCGGCTTTATTTGATAATCTCAAACGCATTAACACCATTTTAATTGACCTTAACCGCGATTTTTGGACATATATTTCTATGGATTACTTTAAACAGAAAATCGCTCAAAACGAAGTCGGATCGTCTGCTATGCCACATAAAGTAAATCCAATTGATTTTGAAAATTCTGAAGGAAATCTGGGAATGGCAAATGCAATATATGAGCATTTGTCAGCAAAATTACCAGTTTCAAGATTGCAGCGTGACCTTACAGATTCTACTGTTACAAGAAATATTGGAGTTCCGGTTGCACATTCAATTATTGCCATGAAGTCGCTTTTAAAAGGACTAGAAAAAGTTGTTTTAAATGAACCCGCGATTCATGCTGATCTTGAAAAAAACTGGGTGGTTGTTGCAGAAGCAATTCAAACTGTTTTACGACGAGAGGGATATCCAAATCCGTATGAAGCATTGAAACAGCTTACACGAAAAAACGAAGCGATTACAAAGAATTCTATTCATGAATTTATTCAGCAATTACAAATTAAAGATGATTTAAAACAGGAACTGATGAATATTACACCGTGGAATTATACGGGTATTTAAAGTGTGTGTAAATACGAGGCATTGCCTCGTATCAACACACATAGATTCTAATTTTAAATTTCAAACCTATGCTAAAACCCATATTTATAATTCCCCTGATTTTATCATTCTTCACAATTCCTTTTTTGAAGAAAAAAGAGGTACTTCCTCCGGGTTGTGTGAAAATCGAAGAAAATGTTTTCATAGACCAGACAGAGGTTAGAAATGTGGATTACCGTGAATTCATGCACTGGTTAAAACGTAAGCACGGAGAGCGTTCTGACGAATACCAAACCATGCTGCCTGATACAAATTTATGGGTAATTTTTAAAGCACATAAAATAAGTTATTTTAGAAGTGGTGCATATCATTTTTATCCCGTGGTAGGCGTTTCGTATGATCAAGCTGTAGCTTATTGTAAATGGAGATCCGACCGTGTAAATGAATATTTTTATCTGAATGAAAACAAATTTTCTTTTAAAGTTCTTGACACTTTAAAAATTGAAAATGTCCCCCGGATTTTTGAATACAGATTGCCAACACGTAAGGAATGGGAACAAGTGGCAAAGACAGAATACGATCCCAAAGAATTGAAAAAAATTGAAAGAAAAAAACTCGAAACAGGTCAGTTTTTCGATCCAAACCGTACAAAAAGAAGTGATGTGAAAGTTGTGATAGCCAAATGTGGAGTCTTTCCTCCTAATGCATTACAAGTGTTTGAGATTTTTGGAAATGTTGCAGAAATGATTGATGAAAAAGGCATTGCAAAAGGTGGAAGCTGGAAACATCCCAAAGAAGAATGTACGGTAGAAAAAGATTTTACGTATGATATTCCAAATAATTGGCTCGGATTTCGCTGCGCCTGTAATAAAGTGGGACTGTAGGCTTGTCCCATGGGACAAGCGTACCAGCCCCAAAAATTTTATTAAAAAACATGAAACAAATAAATCAAAAAATTCGCACTTTCATTCCTGAAGATTTTTCTCAGGTAAATGAACTCTGGTCGCAAACCGGAATGGGCGGCGCACACAGGGGAGATAATCTTGAAATTATTCAGCAAACAATTGAAAGTGGAGGAAAGCTTTTGGTAATGGAAGAAATATCCACCCAGAAAATCATCGGCACCTCATGGCTCACAAACGACAAACGCAGAATTTATCTACATCATTTTGGAATTCTTCCCGAATATCAGGATAAGGGTTTATCAAAACCACTTATGATTGAATCCATGAAATTTGCCAAAGAAACAGGGCTTCAGGTAAAGCTTGAAGTACACCGTGACAATTCACGCGCAATAAATCTCTACGAAAAAATGGGTTTTAAATACCTGGGCGATTATGATGTGTATATTGTTAGAGATATCGAGAAGAATGTATCATCGCCCCATGGGGCGATGCTTACACTTCTTCTCTTTCTATTCATTACAATCAACTCTCTATCTTTCGCACAGGAAATCCCCTTCATAAAAAACGATTGGCAAAAGGCCGTTGATGAGGCAAAAAAACGAAACAAATATTTATTTCTGGATGCATACACAGACTGGTGTGGATGGTGCAAAACAATGGATAAAGAAACTTTTGCTGACAAAAATGTTGCAGAATTTATGAATGCAAATTTTATCCCTTTGAAAATGGAAATGGAAAGCGGTTATGGCATAAATTTATCTATGAAATACCGTATCAGCGGATTTCCGACATTTCTTGTATTCAATCCTGAAGGGCAATACGTGTATCAGATAGTAGGTTTTAAAAAGCCCGGACCTTTTCTCGAAGAACTGAAAAAGTCGTTGGATAAAAATAATCAGAGCATACGCAAAGGCGTTTCAACGAAAGTAGATTTAGAATATCCTGAGTTTTACAAATTATCTTTTGGAAAAGGGAAAGAACGTAAAATGCCTGATACGGCTACTGTAAACAAATTTCTTGCTTCGCAGGCAGACTTGTTTTCTGAAATCAGCTGGGCGGTTTATTGCAGGTTTCAATGCGCTCCCAAATATCATTTTCATTTTCTGGAAAATATGAAAAAGTATGAGGAAAATTTTGGTAAAGATGATGTAAAGGCGCAACTCGACCACCTGCTGAATATTGAGCTACAGTCATGCATTAAAACAAAAAATAAAAAGCAATTTGATCAGATTATTTTGATAATTGATAAGTATGTAAATGATGACAAAGAAAAAACAAAACTGTTTTACAAAATTGCATATCATCAGGGCATGAAAGAATGGGAAGAATATGCAAAAACCGCTGACCAGCTTATAAGCTCCGGAGGCATTACTGACGAAGGCTATATAAATCAGTACAGTTGGATTATCTATGAAAATTCCGATAATAAAATCGCCATTGAAACCGCTATCAAATGGATGAAAAAAATAATTGAACAAAAAGATTACTGGGCATTTTTCGATACGTATGCAGCACTGCTTTTTAAAAACAAACAGTACGATGAAGCAGAAAAATGGATAAATGAAGCTATTGAAAAAGGAAAAGCAGAAAATCAAAATGTAAAAGAATCGGAAGAATTATTGGTGAAGATTATAGAGGCTAAAAAAAAACAGTAAGTTTTTTCATCTAAAAATATTCTGTAAAAAGTTAAACAATGGACAGATTAGAAGAAATTCCAATCAACATATTTCAACTAAATATTCTTTTAGATGAAAATGAAAAAGACGGTTTTGAATATATAAAAAACAATAATGTTTATTGTGTTACATGTAAGAAAATGTGCGTAAAAGGAATCGAAATAAAAGAAATGTATTTAACATCTCTGAACGATATTAAAATTTGTGGTATTTGTAATAAATGCAAGAACAAAGTAACACGAATACTTGAATTTGGAGAGAATAAAAGGTTTTTCAATAACGCAAATAAATTCAGAAAATCTATACAATGATGAAACACAAATTTCTTCAATTTGCGCTGTTTTTTTTAATAGTTTCAACATCCAGTATACATGCGCAAACACAACAGTTTTCACCAGATATTCAGTCGAAAGATCTGAAACATATTGTATCGTTTCTTGCTTCCGATGAGCTTAAAGGAAGAATGACTGGCAGCGCCGAAGATTTGAAAGCGGCAGAATACATACGGGATTACATGCGTAATGCAAAGCTAAAGCCATTGGCAGAGGGCGGGTTTCAACACTTTTATGCAATAACAGATGTAAAACCCGGGAAAAACAATTCGTTATCTGCTGAGAATTTCGTTGGTAAGCTGGGTGTTGATTTCAACCCGGTTTCTTTTTCTGCAAACGCAAGTTTAGAGGCAGGTCTTGTATTTGTGGGCTATGGCTACAATATAAATAAAGACAGTCTTCAATGGAACGATTATAAAAATGTGGATGTAAAAGGCAAATGGGTAATGATTATGAGAGGCGATCCGGAGCCGGATAATATGGCAAGCCCCTATATGGAATACAGTCAGGAACGCTTTAAAGTGAATGTTGCAAAAGAACAAGGCGCTGCCGGAGTTATTTTCATAACCGGAAGAATACAGCAAAATGAAGATAAGTTACCATCTGTATTCTTTGATAAAACCTTATCTGATGCGGGAATCCCGGTAATCAGCGTAACAAGGGGTGTTGCAGAAAAACTATTTGAAAAATACGGCAAATCATTTATTGAAACGGAGGTTACGATAAGCAATTTCAAACAACAAATCTCTTTTGAAACAGGATATACAGTTAAAGCGCAAGCAGACGTAGAGCATACAAAAGTTCGTACACAAAATGTTTGTTTTTTACTTGAAGGAAATGATTCTTTGCTGAAAAAAGAATACCTTGTAATCGGAGCGCATTTTGATCATCTGGGCATGGGAGGAAAAGGAAGCGGGTCGCGTATGCCCGATACCGTTGCAGTACATAACGGAGCAGATGACAATGCAAGCGGTGTAGCAGCTATAATGGAGCTTGCCTCAGCTTTTTCTTTTGATAAAAAAGCATTGAAACGGAGTATTATTTTTGTGGCTTTTTCAGGAGAAGAAATGGGCATGCTGGGCTCTAAAGAATTTATTAAAAACTCTCCCGTTCCTTTACCACAAATAAAAGCCATGATTAATTTTGATATGATAGGCAGACTGCGAAACGACTCGAAAAGTGTTTCTATCAGTGGTACAGGAACAGCAAAAGAATGGGAAGAAATTTTAAACAAATACAAAACAAATTCTGTATTCGATATCAGCTTCAGCCCCGATGGCTACGGTCCTTCTGATCATGCGCCTTTCTATGCAGAAAATATTCCGGTACTTTTTATCACAACTGGCGCACACGAAGACTATCACACACCTTTTGACGATACCGAAAAATTAGATTTCAAAAGTATGGAAGGAATTATTTCATACGCTAAAAATGTTATTACGCATATAACAGATGCTCCTGCTGCTCTAACTTTTCAGGAGTCGGGAACTAAAGAAAAAAACCGCATGAGAGGTCGTCTAAAAGTAACATTAGGAATTATTCCCGATGTAGCAGGTACGACAAAAAATGGCTTAGGTGTGGATGGCGTAAAAAAAGACGGTCCAGCAGAAAAAGGCGGTATGAAAAAAGGCGATGTTATAATTGCTATGGATGGACATAAAATCGGCAATGTATATGATTATATGTTTCAACTTTCAAAATTAGAATCTGGAAAAATAACAATTGTGGAAGTACTGCGCAATGGGAAAAAAGAGGTATTGCTGGTGCAGCCGTAAGGATGTTTAATATTCAACAACAAAAGAAAAAACACTGTAAATGATTGTTAGTTATTAATCATTACAAAAATAAATAAATAACCTGTTAAACTATGAAAAATTTTACTACAATATTGATCATACTTGCGATAAACTTTTCTATTTTTTCCCAAGCCCCCGGAACTCCTGATGCCTCTTTTGGAATTAACGGAACTGTGATATCAACAATAGGCAATGGGCTTTCATGGTGTAATTCAATTCAAATTCAAAATGATGAAAAAATAATTGCAGCAGGACATTCATTGAATAATGGATATACTGTAAACACACTGGTAAGATACAATGCTGATGGGAGTATGGATAATAGTTTTGGAACGAATGGCATTGTTACTTTTTTCGTTGGGCAACAATCGTGGATTAATGACATTGTTTTAAGGAATGATGGAAAAATTCTGACTGCAGGAGTATCTAAAATTAATGATTCAACATACAACTGGACTGTTTCCAGATATTATACAGATGGAGCACCCGATCTGACTTTTGGCAATAATGGATGCGCATTTGTCAATGTTGAGAATTCTTCACTTTTATATAATATGGAAACGCAAAGCAATGGTAAAATTGTTGTTACAGGTTATTCAACAAATGGAGTTCAAATGGGGATTTCCTGCGCACGTTTTCTTTCAGATGGTTCACTTGATTCAGATTTTGGAAATGGAGGAATATCAATCGTAAAATATCCTGAAAGCCCTGATGTAGAAGCCTGGGCAATGAAACTCGATGCTTCTGATCGTATTGTAACAACAGGCATGTTTGCTGATTTGGGCATGGGGCGAAATAAAATTGCTGTAAATCGTTTTTTATCAACAGGTATTCCTGATTCTACATTCGGATTAAATGGCATGGTTGTTACATCTCTTGGGAACACCGATGATTTTGGAAATGCTCTTGCAATACAGAATGACGGAAAAATTGTTATTGCTGCGAGTTCAATGAATAGGGCTGTTATAATCAGATATGAAAATAACGGAACATTGGATTCTTCATTTGGGAATAATGGAATAATTATCACTAATTTCGAAACAGGTGAAAATGCAGAAGCGTATGGAATAGCAATTCAGCAGGATGGGAAAATAATTGTAACCGGAGTGAGTGGCCCTAATGCGCAAAATGCAAATGGAAATTATGGAATAATAAGACTGAATGCAGATGGAACGTTTGATAATTCTTTTGGTACAGAAGGTAAAACAGTTACAGACATCAGCAATGGACATAATGATGTTGCCTTTTCTGTGTTAGAACAAAATGATGGGAAAATTGTTGCAGCAGGTATTTCACACAATGGAATCTGTTATAATATTTCTCTTGCACGTTATCATGGGACAGCAACGGGACAGGACATGCTAAATAGCAAAAACCTTTTTACGGTTTATCCAAATCCTGCAAGTAAATTTATTGTTATTGAAGCTGAGAGCGATTTTTTAATAAATACAAAAATTGAGGTTATAAGCCTGATGGGAGAAATTATTATTTCATGCTTTATGAAAAATGAAAATTTTAAAATAGATATTTCAAATTTGGAAGATGGGGTTTATTTTTTGAAGACACATTTTTTAAACAAAAATAAAATTCAAAAAATAGTGGTTCAAAACGAGAAATGAAATTAAAATTTATAAAATTTTAAAGTAAGTTCACCATAAACCACAACTTAAAGCGAACATTAAATCTATTGCAATAATTAACCATATCCATTCTTACCTTTTCAAGCCAAACAGATTCTTCGTCTTTTGAGGGTTTTGGTTTTACAAAAATATTTTTACCCAAGCTCTTCTTGCCATAGCGCATTCCTTTCGCAATATGATTAAAATCGGAAACAGATACTATCATAATTTTTTTCTGAAATTCAATCTTAATATTATAGTGAATGCTTCCATGAACCTGACCTACATACGTTTTATTTAAAAAAGCATCTGTTGTATCAAAGTTAATATTATGATTGTATAGAAAAAATCCTTTGCCGGAAAAAATATTTTTATCTTCCGTTTCCTCAATTTTTAATGTATCAGAGGGCTGAATCTTCTTTAATTTCCCTTTAAATATTTTATAAACATCATTCTTCGAAAGTTTCCACTTGGAATAAGAAACCGTATCAGAAAAAATATTTGATTGAGAATATGTTTTACTAAAACTAAATAAACAAAATAAAGCAATTACTAAATATTTTATATTCATAATAAAAAAAATTCGGCTTGGTGGGGGATTTCAAAATTACGATTTAAATGTATTTATTTTTAAAAAGGATATTGTTTTTATTAACATTCTATTGTTCAAGTAAAGATATAAAGATGTTTTTGGGATGATGAAAAATCAAAACAAAAAAATAATTAACAACCCAGTGTTTATTAAAATTCGTTTAGGAATAATATCCATTTGTTTTTTTCCTATCTTTGAAAACAAAAAATCAATAAAATTATGAAAACGCTTATTCATTTATGTATTATCGGGACTATCGTCCTGCTTCTATCCTGTGTTTCTCAAAATGTCCATAAAGACATGAAGGAAAAAAAACAAAAATGCGAAACAGAAAGAGACCGCTTAAAAGGGGTCAACGATTCGCTTTCGACAAAAATTAATGAGATGCAGGCAGAATACGAGAAATTGAAAAAACAAATAACACCATTGATAGACGATACAACTATTCGCGGAAGGGCTTTTCGTACTCTTACAACTCAGTACAATCAGGTTGAAGCGCAATACGAACTTATTTACAAGAATTTCGAACGCCTGAAAAAAGAACACGATGATCAGGAGAAAAAAATATCCAACAAATTATTCAATACTCAAGATGATTTACTGAAAAAAGAAGATGATTTGAAAAAACTCGAAGCCAGTCTGACCGACCAGAAAAATAAATTAGAAACTTTAAAACGCGACCTCGACAATAAAGATATTGATTTAAAAACAAAAGATTTTGAATTAAAAAAACAAAGCAATCTTATTGAAGAAAAAAATAAAAAACTACAGGAACTCACAGCCATCCTTACTAAAAAAGATTCCGTTACCAAAGCCTTGAAAGATAAAGTATCTAACGCGCTTACAGGCTTTATTAATGATGGTCTTACCGTTGAAATGAAAAATGGAAAAATTTATGTTTCTTTGGATGAAAAACTACTTTTCAAATCTGCAAAATGGGAAGTGGATGCAAGAGGAAAAGAGGCTCTGAAAAAACTGGCACTACTTCTTTCTCAAAATACAGATATTAATGTAATGATAGAAGGGCATACAGACAATGTACCCTATTCTTCAAAAGTAAATACGGGCGTTGAAGATAACTGGGATTTAAGCGTAAAACGTGCAACGTCTATAGTGAAAATACTACTTAACAGTGGCGTGTCTATTGATCCGAAACGCATCATTCCAGCGGGTAGAAGCGAGTTTGTACCTGTTGATTTCGGAAAAACGCCCGAAGCGCGCCAGAAGAACCGCAGGATAGAAGTAATTTTGACACCAAAACTCGACGAGTTATTTAAAGTGCTTGAAACAAACTAGCACAATGTCTCTATTCAATGAATATTATTTTCAGCTACAAAGCCTGGGTTCTGGATTTTTCCAGCATCATCTGTAAAGCAGGTTATAAAAAAATATTAAATTACGCCCGCCTAAAAACGGGCTTTCTTTTTTATAGTTTATTCCATTTATATATACACAAAGGAAGACCTGTAAGTATAACCGTAGAGCCGTGCAATGTCTGTAATCTGAAATGCACAGAATGTCCATCCGGACAAGGAAATTTATCACGCAAAAATGGTCGTATGTCGTTTTCTGTTTTTAATAAAATAGTTGAAGATATTTATCCGTATTGTGCGTATCTGAATATGTATTTTCAGGGCGAACCCTTGCTTAACAATCATATATTTGATTTTATCAAAACAGCTTCTGAAAAAAATATTTATACTTCGCTTTCAACAAATGCGCAATTATTAGATGATGAAGCGTTACAAAAAATTATAGATAACAAACTTGACAGAATCATCATTTCAATGGATGGAGCAACACAAGAGATTTACGAGAAATACAGGGTTTCGGGATCGCTTGAGCTTGTTAAGGAATCTGTTAAAAAAATAATACTTTTTAAAAAACAAAAACAAACATCAAAGCCTTTTGTAATAGTGCAGTTTCTTGTAACACGACAAAACGAAAATCAGATTTCAGAAATAAAAACATTTTGCAAAAACTCCGGTGTAGATATGCTTACGCTGAAATCTATTCAACTTACAAATCCTGAAAAAGAGTCTGAATTACTTCCATCAAACCAGTATTTTTCACGTTATAAAAAATCTTCCGATGGAAAAATTATTTTGAAAAAACAAATAAAATATTGCTGGCGTTCCTGGAGTTCTGCAGTTATCACATGGGATGGAAATGTACTTCCCTGTTGTTTTGATAAAGATGCAAAACATATAATGGGAAATATTTCTGAAAAAAATATCACAGAAATTTTCTCGGAAGAAAAATTTCATGCTTTCAGAAAAAACGCTGGAAGTGTAAAGGCGCACTTTGGTATCTGTAAAAATTGTATTTAATAACATCAACATGGTGCAAGTATTTTTACTACTAGGAAGTAATATCGGAGACAGAAAAAAAACGTTGGAAACAGCCTGTAATGCTATCAATACAGAAGCGGGAGAAATTCTGAAAATGTCTGCCATTTATGAAACCGAGCCATGGGGGTATCAAAGCGAATTAAAATATCTTAATCAGGTTATACAAATCAACACAAATCTATCTCCAATTGAGTTGCTTCAGAAAATTCATAAAATCGAAGAGGATATGGGAAGAATCCGTAAAGCTGGAGCATATTCTGATCGTACAATAGATATAGATATTTTATTTTACGATGATATTATTATTTCAGATAAAGAGCTTCAGATTCCTCACCCCCGGCTGCATGAAAGGAAATTTACATTAATTCCGCTTTATGAAATTGCCCCTGATTTTATCCATCCTGTCTTTAAAAAAAGAATAGAAGAATTGATTCTTGTTTGCAAAGACAAATCTTTTATTAAAAAAACATTTAAGACGAATTAATATATCATTAAAATTGTTATTTTTTTTTTGCAGAAAATAACAATTTTTTATTTTTGCATACGTTTTTTTTAATCGAAAAAATTTACAAAGTTTTAACTTTTATTCATTCTTTATATGGACATTGTAGTTGAAAATTTAACGAAAACTTATGGTCCGCAAAGAGCTGTAGACAACATCAGTTTTCAGGTAAAAACCGGAGAGGTGCTTGGATTTCTTGGTCCGAACGGAGCAGGAAAAACTACAACCATGAAGGCAATAACCTGCTTTCTTTCTCCCACTGACGGAGACATTAAGGTTGGCGGTAATTCTGTACTGAGTAATCCTGACAAAGTAAAAAAGCTTATCGGCTATCTTCCAGAAATGAATCCTTTGTATGTAGAAATGCCTGTTATAGATTATCTGAAGTTTGTTGCAGAATTGCAGGGCATACATAAAAACAAAATCAGGGAACGGATTAAAGAAATGGTTACTATTTGTGGGCTTGAAGGAGAAAAACACAAAAAAATCTCGGAACTTTCAAAAGGATACAGGCAACGCGTGGGGCTTGCACAGGCCCTTATTCACGATCCTGAAGTTCTTGTGCTTGACGAACCTACTGCTGGTCTTGACCCAAATCAGATTGCAGAAATCCGCGCACTGATTCGCAGCATCGGAAGATCAAAAACAGTAGTGCTTAGTTCGCATATTCTTGCAGAAGTAGAAGCTACCTGCGACCGTATTCTAATTATCAACAAAGGAAAAATTGTTGCTGACGGAACAGCAGACGATCTTCGTAAACGTGCGCATAACAGGGAGGTTTTACGGATTTCAATTGAAGGAGCTGATTCAAATACGGCATTTCAGGCCTTGCGGGCTGTTGATACCATTGACCTTATTGATCCGCTCCCAATGAAAGAATGTAGCTTTGAAATTCATAGTAAAAATGATGCTACATCAAGAAAAGCAATTTTCTCGCTATGCGTTGAAAAAGGATGGTTTCTCACAGAAATGACCCCAATAGAAACAAAACTGGAGGATATTTTCAGAGAATTAACTGTAAATTAATACATGAGATTATAAAATTTTGGAAATGTTTTTTAAAGTCGGCAATCGGAAAAGTCGGCAGTCGGCAGTCAGAGAGTCGGCAGTCGGCAGTCGGCAGTCAGAGAGTCGGCAGTCGGCAGTCGGATTAAGTAAGACTGTAGACTGAAGACTGAAGACTGAAGACTAAAAAACATCCCCATAACATTAACTAATAAAAAAATATCAT
>Ga0156386_1241_pt1 | contig 60586 bp, 51 predicted proteins | sample RifOxyA3_FD_108030 | JGI IMG/M metagenome (GOLD analysis project Ga0156386, IMG submission 108030) | Bacteroidetes bacterium RIFOXYA12_FULL_35_11
CACCTGTTGCATCCAATTCGATTTTTATAAAATAAGGTCCATTTGCCCAATCAATGCCGGCTATGGTACCGATTTGGGTTGAGCCACTTCCAATTTCAATGTTTACCATTCCGAATTCATTCGTGGTAACAGTATGTTCTTCGGAATATACAGATGTACCCGTTGTTGTTCCCTGCAACAATGTAATCCTTAAATTCACATTTTGGGTTTGAAGTGTTAGTCCAGATGCGTTGCGCACTACTGCCTGATAGCGAAAAGAGTTTGGCGTTTGAGCTGTTGCTACATTTACAAAGAATAAAATAGCAATTGCGCAATGCGCAAGCAAATAGTTTATAATGTTTTTCATAAAAATAGTATTATTTTAATTTTTCAAAAGTAGAGGAAATTTTGAAATAGAAAAAATAATAATACAGTTTGTCGAGACGGGGTAATACCCCGTCTGAACAAACTGGTAATACCCCGCCTGAACAAACCATTTAATTCAATACTACCGGAAACCCTTATTAAATTTCCCGGTAACTCAGGATTGAGTACAACATAGCCATTGCAATCATTAGAATATGCCCCGGCAGAGGCACCATTGTCGTAAACATTTGTGTTGCAAACAGTATAAGTTGCGCTGCCTGTTACAGGTATGTTTATTTGCGCCAATGAGAAAAAAGGAATGCATAGGAAAAATAATAAAATACCTTGTGGAGACGGGGTAATACCCCGTCTGTACAAGGTATTATTATTTAAATTTTTCATTGCAATAATTTTTAGGGTTGTTAATAATATATTTTCGTATGCGATTTAATTCTTCGTTGTTTCTGATGATGTGGTCGTAAAAACGTTCCTGCCATTGAAATTTTGCCTCTGGGAATTTTTGATTGATTGTTTTTGTGAATACAGATTTAAAGGTGCCGATTATGGTTGCGATTGATTTGCGGGGGAATTTTATTTGCTTGTCGAGACGGGGTGGTACCCCGTCTGAACAAATCTTTACTTCATGTGTATAAGCCGAATAATAATGAAAAATTATGCTGTGAATATTATTTACTATTGCTTAGTTTTTCAAAACGCAAAATTGCACAAAGCTCTGAAAATTATTAAATTAATTTTTGTGAATTTGTGTTTTTGTGATTACACACAGGTCTTTCGGAAGGTACTCAAGGATACAAAAAAACGGGAATCCCTGTAGGAATCCCCGTTTGAGTTGACCGATCTGGAATCGAACCAGAACTCTTCTGAACCAAAATCAGACGTGTTGCCAATTACACCATCGGTCAGTTTTGTAAAAAGCACTGCAAAAATATAAAAAAAAATCTATCTGCAAATTTTTTTCATAAAAACATCAATATTGAATCCGAAATAAATTTAAAAAAATATTTGTTGTCCGATAAAAATTTGATAGATAGACTAAACCTATTATTAGGACTCATTTTAATGACAGGGCACTCCTACGGAGCTTCAAAATTTATAAATATTATTGTTTTTTATAAACAGTACGTCACTACCTGCCAGACAGCAGGCTGGCGTAACTAAATAATAAAGGAACTCCGCCAACCTACTGGTCGGCAGGTAGGAGTGAACTGTTTATAAAACAAATAGAATTAAACAACCCAAGCTCCATAGATAGGAGCGGTCTGTTTTTTGTCAGACAATAATGATTAAAAAAAATAAAAAAGTATCCTTTGTCATTAAAAAAATCCCGATTAAAAAAATTATTTTATCTTCGCTGTTTCAAATTTTAAAAAAATGAAGAATTATAAATTAATTAACAATGTTACCGGATGGGTTGTTTTCTTCCTGTCGGCAATGGTATATATCTTTACAATTGAGCCTACAGCCAGCTTTTGGGACTGCGGGGAGTTTATCGCAACCTGTTATAAGCTTGAGGTAGGGCATCCCCCGGGAAACCCGATATTTATGATTATGGGACGGTTCTTTACTCTTTTTGCCGGAGGAAACACCGATATTATACCCATTACAATAAATGTTATGTCGGCTCTTGTAAGTGCCGGAACTATTCTTTTTCTTTTCTGGACAATCACACACATTGCAAAACGCATGCTCGTGAAAGAAGGCGAAGAATTTGAAACATGGAAATATATTGGTGTTATGGGCGCGGGCTTTGTTGGCGCAATGGGATTTACTTTCACAGATTCTTTCTGGTTTTCTGCTGTTGAGGCGGAGGTTTATGCCACTTCGTCTTTTTTTACAGCCATTGTTGTATGGGCAATTTTCAGATGGGAAAATGTTGCAAATGAAAATTATTCGAACCGATGGCTTGTCTTTATTGCTTTTCTAATGGGACTTTCAATAGGGGTGCACCTTTTGAATTTGCTTGCTATTCCTGCTATTGTTTTTGTTTATTATTTCAAAAAATATGAAATTTCTCAGAAAGCAATTGAAGGTTTTTTCATCTTGTTTGTTGTTCCTTTTTTAATTTTGCTTGCAATACCTTCTCCGGGAATTGTAACTATTTTGTTACTGGCACTTATTGCTTTATTACTTTGGCATTTTTATTCAAAAAAATTATTTAAACAAACCGGATTCAAAAAGCTTATTCAGGCTACATTTATTTCAATGGCGATTCTGATAGGTATCATGTATGTTATTATTCCTTACACCGTAAAAGCTGCTTCGTGGTTTGAGCTTTTATTTGTCAATGGTTTTGGCATGGGATATAATTCCGGAATGATTATCTACTGCGTTGTTCTTTCATTAATAATTGCCGGGCTTACATACTGGACTTTCAAAAAGAAAAAAATCCTTCTGAATACAATTATGCTCTGCGTAATGGTTATTTTGTTAGGCTATTCGGCAGTTATTATGATTGTTATTCGTTCTAATGCAAACCCTCCGCTTGATGAAAATAATCCAGAAAACGCTTTCTCATTATTAGCATATCTGAACCGTGAGCAATACGGCGATCGCCCATTATTCTACGGACAATTTTATAATGCGCCCATTGACAGATCTGACCCCTATATTGAGGGAGCGCCAAATTATGTTCAGATAAACGGAAGATATGAAATTGCAGATTATAAGATGTCTTATAATTATGATCCTGATTTTTGTACCGTGTTTCCAAGGATGTGGAGCCCGCAGAAAGATCACATGTCTGCTTATAAAAGCTGGGGAGAAATAAAAGGAAGACCTATTCAGATAACCGATAATCAAGGGAAGCCAAAAACAGAATACAGACCGACTTTTTCTGAAAATCTCCGCTATTTCTGGAGGTATCAGGTAGGATTTATGTATTTCCGCTATTTTATGTGGAATTTTTCAGGAAGACAAAACGATATTCAGGGACACGGCGGAATTTTAAAAGGCAACTGGATTACCGGCATTGATGCTATTGATAAAATGATTGTCGGACCTCAGAAAAATCTCCCGGAAAACATGAAGAATAATAAAGGAACCAATAAATATTATTTGATTCCGCTTCTTTTGGGCGTTATTGGGATGATATACACCTATATGCGAGCACGGCAAGATTTTCTTTTTATCATGCTGCTGTTCTTTTTTACCGGTATTGCAATTATTCTATATCTGAACCAATATCCCTATCAGCCACGTGAAAGAGATTATTCCATGGTGGGTTCTTTTTATGCTTTTGCTATCTGGCTTGGTCTTGGGGTTGTTCCGCTTATCAAGCTGCTCAGGAGAAAAATTCCTGCAACAATAAGCGCAGGTTTTGTTACGGTGGTTTGCACTATCTTTGTACCCGGACTCCTTGCTAAAGAAAACTGGAATGATCACGACCGTTCACACAGATATACTTCACGCGATTTTGCTGTTAATTACCTGAATTCATGCGCCCCGAATGCGATAATTTTCACAAACGGCGATAATGATACATTCCCCTTATGGTACGTTCAGGAAGTTGAAGGCGTAAGAACTGATGTGAGAGTTGTAAACCTTAGCCTGTTCAATACGGATTGGTATATTGATCAAATGAAACGTCAGGCTTATGATTCAAAGCCTATTCCCTCCACTCTGGAATATGTTCATTACATGCAGGGACAACGCGATATTGTATTTCTGGTTGACGATAAAAATTCGTTTATAGACGAAAAATACAAGAAAAATCATGCTTTTGAAAATTCATACAAAGAATTATTTACAGGATTGCAAAAAATTCTGGAAAATTCAAAATTCCCCGAATTGCATAAAGCAGATTATGAGAAAATTCTTAAAGGACATTCTCTTATGAACCTGTTAAGGTTTAAATCTATTGTGAATGGACTTGCGCAGAAAACGAACATCGAAAAATACAATTTGCACGAAGAATCCATTAATAATTTACGCACAGCTTCTGATAAACTTATTGAAGCTGTTTCGAATGAATATGTACCTGTTCAGGATGCTATGAAATTCATTGCAAACAGCAGACCTGAAAGAACGAAAATCAGTGGCGGTAACGATCAAGATTATTGCCCGACAAAAAAATTTAGTATTCCCGTAGATCCTGATAAAGTTATTAAAAATGGTACAGTAAGTGAAAAAGACAGAGCTAATATTGTTCCTGTGGATTGGACAATAAATAAGAGTTATATAATGAAGGCAGAAATGATGGTGTTAGACATACTTGCTGCTAATAACTGGGAACGACCTGTTTATTTTGCCATTACTGTTGGAAGCGATAGTTACATGAGTCTTGAACCTTATTTTCAGCTTGAAGGATTTGCATACAGACTTGTCCCTATCAGAACACAAAGTGCAGGAGGACAAATAGGAAGAGTAAATGCCGACATTATGTATGATAACATGATGAATAAATTCAAGTGGGGCAACATGAATGATCCTCGGGTGTATCTCGACGAAAATAATGTGCGTATGATTATGAACCTGCGAAATAATTTTGCTCGCCTTGCAGAACAACTAATTACAGAAGGAGATGTTGAACGCGCGATAAAAGTTTTAGACAAATGCGCAGAGTTGATACCGGATCATATTATTCCGTATAATTATTTTAATATTGCGTTAGTTGACGCTTATTATAAAGCAAAAGACTTTGAACGCGGTAATAAAATGTTGAAAAAACTTTCAGAAAACACGATTAATGATTTAGCATATTATTTCAGTGTAGGATTGGAATATGCCTCGGGTGTTGATTATGAAAAACGCAGAGCTATGGCTGTTTTACAGGAGCTTGTTCGTATTACACGGCAATATAAGCAGGATGATCTTTATAAGGAAGTTGATGAAAAATTCAATGAACTAATGAAGCTGTATTCAGCAACAACGGCTTCTCCCGGAAGCTCTTCTCAGGAAATGGAGGATGTAGAATAAAAAACATTAAAGGTAATTGAGCGGAGTCGAAATTACCTTTAATATTTAAATACTTTGTAAAACGTAACTTATGTTTCTTGCAAGCATCCCCTTTCTGGTAAGAAGTCTGCCTTCAATGGTTGTTTGGAATTTTCCTACTAAGGAAAAGAAAATATACCTTACTTTTGATGATGGACCTACTCCGGAAATTACTCCGGTAATTTTAGATTACCTGAAGGCATACAATGCAAAAGGTACATTTTTCTGCCTTGGGAAAAATATTAAAAGTCATTCTTCTCTTTTTGACAGAATAACAGAAGAAGGGCATGCAATCGGGAACCACACACACAATCATCTGAATGGCTGGAAAACAAAAAATAATATTTATTACGATGACATCAGCCTTGCGCATAAAGAAAATCCAAGTAAATTATTCCGCCCTCCTTACGGCAAGATAAAAGCTATTCAGGCATTTAGGCTTCGTAAGAATTATAAAATCATTATGTGGGATGTTTTAAGCGGCGATTATAATCAGAAAATTTCACAGGAACAATGTCTGAAAAATGTGCTTCGGCATACACGACCCGGCTCTATTGTTGTGTTTCATGATTCATACAAGGCACAGAAAAATCTTTTGTATACGCTGCCTAAAATGCTTGAATATTTTTCTTCTAAAGGATTTTCCTTTGCTCCTATTACATGAAAAAAAATATAAATATTGCGGATTACGAGAAAAGAGCAGAAAAAAATCTTCCGGAAACCAAAAAATTTCTTCAGCGTTTAAAAAAAAATAACCCCCGGAATATTGACTCGCTCGTTCAATCATTACACGAAGAGGTTTTCAATCAAATTAACTGCCTCGAATGTGCGAACTGCTGTAGAAATCTTGGTCCGCTGCTAACTGATAAAGATATTTCAAGAATAGCAACAGCACTGAAAATGCGACCCTCCGATTTTACAACAAAATTTCTTTTTTTGGATGAGGACAGGGACTATGTTTTCAAATCAATGCCCTGCCCTTTTATTGCAGAAGATAATTATTGTGCGATTTATGATATCCGCCCGAAAGCTTGCAGGGAATACCCGCATACAGAGCAGTCCGGATTTATTAAACGCCTGCACCTGATGGAGAAAAATTATTTGTTTTGTCCGGCTCTTTTTGAAATAATTGAAAGGTTGAAACAAAAATAAATTAATTACCTTCGCACTAATTTACATAATCTCTCGTTTAAATAGTTCATAATATATAAATGAAAACAAGCATATTTATTATACTATTAGCAGCCAGTACCATGTTAGGTGTAGCTCAGGAAACAACTCCTGTATACAAAAATGAGGTAAGACTTAATTTTATTCAGTTATTCCGGAATACCTTTCAAGTGGACTATGAGAGAGCTATAACTGAAAAATCGAGCCTGGTTATTAGTGGCGGATTAATTTATAAGAAAACTGATAATTTGGATGTTTTAGGAGGAGTGGGCGAAGTTCAATACCGAATAAATAGAATTTATATAAGTAAAAATGAAAAAAATGAACGAAAGCTGACCGTTTATGCAGGTCCCTTTACAAAATTTAAATATCACGAAGATGAGTACAATCACTTTGTTTGGGTTACTCAGGGAAATTATGTGCCCTCATTAAAAACAGACTATTACAGTACCCTTTCTGTTGGAGGACTTGTGGGTCTGAAATTTTCGTTACTCAAATATATATTTATTGATATGAATTTTGGGGGATGTGTTAAATTTTCTGAAACAAATGCCGGTCGGTCTGAAAATATTTTCCAGGATTCTTATTCCGGTATTGCACCTGCTGGAAATATTTCATTTGGAGTAAAATTTTAAAATATGTATTTAAAGATAACAACTATATTAATATTATTGACATTTTCTTTTGCATCTTTAGCTCAGGTTGGAGGCAACAGCGTCTATGATTTTATCAATCTGCCTAATTCTGCAAGAGTTTCTTCTTTAGGAGGGAATAACATATCACTTAACGACCACGACCTGAATCTGCCTTTTTACAATCCCTCTCTTCTTACAGATTCTATGCACCATCAAGTGGTTATGAATTTCAGCAATTATTTTGCAGGAATTAATTACGGGTATGCTTCTTTTGCTCATAAATACAATGATTATGGTGTTTTTGCTGCAGGAATTCAGTATGTAAATTATGGGAGTTTCAGAGAAACCGATGAAACAGGTCAGGAGCTTGGAAATTTCAAATCTTCAGAATATAATTTTAATTTAATGTGGGCAAAACCAGTCTTGGATAGCATGTTCACAGTTGGCGCAAACCTGAAAACTGTGTATTCAGAAATGTATCAATTTTACTCCTCTGCCTTGCTTCTTGATGCAGGACTTACCTATCATTTACAAAAATGGCAGATGAATGCTGCTCTGGTTATTAAAAATGCAGGCTTTCAGCTCAAGCCTTATCATGATAGCAATCGCGAACCCATGCCTTTCGATATTCAGATGGGTTTAACAAAAAAGCTCAAACATGCACCCATACGATTTTCATTTACATTTCACAATTTGTTAAAACCCGATTTGACGTATGAGTTACAAACGGCAGATACCTCTTCAAAAAAATCCAAATTCCTTGTTGTTTCAGATAAGGTTCTACGCCATGTAATCATCGGAGTTGAATTGCTTCCCGTTAAAAATTTCTTTCTGAATATCGGATACAACCATCAGCGCAGAATGGAGCTTCAAATTGAAACCCGACCTTACCTTTCTGGTATTTCATGGGGTTTCGGATTTAAAATTTCCAAGTTCCGTTTCAGTTACGGACGCGCGCGTTATCATCTTGCAGGAGCCACCAACAATTTCTCTGTAGGTATGAATATTGATGATTTCTACAAAAGAGTTGCTTTAAATTAATCAAAAGTCTCCGCAATAATTATTAGGCTATTCGCCATTTTTAGAGGATAATAAATAAAAATGATATTTAAACATTCACTAATTTTGTCGAATAACCAATTATTATAGTATAGCTTAGAAGTAATCATTCTGGTAAATAATTAGATACTTTTTGTAGGAAACTTTTACATTGATAATAAATACATATTGATCATTTTTTTTACTAAATTATTTGTATATTTGCATATGTTCATAACAAAAAGCAATGATTGACTATAAAATATTATAACAATTGAGTCCGGAAAAAGAGGAGGAAAGCCCTGTATCCGGGGAATGCGTATAAGTGTCAGTGATATTTTAGGTTTTTTAGCATCTGGAATGACAATAACGGATGTAATTAATGATTACGAAGAACTTACAGAAACAGATATATATGCCGCTTTAAGCTATGCTGTAGATCGCGAAAATAAAATATTACAATCATTCCTATCATAACACGATTAAAAATACTAATCATCCTTCTGCTGACTATGTCGTCATCAATGCAGGCACAAGATGGGGGCAAACTCCCCTCTGCAACTGACTTTACCCTAACCGATACCCAAGGCAATACATGGAATCTTTACGAACAATTAGATGCAGGGAAAACAGTGGTGCTCGATTTTTTTTCTACAACATGCGGCTCTTGTATTTCTTCTGTTCCAAATATCAATCAGCTTTGGATTGACAATGGCTCTGGAAATGGGTCTGTACTTGTTTGGGGAATAGAAACAAATAATGCAGGAAACGTACAGATAGATTCTTTTATGGTAAATTACGGTGGGCAGTACACTGCTTTTCAACTCAAGGGAATGATACGGTTTTAAGTCTTTACGAAATCACATACACCCCGAAATATTTTGTTGTTTGTCCCGATAAAATGCTGCAATCTTCATCATTAAATGAATTACAGGATAAAATTGGCGTGTGTCAGGCGCAGAGTACTTTTTCAGAGACTAATAAACCGAGTAACTTTACTGTTTTTCCCAATCCTTTTTCTGATTATTTTGAAATTAAACATGAAATCAAATTTTCAGAAAAAAATTCTGTACTAAAAATTTTCAACATGAATGGTTCACTGGCGTATTCATGCAACCCGGTATCCGGTAACAGACACATCGTTGTCAATACACAAAATTTTGATACAGGTATATATTTTTTTATGCTGTCAAATAAAGGAATTATTTTAGAAAAAGGGTCAATTGTAAAGAATCCCAAATAAAAAAAATGTTATGATTAGACTTCATTTTTTTATGGCATTTGTTTTTTATTATCTGTCTGTTTTTAGTCAGCAGTCACAGGTTGATATTAAAATTACAGGGAAAACGATATATATAAACAGTAGAAAATTAATTTTCGAAAAGGACTCAATCCTTAGTGTTTTGGGGAAACCTGACCGCATTGAGAAAAAAACAAAGAGCCATCATATTACCGAGAAAAATGCTGATGGAGAGAATGATTCTTCTCACGACCGCATAGTTGAAGTTGATGACACGTATTTTATTTATGATAAACTGGGTCTGATTTTTTGTACGGCAAACGGAATATATACAACAGAAGGACTGACGCGTTTTATAATTTTTTTTCCTAATAAAAGGGAATTTGATAACCGGAAAATTTATGATTTTGAACCAAAACAAAAATACAGAGGTACATTTGAAATTGATAACGAAATTGTACCTGTAGACAAAAAAATTTTGCCTCCGGGAATCAACTATAAAACAGATAGCTTTTTACTTTACAAACGTTCCTTTGGTCCGGCATCCATTGCAACAAAAATTGATAAGATTTATTCGTTCAAAACACTGCCTTACATTGAGCTCTACCTGAACAACGGGAAAGAAGGAAAGCTTTCGTATGCGGTGATTCGCAGAATAGAGGAAAAGTAGAAAGAGAAAATCTCCTGTTATCCAATAATTTTCCTTAAGAATCCATTTTTCATCCAGAAAGAAAAAGTCATAGCCGCGACAATTGCCCCTGCCGAATTAAAAGCAAAATCGGGTAAATTCCCGGAACGGTTAATAAAAACTGTTGCTTGCAAAACCTCCATCAATCCGCCATAAAATATAGAAATAAACATTGCTATGCTTGCAGCTTTTTGATTGAAGAAACTAAGCGAAGGCAGCTTATTAAATGCGGCAAGTAAAAACATTGTTAAACCAAAATAAATAACCGTGTGTACTAATTTATCTGCATTCCAAAAAACATAAGGCTCCACAACCTGACCGGGAATTCCACTCAGGATTAATATTATTATTGCCCACAACAAAGGTTTCCAAAATTTTTTCATTCTATTTTTTTTATCATTATTGTCCGACAAAAAACAGGGTGCTCCTACGCTGCTTAAATTGTTGGATTTTATTCATTTTATAAACAGTTCACGCCTAGGAGTTCCTTTATTATTTAGTTACGCCAGCCTGCTGTTTGGCAGGTAGTGTCGTACTGTTTATAACAAAAATTATATTTATAAATACCGAAGCTCCATCGGAGTGCCCTGTCATCAAAACGTGTTGAAGTAACAAATTTAACCAAAAAGATAAAATTTTGTCGGACAACAGTGTTTTTTTATACAAATTCTGTTTGATTTTATATTTATCCGCATAAATCCGCAAAATCAGCGTCATCTGCGTTCCAAAATAGCACAACGATTTGTATTTCCTCTGCGTACATCTGCAAATTCTGTATCATCTGCGACCTAAAACAATACAACAATCTGTGTTATTCGAGTTTTACAATAGTACACTGATCTTACTGATACGACTGAATTATTTATTTTAATCCGCGTACATCCGCAAAATCCGTGTCATCTGCGTCCTCTTATCTGTAATTACAACCACAAAGAAAACGAAATCTTTCAATAATTAATATCTTTGCAAATAGTTAGAATTATGAAGGAGCATTTTATACATATTAAACTTTTGCTAAAACGACTTGTGTTGCTTTTGATTTTATTTGAAGTAACCCGTGTTTTATTTTTCATTTTCAATTACCCGGTTTTCAAATCAATTTCATTTACCGAAACCCTTTCTGTTTTGTTCTGGGGAATTCGTTTTGATTTTGCTTCAATTTTTTATCTGAATAGTTTTTTCATCTTACTACACCTGATTCCCGGAAATTTCAAAGAAAAAAAATCATACCAATTATTTCTCAAAATTATTTTTCTTTTTGTTAATGCGCTTGCTCTGCTATCAAATTTTGTTGATTGCGCGTATTATGAATATCTTGGTAAACGAAGTACTGCCGATTTTTTTAAGCTGTTTGGCATGGGAGACGACATTACAAACCTTTTACCACAATATATAAAAGACTTCTGGTATGTTCTTTTAATATGGATTGCTACATTGATTGCAGCCTGGTTTTTCTATCCAATAATAAAACAGGTTTCTGTTTCTCAAAAACAATCAACATTAAAAAATATTTTCATTCAAACCGGAATTTCTGTTTTGCTTCTTGGCATTTTTTTCTCCATTGCAAGAGGCTGGGAACTCAAGCCCTTACGCATAATCAGCGCTGTGGAATACACCGATGCCCGCTATGCTCCTCTGCTCTTAAATACACCGTTTACAATTCTGAATACTTATAATATTGAACAAATTGAGGAGAAAAAATATTTTCCGGACGAAGAACTTGATAAATATTTTAATCCTGTAAAACATTATCAAAACACAGAAAAATTTGCAGCAAAAAATGTTGTGGTTATTATTCTTGAAAGCTTTTCCCGCGCATACATCGGAGCATTAAATAACAACAAGGGACACACTCCTTTTCTTGATTCATTAATTAAAAAAAGTTTGTGTTTTTCAAATGCCTATGCAAACGGAAAACGCTCTATCGAAGCGCTTCCCTCAATAATTGCAAGCCTTCCGCCACTGATGAGCGAGCCTTTTATTTCTTCAAATTATTCTGCAAATCACATCAACAGCCTTGCAGGGATATTGAAAAAAGAAGGATATAAAACTGCTTTTTTTCATGGGGGAGATAATGGAACCATGGGCTTCGACCTGTTTGCAAAAAGCGCAGGATTTGATGAGTATTGCGGGAGAAAAGAATATAACAATGAAAAAGATTACGATGGCAACTGGGGGATTTACGACGAACCTTTTATGAAATATTTTGTAAAAAAAATGGACATCTACAAACAACCTTTTTTCACTTGCCTGTTCACGCTTTCTTCGCATCACCCTTATTCTGTTCCTGAAAAATATAAAAACAAATTTGAAGGAGGCGAACTCAATATTCTGAAATCTATCGAATATACTGATTATGCACTTGGTGATTTTTTCAGAAATGCAGAAAAGAAAGAATGGTTTCAGAATACAATTTTTGTTATTACCGCAGACCACACCGCACCAGTATTAGAAGAACATTATAAAACAAAAACAGGAATGTTTGCGATTCCCATAATTTTTTATGCACCGGGAGACACTACTGTTTTAGGAACCTTTGATCAGATAACACAGCAAATTGACATCATGCCCACAGTTCTCGATTACCTCAATTACAACAATGCTTTTATCAGTTTCGGAAATTCTGTTTTTGATACTACAAATACTTTTTTCTCCATCAATTTTCTTGACGATTATTATCAACTTGTTCAGAATAATTTTGTGTTGCATTTCGACGGTGAAAAATCAATTGCTGTTTATGACATGAAAAAAGACAGCCTCTTAACAGACAACATTCTTTTAAAAAGCAAAACCCATATTTTATCTATGGAACACAAACTAAAAGCTATCATTCAGTCTTTCAATAACCGGATGATAACAAATAAACTTTCTCTGCAATAATTTTTGTATAATATCAAAAAAGTATTTATTTTGTAATTATTAGGATTGCAACTCAACAACTCAAATATACTTTTTTCTTTCTTTCAAAATTATTTTTGTTAAGGATTACGGATATTATTCTGTAAATGATTTATAAATTAAATAACATGAAATACACATATCTATTTTTCTGTTTTTTATGGGCTTTTTCTTCCAATTCTTTGGCTCAGTCTGAAAAAATATATTTTGATAAATCTGGGAAACCCGCATCTCAGGCAGACGCTTATTATTACAGAACAATAACGGATAAGCCCGGGTTCTACAAGTCCTTTTATATTTCAGATAATTCTCTGTATTTTGAAGGTCAGATTGAAATCGCAGATGCAAAAAACGAAGCAGACAACAAGTACAAAGAAACCTGCACATGGTATTATAAAAATGGGCAGAAAAAAGCTATTCGTTCTTTTAATAATGAAGGTCTTGAGCACGGAACAAGTTATTACTATTTTGAATCAGGAAGAATAGAAAAAGAAATTGAATTTAAAAACGGTAAAATTGTAAATAACCGATACAAAGAATACTCCGAAAACGGACAGGTTTCAAGAATTTTTGAAGAAAAATTTCAGGAGAACAGCAATGAATGGGATTTATATGTAAGCGATAAAAGTTCTGCAAAATTTACCGGAGATGCTCTTGAAATAAATTCTGCTACCGACGAAGGCACTGCACGTTTTATAAGTATTCCTATAGAAAGTAACGATTTTGTGATTGAAGCAATTATGAATTTTGATAAATGCCCCGACAACTTCAGAAGTGGTATTATATGGGGTTTTAAAGACTGGCAGAATTATCACTATTTTTTGATTGGCAAGTCCGAATTGTATATCGGAACAATTTATGAAGGAATTAAAGCCAGTAAGGTAGATGGTATGTTTACAGGAGATGTAAAAGAAAAAGCTTCTAACAATATTAAAATACTCAGTAACGATGGTAAATTAATTTTTAGCCTGAATGGACTGGTGCAGTATAAAATGGATTATTCAACTTTTTTTGGAAATAAAATGGGTTTTGCATTAAGCGGAAAATCTACAATTAAAGCCGAAAAATTAATGGTTAAAGAAATAAGTTTTAAGAATTCTGCTTCAACACCTAACAACGATATGGATGTAAAATCTACAGGCTCCGGTCTTATCGTCAGTCAAAATGGCTACATCTTAACCAATTACCATGTAGTGGAAGGGAGCGGAAAAATACTTATTGAATTTTCTTTCAATGGTCAGGAAAAACAGTATACAGCAAAACTTATACAAAAAGACATTGATAACGATCTGGCATTAATAAAAATAGTGGAAGAAGATTTTAGTATTGATCCTCTTCCCTATGCTATAAGAGAATCCGGAAATCTTGATGTTGGTGCATCTGTGTTTACGGTCGGATTTCCTTATGCCCTTAAAGGTATGGGAAAAGAAGTGAAATTCAGCGATGGGAAAATCAGTTCTAAAACTGGCTACAATAATGCTGTTAACATGTACCAAACCTCAATACCCGTACAGCCAGGAAACAGCGGCGGACCTGTTTTTTCAGACAAAGGACAACTGGTGGGAGTTATCAATGCAAAATTAAGAGGGGGAGACAATGTTTCTTACATCATTAAACTGAATTATGTAAAAAATCTCATAGAATTACTTCCCGAAACCATTCCAATGCCCAATAATCAAGCAATTTTAAATATGCCTCTGGAAGAAAAAATTAAAGTAATTTCAAATTATGTTGTTTTAATTAAAATTAAATAAATATGCGGTTTTATGCTTTTTTTATTGTCCTGTCTTTATTAACAATTTCTTCATTTTCGCAGAAATTAGATATCAAATGGAGCGAACAGATGAAATACTCGAACAAACAAGACGGTTTTTTTAAATCGGTTGCCGGAGTAAATGATAAATATATTTATTGTCTTTTTACCCGCAATTTGAAAAAACGCATTATTACCGACAAATATCTGAAAATAGTCGCTTTCGACAGGCAAACACTTCAAAAAGTGTCTTCAGTTGGTCTAAAAGGATATCCGGAGAACAAAGAAAAACGCGATTTGTTAAAAAAGCTCCATTATTATAAAACAATTATTTTCGATAAAGTGGTTTATGTTTTCTGGACTTTAGAATCAAGTGGGCGTGAAGAAATTTATGTTCAAAGTTTTAATGAATCGCTAGGAAAACTTTCTTCTATTAAAAAAGTGTATGAATTAACTTCAGAACGTTCTGATAATAAAAAAGCAGAGGCATTAGTTCTCGGTACAAAAAACGATCTTGTTCTTATAGGGGGCGAAAAAGCAGCAAAAAAAGAAGAATCTGTAACCCTTTCTTATAAACTGTTAAACTCCGATTTAAGTTTTGTTTCTTCCAACGAAGTAGAACTACCTATTAAAGTTACCGGAAAATCGTATGGACTTACAAGCTATTACGAACTCGGTGATGATGGAAATCTTTACGTTTATTCTTATGTGTCAATGGGCAAAGAAGAACAAAAAGAACTTGGTAAAAACGAATACACCTATTACTGTATTTTTTCAGCTATAAATCTTGATAAAGGTGCTATTAAATCTTACCGTATTAAATTTGATCAGAAAAACATTTACAGTCTGCGTAGTTTTCACGATGGTAATTCTATTAAATTGTATGGCTATTATACAGATTTGACTATTGACCCGAAAGCAGGTGCTACTCATGGTTTGTTTTATTCAAATATTGATAAAAATACACTCGAAATTATTGAAGAACCTATATTTACAGCCTTTTCTACTGAAGAAAAAAATAAAATTAAAAAAGATGAAAAAGAACCTTATCTCGTAAATTCAATTATAACAAAAGTTCAAAAGTATAACGACAGAGACATTTTGTTCAGTTATAAAACGCATAGTTACTCTTATACAAGCTGTAACGGTAAAACCTGCCATACGGTTATTGAATGTAAAAATTCTGATGTTTTATGTATGGCTGTAAACAAAAAAGGTGAAATTGAATGGTTGAATAACCACGACAGATTCTACATTCATAACGGATGGTATGTTGAAGATGTTCAGATTCTTTTTGAAGACAATAAATTTTTCATCACTTATGCCGACAGAAATAAATTTGATGCGAAAAGAAACAGAAAGGTGTCTAAAAGTAAACGAGAACTCCGAGATTTCATAGATTATATTATTCTCGACCCTGAAAATGGTCAAACCACTCAACATGAAATTGTTTTAAACCCTCCCGGAACAAAGAAAAAAAATCGAAAATACGCAGATGCCAGCGATATTGTTGAAAAAAATAATGCTTTATATATTACCAGTACAAAAGTTAAAATGAAACCCGCAGCTATAGCGGTCTCTATAGCGCTTATTCCGGTGTTGGTCGTTGGGTCAATGATCCCATCTTTTATGCCATCCTCCTATTACGGAATTGGTTTTGTTGGAAATATTCAGATAGTCAAGTAAAACAATATAGCATGAAATATTCTATTCTTATAACTGTTATTTTTATTATAAATTCTGTATGCGGATTTTCTCAAAACACACCACCGTCAAATGATCTGGATAACTTATATACTCCTCCTGCCGGATCTGTGCTTGATACCAAAGGGGCAAAATCTACCAGCCAGACAAAACCGGGATCAGTAACTCAGTCGAAAAATATTACATTGTTTAATCTTGCACTCGTACTAAGGTCTAACATTTATGTAACTTATGAAAGATCGCTAAACGACCAGTTTTCTGTACTGGGAGGCTTGGGTACTTATTTTGCAAGAGACATGTTTGAATTTGTTACATCAGAGATGGGGTCTGAGTTGTTTTCTTCAAGCGATGATGGAGGTACTCATTACAGAAGAATATGGAATCCTCTTTATTCTGATTTATCATCAGGAGGAATTCAGTTTGGTTTTGCCGGTCGTTTTTACTTTGAAGACGATTATGAAGATAGGTCTTATCTGGAGTTGGGAGCAAGATACTATCAGTGGTACTTTACTTCTAAAACAAGAACAGGTTCAAGTGTAATCTTAAAACCAGGAACAGAATTTGCCATTTATAATCAGCAATATTTTTTAAATTATGGAAAACAGTATACAACCGGAGATAAAATAAAATTTGCGCATGAGTTTTATTATGGCATTGGTCTCAGATTCTATTCCTGTGATGAATTAGAGGACACAGAAACAACAAATGTTAATGGCAGCTCACTGACGACCTATTCCCCTACGGGTAACCGCCATTCACTAAAAACAATCAGTTTGTTATTAGGATATAAACTTGGCATTGGCTGGTAGTTATACTGTAAACGTATGGTATTTTAACATTTTACTGTTTTTGCAACCCCCACCTGCAACAATTTGTCAACCTTAGTGAATCTTAGTGTCCTTAGTGGCTTAGTGGTAAAATTTTTCTTGTTAATACTTTCCCTGATAAATTTTTACAAAAAAAATAGACTTCTGTCCCGCAAAATATTAAATTTGTATTTAAAAATTATAACCATGCGTTTCTTTTTTCTACTAATTCTGACAGGCATTTTTATCTTGCATTCTGTTGCACAAAGCAATACAGACAGCCTCATCCGTATTATTGAAAAGACACATAAAGACAGTGCTAAAATTAACCTGCTGAATAAAATCAGTGCTGAATTAGTGGGTATAGATAATAATGCCGCTTTGAAATATGCCGAACAGGCAAAAAATCTTTCTGAAAAAATTGGCGACAACAAATATCTTTCTCTTTCTTTATATAATATCGGCTGTGCGTATAAAGATATGGCAGAATATAATAAATGCCTGGATTTTCTCAAACAATCACTGCAACTTCGCCGGGAGATGAAAGATGAGATTGAGATTTCTGCTTCTCTTGCAAATATTGGATTGGTATACAAAGACATGAACCAATCTGATAAATCGCAGCAATACCTTTCAGAAGCAATGCAAATAAGCGAACGAATTCACGATCTCAACGGATTGGCAAACGCTAAAAGCGGTCTCGGAAGCTTGTTTTGGAAAAATAAAAACTTTGCGCAGGCATTGATACATTTTATGGAAGTGCTTGAAATAAGAGAAAGATTGGGCGTGAAAAAAGACATGGCTATCAGCATGAACAATCTTGGTATGGTCTATAAGGATTATGCAAATTTTTCCATGGCGAAAGAATTTTACCAAAAATCTCTTGACATAAGCAGAAGTATTGTTGATATTAAAACAGAAGCAAATACCCTGAATCTCATTGGCGGTTTATTTTGGGATATGAAACTTTATGGAGAAGCTATCGAATATTATCTGGAATCGTTAAAGCTCCGTGAAAAAATCGGAAATAAAAAAGATATTGCCGCTTCGAATCATAATATTGGCAGCGTTTTTAAAAGCATCAACCATAATACCAAAGCACTGTATTATTATGAAAAAGCTTTGGAGTTCCGAAAAGAACTGGGAGACGAATCGCTTCTCTCTTATACCTTAAATGATATGGGAACGGTATATAAAAACCTGAAAAACTACGAAAAGGCGCTTGAACTCTACAATGAAGCTCTTGAAATACGAAGAAATCTTGCAGATAAAATCGGGATAGCCGGATCTTATAAAAATATTGGGATTATTTACAAAGAAAAAAAACAATACGATGTGGCTGTTCTTACTTACGAAAAAGCGTTGGCACTCTATGAAGAAACAAATGATAAAAGAAATGTAGCAAATGTTTTAAATTATATAGGAAACGTTTTTCTTGAAAAAAATAAAACCAATGACGCTTCAGAATATTATAAAAAAGCTTTAAATGTAAGTCATGAAGCCGGATACAAAGAGGGAATCATTTTCAGCAACCTCAATTTGGCTGATTTAACGATAAAAAAAGGGCAAAAAAAAGAATCAATCCCTTTCCTTGAAGAAGCCCTGAACGTTGCAAGAGATATTGATCTGAAAGAAGCCTTATTGCGCATTTACGATCTTTTCAACGATTTGTATTCTGGAATGGGAGATTATAAAAAAGCATGGGATTTTAAATGCCTGCATGCTGAAATTAAAGACAGCCTGATGGCAGAAGAAAATATTAAAAAAATCGCCGAAGTACAGGTCAAATATCTTGTTTACAAACAAGACAAGGAAATGAGTGAAAAAAAGTTCGAATTATTTCAAAAACAATCCCAGCTCGCTACAGAAAAAAATATCAGATATTTTTTGCTTTTCGGTCTGTTGATAATTCTGTTAGTTTTATTTTTATTATATCGGCAGTATAAAACAAAAAAGCGTTCCAACATAAAACTTGCAGCCCAGAAAAACGAAATAGAAAAACAATCGCAATTACTTGAATTTGCAAACGTGCAGCTACAGGAAAAAAATACCCAGATTACCGACAGCATCCATTATGCAAAACTTATTCAGGAAGCAATACTTCCAAGAGAAAAATATATTAAAGAAAGTCTGCCCGATTCATTTATTCATTTCAAACCAAGAGATATTGTAAGTGGAGATTTTTATTGGTTTCATAAGGAAAATAATTTTATATTTTTTGCTGTGGTAGATTGTACCGGACATGGAGTACCGGGTGGCTTTATGAGTATGATTGGCTATACCTTGTTAAACGATATTGTTAAAGAGAAAAAAACATTTGAACCCGCCAAAGTGCTCGAAAAATTAAATCTTGCCGTTTTTCATACCCTGAACCAGAAAGAAAGCAAACAAGATGATGGCATGGATATTTCATTTTGTTGCATTGATACAAATGAAAATGTAATTTCATTAAGCCTCGCGAATCAAAGTGCTTATTTTTGTCAGGATGGAGAAATAAAATCTTTATCAGGCGATATTTTTTCCATTGGTGGAATTTTTTCCAGCAGGGTACAGGTAAATTTCACAACACATTCATTTGCTCTGAAAAAAGGCTCTGTGTTATATATGCTTTCTGATGGTTATGCCGACCAGATCGGCGAAGAAGGAAATGATAAATTCAGTACCGCGCGTTTTGAAAAAACACTCACAGAAATTAACCAACTTCCTTTAGAAAAACAACAGGAAATAATCAATAATAATTTTCTTGCATGGAAAGGCAGCCGTCGCCAGATAGACGATGTTCTAGTAACAGGAATACGGTTTTAGATAGTTATTGTGGCATCTGCGGCATATTAAAACTTTCCATCCAAAACTCCCTCAATTACCTCCGGAAAATAGTTATACTCCAAAACATGAATTTTCTGTGCGAGTGTTTCCGGTGTATCGTTCGCTATAATATTACATTTCGCCTGATAAATAATAGACCCCTCGTCGTATTTTTCATTTACATAATGAATACTGATTCCGCTTTCTTTTTCTCCGTTTTCAATAACAGCCTTGTGAACCTTGTCGCCATACATTCCTTTTCCACCATATTTTGGCAGAAGCGCAGGATGAATATTTATTACCCTGTTCGGAAAAAGCCGGAGGATTTTTTCAGGAAAAAGCCATAAAAACCCTGCAAGAATTATTAAATCCGGGTTAATATTTATAAGTATATCTGATATTGCATTTGTCGAATAAAAATCTTCTTTATTAAATATTTTACAGGGGATATTCAAAATTTTTGCCCTTTCAATAATATAAGCATTCGGATTATTCGTCAAAAACAGGGATATTTCAACATTTTTATCTTTAAAATATTTCGTTATTGTTTCAGCATTAGAACCCGAACCCGAAGCAAAAATTACTATTTTTTTCATCTTAAAACTGAATAATTTATGGCTGCTAAAATATTACAATATTTCCTTAAAAATAAATATTGAAACAGATATTATTTAATGCTGCATAGAAAATTCGTTACTCCAAGTTCGCGCTCGACTTAGTCGGGTGCGTTGCTTAATCCCATTTTAAAAACAAATCAATTTGGGACTTTCATAAATTATATCTAAAACTGAATCTAGTTCAGCATAGTTTCTGGCAGAATTATAAATATAGTCTTCTTGATTTTCAACAAGCCCTTCAACAACCGGGTTTTGGTGAATATAGTTCAACTTTTGATAAAAAAAATGGTTTGAATAAATAATTTCCGGATGATATCCATCCTGCCAAACTTTATTTTTTTCATTCCTGTTGCAACTATCTCCACTGTGCTGAACTATTTTAAATTCTTCTTTTTTTTGATCATCATCCTGTAGCAAATGAGAAATTTGTACAGAAGTAAATTTTTCAAGTCCCTTATGATGCATGATAAATTGTTTTGTTCAGCTTTTGTTATCAGGTGAATATGACTTGGCATTATGCAATAAGCAAACAATAAAAGTCCTTTGTTATGTTGACAAAATCTAAGGGAGTCTATTAGGACATCTGCATATTTTTTATCATTGAAAATTGAAATCCATTTAACTGTAGCGAATGTAATGAAATATGGTTTATCAGGGTCGTGAATTTTATAATGTTCAGACATTAATTTGTTTTTTTTACAAAGATAAAATAATTTTATGATGCACTCGACTAAGTCGAGCGCGAACAGAAACAGACAGTCGAGCGCAAACAAAGACCAAGCGCAAACAACAGAAGGGAAACTGATAAAATCAATACCAGTAACAGAAACCCAAGTTTCCGCTCGACTTAGTCGAGTGCGTTGCTTAATACCATTCAACAAAAATAAAGATTATTCATTAATGCAACTAATAGCTAATGTTTGATGTATCGGATATAGCAGCAGGAGCATATATTATTGCAATAGGCAGTCCCGAAGCAAAAGGCTGTTCAATGAAAATAAATATTATTCATTGATGCAACTAACATGTTCTGTTTAATGTCTTATCTTCGTAGGAAAATAAAATTATGAAAACCATAAAGAAATGTTTAAGAACTTCCTCTTTCCTTTTCAGAGGAAGTTCTTTTATATTATTCCTATTATTCAACCTTTTTCTACAAGCACAAACTATCCGTTTTAATAAGACCTATATTGAAGAAAATCCATTAACACTTAATGTTGTTGCCCTTGATACGGGATATGTTGTAGCAGGTACCGGTAATGATGGCAGATACTATATTCTTATTAATGGAACTGATTTACAAGGAAATTTAAGATGGGTAAAAAGATATAAAAATTCCGGTTATCACACATATAGTGGAGCTCAAAATTCATTGATAAAAACCCTTGATGGAGGCTTTGCTCTTGCCGGGTCAAAACCAGGCCTGGGCTTTCGTTCCGGTTATTTTATGAAATTTGATGATTCGTTTGATACCCTTTGGACAAAAACCTATCTTACTGATACAAATTTTATTGCTTTTTACAATTGCACCCAAACAAATGATAGCTGTTACGTTCTAGTAGGAGAAAAAGGGGTTAATAGTAATGACTCAAAATTTGTATTAGTTAAAATAAACACAGAAGGTGACACGCTTTGGAGCAAATATTATGGAGGTAATTCTTTTGAAACAGGCTTTAAAGTAATAAACACAAAAACCAATGATTTATTGGCAGGTGGTAAAACCTTTAGTTTTTGTAGCCTTTCAACAGGATATTGCGGTGAATGGTATATCATTCGTACCGACAGTGCCGGAAACTTGAACTGGGAAAACCATTATGGAAATCCGAATTATGATGATGGCCCAGTTCATAGTATTATAAATTTAAAAGATTCTGGATTTTTAGTATCCGGCTTAAAAGTAACAGGTTTGAATGGCTCAACCTCTCTTTACAAAGGTCGAATAATCCGGTTTAATAAAAATATGGAAATTGTTTGGGATAAACTATATTTTAATCAAAGCGAAATGACAGATATAGGAATTATTGTTGAATTACAGAATGGCGATTTCGCCACAGTCGGCTACGAATCAAATTCATATTCAACGCACAATCGTCCCTTATTATTTAAACTGAATTCATCTGGCGATATTATATGGAAAAGAGAAATTCTTGCTCCTAATGTTGATACAACTTTTACCGGAGGTTTTCATACTCTGTCAACTACAAATGATGGCGGCTATATTTTAACAGGGAACGCCTATATCAACGACCCGATAAACTACAACCAAATATGGCTTGTAAAAACAGACAGTATGGGCTGCGATGGGTTTAATCCTTGCGATACGACAACAGTATCGAACGATTTACAAATTACTCCACCGCTAGCGGATTACGAATTAATAATTTATCCGAACCCAGCAGAAGAAAACATTTTAATTGCAGCACAAAGTACAGAAGAAAACTTTCAAAACGCAATTGTAACAGTGGTTGATTTAACCGGTAAACCGGTATTAACAGAACCCATAGAAAAAAACACGAATTATCATCAACTAAATATTTCTTCAATAAAACAAGGTTTGTATTTTGTAAAAATTCAAGGAAAAAACTTTGTTTATTCGGGCAGGTTTATGAAGTATTGAACGAACATTAATTTTCATGAATTTTGTCTAATTTATTCAGCAAGAAAAGTTTGTTTTTATGCCCAATTTGAAACAAAATGAACTTTTCTTAAAACTAAATCACATTATAATGTGATTTTATTGTTTTTTTTTAATAAAATTATACTTTTGTGTCTAAAATCACAATATAATGTTAGTCAGCCACCTTGGAGAAACCATAAAAGCACGCAGAAAAGAATTAAGCATTACTCAGCCACATTTAGCAGAATTGGCAGAAATCAGTGTTAATACCTTGTATAAATTGGAACGAGGACAAGGCAATCCCTCATTAGAGGTGTTAAATAAATTAGCAGATGTTTTGGGAATGGAACTGACGCTTGATGTGAAAAAACAATAATAAAGTAAATGAGAGCAATGGAAATTTACCATAACGGAATATTTGTCGGGACTTTAACCGAAGAAAACCGGCAACAATATTTTTTTAAATATGACGAGAATTATTTTAATGATGCAAATAAACCGGCTATTAGCTTAACGTTTCCTAAAACAAAAAGGGAATACAAAAATGCTTTTTTATTTCCATTCTTCTTTAACATGTTAAGCGAAGGTGTAAACAGAAAACTTCAAAGTAAACTATTACGAATTGATGAAGAAGATAGTTTTGGTTTATTAATGGCAACTGCACAAAATGACACAATTGGAGCAGTAACAGTAAAACCGATAACCGTAAAATGAACTTAAATGAATTAAAATATTGTCCCGGAACATTAGCTGAAGGATTTTCAGCTTACAGTCCGAGTTGTTTGAGGAATATGTTTAGCGGTAAAAAAGTAAATTACATTTTGCCTTATGAACAACCTCAGCAAAATGAAGAAGTCGCTGCTCTGTTTATTGAAAACCGTAAACGTATATCCATATCTGGAGTGCAGGAAAAATTAAGTTTTCTTCTTGACAAGAATCTTTTGCGCTTGACTAAAGAAGGAGAAAAAGGAACCTATATCCTTAAACCTATACCAAGAGATTTAAAAAAAGTTGACCAGATTCCGGCAAACGAACATCTGACAATGCAAATAGCAAAACAGGTTTTTAATTTAAACACGGCTGAAAATGCCTTGGTGTTTTTTAAAAATGGCTCACCAGCTTACATTACTAAACGTTTTGATGTAAAAAAAGAAGGAGGAAAATGGGGCAAAGAAGATTTCGCAACACTTGCGGGTAAAACCAAAGATAATGCAGGTGTTAATTTTAAATATGATTACAGCTATGAAGAAATTGGAATGTTGATACAAAAATATGTTCCTGCATGGAGAGTAGAAATAGAAAAATATTTTTCTTTGGTTGTTTTTAATTATCTGTTTTCAAACGGTGATGCACACTTAAAAAATTTCTCTTTGCTTGAGTCATCCAAAGGTGATTATTTGCTTAGTCCTGCCTACGATTTAATAAATACAAGGCTTCATGTTGATGATTCTGACTTTGCTTTGGATAAAGGCTTGTTTGCTGACGATTTTAAAAGTGAAGAATGCAAAAAAAATGGACAACCTTCTATAAATGATTTCACAGAATTTGCCAAAAGAATAGGTGTGGTTGTAAGCAGGATTGAAAAATTATTGAATCCGTTTGTAGAAAAACAATCGTTTATAGAAACTTTAGTAAACCATTCTTTTTTAAGCAAGGCTGACAAAAGAGGATATTTGTTGATGTATAACACGAGACGGAACTACTTGAAAAAAACGATTTGAACAACTTGACTTTTTATCTCCCGGTTTTGTGTTTTCTGTAGGTGTCGGGACTTCTTGCATTACCTCTGACGAATAATAAACAGCATACGCGACTTAAAAGTTATCAACAAACGTAATGTACTTAAAAATAACATTTTAACCTTATGGATTTGATAATAAAAATAAAAAAATCTATATATTTTTTTGTTATTTTAATCTTAAATATATCTTTGCAAGTTCAAAAAATAATTATTAATATTAATATTAACCAAAATTTAAAAATTTATGTCAGACATTGCATCAAGAGTAAAGGCTATTATCGTAGATAAATTAGGTGTTGATGAAAATGAAGTTACACCCGAAGCCAGCTTCACAAATGACCTGGGTGCTGATTCATTAGACACAGTTGAATTGATTATGGAATTCGAAAAAGAATTCAATATTGCCATCCCAGACGATCAGGCAGAAAAAATCACAACAGTTGGTGACACCATTAAATATATTGAAGGAAACATAAAGTAAAAATTTTATGGAATTTAAAAGAGTAGTTGTAACAGGCCTTGGAGCTTTAACTCCTATTGGCAATACATTTGCTGAATATAAAGAATCATTGTTTGCCGGAGTTAGCGGCGCTAATCTGATTACTCATTTTAATGCTGAAAAATTTAAGACCCGGTTTGCATGTGAGTTAAAAAATTATGATCCCAACAAGTATTTCGACAGAAAAGAAGCAAGAAAATTGGATCTTTTTGCTCAGTATGCACTTATTACTTCAGAAGAAGCAATAAAAGACTCCGGCTTGAATTTAGAAAGCATTGATCACGACAGAGCTGGTGTTATTTGGGGTTCAGGAATTGGTGGACTTTTAACTTTTTACGAAGAAGTAACCGCTTATGCAAAGGGAGATGGAACTCCCCGTTTTAGCCCTTTCTTTATCCCAAAAATGATTGCAGATATTGCTGCCGGACATATTTCAATGAAATATAGTTTCCGCGGACCTAACTATGCGACAGTTTCTGCCTGTGCGTCTTCAACTCATGCACTCATTGAATCTTTAATGCATATTCGTTTAGGTAAGGTAGATGTTATGATTACAGGAGGTTCAGAAGCTGCAATTAATGATGCGGGAATGGGAGGGTTCAGCTCTATGCAGGCCATTTCTACTCGTAACGACGATTTCAAAACAGCTTCAAGACCTTTCGATGCAGATCGTGACGGTTTTGTTATGGGCGAAGGCAGTGGTTGTCTTATTCTTGAAGAATATGAACACGCTGTTCGCAGAGGAGCAAAAATTTATTGTGAAGTAGCAGGCGGCGGTATGTCTGCAGATGCATATCACCTTACAGCACCCCATCCGGAAGGTCTGGGCGCTAAAAATGTTATGAAATATGCATTGAAAGATGCTGGCATTGAACCTGAAGCTATTGATTATATAAATGTACATGGCACATCCACTCCCTTGGGTGATATTGCTGAAACGCTGGCTATTAAAGATGTTTTTGGAGAACATGCTTATAAGTTAAGCATAAGCGCTACAAAATCCATGACTGGGCATCTTCTAGGAGCTGCCGGAGCTATTGAATCAATTGCTGCTATTCTTGCAATTCAAAACAATAAAATTCCTCCTACAATTAATCATTTTACAGACGATCCCCAAATTGATAACAAAATGAACTTCACGCTTAATACTGCTCAGGATAAAGTGGTAAATTATGCATTGAATAATACTTTTGGTTTTGGCGGTCATAATTCATCTGTAATTTTTAAGAAAATTTAAGCTTTTGCTTTTTTAAAAACCCGTGTAAATGTTGCACGGGTTTTTTATTTTAATGAATATCAGTAACTTGATACTGAAAAGGCAACATTGGCATAGTATTTGCAATTGCATGTCGGCAGGGTTAAATGAATTTTTAAAAGAGCAAAGTTTTTTTTTAAAATAAAAATATCTTAAATTTACAAACCCTAAAAAAAGAAAATTATTAATTAAATTAATTTAAATTTTTAAAACTATGAAAACAAGAATTTTTGTAAGCGCTCTTCTGATTGGTTTGTTTGCAGTTGTATTTACCTCATGCAAATCAAAACAATCTGCGGCAGGTAAAGGATCAAAAGAACTCACTATTCCTTGTGGCGAATATGGAAAATCAGACGACAACTATTTCAGAGCAGACGCTAGCGCTGAAAGTATGAATCTACAGGCTTCACGTGAAAAAGCTTTAACAAACGCAAGACAAAGACTTGCCGGTTTGATTTCTACCAAGGTTAAAGCTGTTAACGACAGATATATGCAGGATGTTACCGTTGGTAAAAATTCTGAATATGAAGAAAAATATGAAAGTTTAACCCGCGAAGTTATCAATCAACAGCTTGTTGGCGTAAAAGTATCCTGCGAAAAACCAATGCAGACTTCTGATGGTAAATATCAGACTTTTATTGCTCTCGAACTTAAAAAAGAAGATCTTTTAAAAGGTATTGGCGACAAAATCACTAACAACCAGAAACTGAAAGTTGATTATGACAAAATGAAATACGAAAAGATTTTCAATGAAGAAATGAAAAAACTCGAAGACGAACAGAACAGGTAATATTCTTCTGAATGTTTTTAAAAAGCCCCTCCTAAAAAAAGGGGCTTGTTTTTTTAGTACCTGAAATCAAATCTTTATCTTTACTAAAAATTTTAACGCATGAAATATTTAGTTTTATTCCTTATTTTTTTCAATATCATGCATCTTGCTTTCTCAGGCGATGGCATAAAAAAAATAAAAATAAATAAAGCCTTCGGAATTGCAGTTGGCGATGAAAAAACCAGTCTTGAGGATGTAAAGCGCAGAGCTATAAACGAAGCCAAAATAGATGCTTTGAAGCAAGCGGGTATCGGCGAAAATCTTTCTTCTTATCAGAACCTCTACAAAACAGAAGATACTAAAAATTATATGGAACTTTTTACCTCCGATGTTTTGGTAAATATTCGCGGGGATGTGAATGATGTTAAAGAATTAAATGTTAAAAAAGATATTACTCCCGAAGGCTTTATTCAGGTTACTGTTGAGATAAGTTGTACCGTAATAAAATATACAACAGATCCAGATATGACACTTGATGCAGAAGTTGACGGGATAGAAAAATTTTATAAATCCGGCGATAAATTAAATTTTAATGTTTCTCCCAATGTGAACTCTTTTGCCCGTATTTTTCTTGTTGTTCGCGAAACAAACGAGTCATTTTTGATTTTCCCAAACGAGTACCATAAAAATTTTGAGATGAAAAAAGGGGAAAAATACAGTTTTCCTTCCGATAAATATGAGCTTGAATTATCTACTAATATTGACTCCGAGATTGATAATGTAATAATTGTTTTACTGAAAGAAGATATACCCTATACCGGAGACATTTCTTATGAAAAAATTTATCGTTGGATTAACATGATTCCTCTTGATAAAAGAAAAGTTATAACTTCTTCGATAAATATCACAAAAGCAGCCAAAAAATAATGAAAAAGCTTATAGAATTTTTGTTATTATCAATTTTTCCATTATTCCTTTCCTGCCAATGTCCAGCCGTTTTAGACGCAGATAAACTTGTAGAAAAAGATGGGAAAAAGTATTGTAATGGAAAACTATTTTCAGGTACGGCTTATGTGTTTACAAATGCGAAGAAAATACAGATAGAGTCTGTGTATGTTAACGGATTGCTGAATGGAATTGAAACCACCTATTATGCTGATGGGAAAAAGCAATCTGAAACTCATTATCAAAACGGAAAATTTAACGGTCTTTGGATTGAATATTATGAATCTGGGCAAAAAAAATTTGCAACAAATTATAAAGATGATTACAAATTAGGATTAAGCACACACTGGTACCTTAACGGTCAAAAAGAGGAAGAAGGAAATTACGATAATTGCCGCGAAATCGGTAAATGGATCTACTGGTACGAAAACGGTCAGATAAAAGAAGAAGGTTCTTTCGAAAATGCTGAAAAAAAAGGATTGTGGAAAGAATATTCTGAAGATGGGAAAAATGTGAAAGAGCATAGTTATTAAATGGCAAGAAGTCGGCAGTCAGCAGTCAAAAAAGTCAGCAGACAAAAAAGTCGGCAGTCAGGAAGACTGAAGACTGTGGACTGAAGACTGTGGACTGAGGACTGTAGACTGAAGACTGTGGACTGATGACTGTTTAATAAAAAAGCACTTTATGTAACAAGAGTTTAAAAAATGTTCGATCAGCTACAACAATTAGACACAAATCTTTTTCTTTTCCTTAACGGATTGCATTCGCCCGTAATGGATAAACCCATGTGGTATTTATCGCAGCATCTTCCATGGATTCCCCTGTATATTCTTGTTATCTGGTTTGCCATCAGAAAATTTAAAATGAATGCTATCGTAATTATTGCGCTTCTTTTTATTACATGGGGGCTTTGCGATTTGTTTTCAGACACGATAAAGCATGCGGTTCAACGCTACCGACCTACTCACAACACAATTATAGGCGATCTGGTACATACCGTTAACGGATACAGGGGCGGAAAATACGGCTTTGTTTCTTCTCATTCTGCAAACTCCTTTGGCGTTGCCCTGATGATTGTGCTTTTATTTAAAAACAAAGAATGGACCCGCTTTCTTTTTATCTGGCCAGTAATTGTGGCTTATACGCGCATTTATCTCGGAGTTCATTACCCCTCTGATATTTTTTGCGGCGCACTAACCGGTTTTGCCACTGCTTTTGTAATTTATTTGTTGTATGTAAAATTTCTTCAAAAATACAATTTAAATAATCTGCACTTTAAAGAATGATAATCAGACACTATTTTCTTTTTTCATTTTTTCTTGAAAAAACTTATAAACACGCTTGTTAAAAAAGATTTTTTAATTGTTTAAAAGTACTGTTCAATAAAAAATTCTGTACCGTTACAAACTTCTAATTTAGCACTCCAAATTTTTAATACGAATATACAAACAGATGGGAAAAGTTATTGCAATTGCAAATCAGAAGGGTGGAGTAGGAAAAACAACTACAGCCATAAATTTAGCTGCATCGCTTGCTGTGCTTGAATACAAGGTATTGTTGATTGATGCCGATCCTCAGGCAAACGCTACATCCGGCGCAGGGTTTGAAGTTAAAAATATTAAAACCAGTATTTATGAGTCAATTATTGATGAAGTGCCGGTTGAAAATATTATTTTGAACACAGAAATCCCTGGTCTTGATATTATTCCTTCACACATTGACCTCGTTGGAGCTGAAATTGAAATGCTTGAATTGCCTAATCGAGAAAAAGTTATGCGGCATGTCATTGAAAAAGTAAAAGACAATTATGATTTTGTTTTTATTGACTGCTCTCCGTCTCTTGGACTTATTACTGTTAATTCGCTTACAGCTGCAAATTCTGTAATTATTCCCGTTCAATGCGAGTATTTTGCTTTGGAAGGTCTCGGTAAATTATTAAACACAATAAAAATAATTCAGAGCAGACTGAATCCGGAGCTCGAAATAGAGGGATTTTTGCTGACAATGTATGACGCCCGCCTGAAACTTTCGAACCAGATTGTTGAAGAAGTGAAAAAACATTTTCAGCAAATGGTATTTTCTACGCTTATCCATAGAAATGTGAAGCTGGGCGAAGCTCCCAGTTTTGGAAAATCTATTGTTGAATACGATGCTGCTTCAACAGGGGCAGTAAATTATCTGAACCTTGCGCGCGAATTATTGCAAAAAAATAATTTAACACGCGTACCAGAATCTGAAAAAATTATTGAAAATATTGACGAATAATGGGATTAAAAAGAAATGTACTGGGGCGAGGGCTTGATGCCCTCATTGAAGGAGCCAGCAATGAAAACCGGACTTTTGCCGGTCGTATTTCATTTATCTCGCTTGATAAAATAGAAGCTAACCCTTATCAGCCAAGAACAGAATTTGATGAAAACACCCTGAACGACCTTGCTGCATCAATAAAAAGCATAGGAATCATTCAACCGATTACTGTTCGCTCTCTTGGAGGTGATAACTACCAGCTTATTTCCGGAGAACGGCGTATGCGCGCGTCGAAAATTGCAGGACTCGATTCTATTCCTGCTTATGTGCGTACAGCAGACGATCAGGGAATGTTGGAAATGGCGCTTGTGGAAAACCTGCAACGCGAAGACCTAGATCCTATTGAAGTTGCTGTTAGTTTTATCCGGCTTATGGATGAGTGCAATCTAACACAGGAAGAACTTAGCGAAAGGGTGGGTAAACAACGCTCAACCATTTCAAATTATGTTCGTCTTCTTAAGCTGCCTCCCGAAATTCAACTCGGACTGAAAAATAAAGAAATTTCTATGGGACATGCGCGAGCCCTTATAAATATTGAAGACTCGGAAACACAATTGATGATTTACAATCAAACGGTTCGGTACGATTTTTCTGTAAGAAAAACAGAAGAGGTGGTAAGGGAAATTGGCGCAGAAAAAACGGATACAATAGAAAAAACAAGCCGTAAACGATTTGCGACACCCGAAGAATTTATTAACCTGAAAGCGCACCTGACAACGTTTTTTAAAACCGATGTAGATTTTAAAATGAGCGGTTCAGGCAAAGGGCGAATTGTTATTCCATTTAGTACCGAAGAAGATTTGGAAAGAATAATAAACACACTCGATGATTTGAATAAAACAGAATGATTTTAAACGAAAACGCTAACCTCCTGGTTAGCGTTTTTTGTTAGAGGTAATAGTTTGGCATAATATCAGAACTTCTGACCCAGTTACTGATTATCAATTATTTCTGTTAATTAGCCCGTAAACTAAATTGTCGTAAAATTCGTAAAGTTGTCGTTAACGCAATCCTGTTATTGTTGATTATCAGATATAAAATTTCATTAATTGCTGTACTCCCGACTTAATACAAAAACTGCGATATTCACAGGGCGCTCCTAAAGGAGCTTATTATCTAGGACTCTGTAATTTATTATAAACAGTATCGTTCCTATCGGAACTTAAAATACAAAAAATCCGTTAGGATTTTACTGTTTATTGAAAAGTTTGTATGTTAGTTGAATATAAGCTCCATCGGAGCGCCCTGTAATCTGTAAAGGAATAAACATGCTTTTACCATGGCGACATTTTTGTCTGCTGCCAAATCAGGAGTTCTGAATTTTAGCGCGGTGCTGCCGCTTAAAAAAAAGCTGCAGAGCAGCGTAATATTCTTTAAGTGAATTTTTAGATATTTTTACCGGACAATAATGAATTTTATAATATCTATCTACCCGAAAAAACCATTTTATAAAAATACTTAAAAGTTCAAAAAATTGAAGAAAAACCGAAGATTTTCATATTTTTACACAAAAATTCAAATAAATACATCTAAACCAAAAAAAATGACACCGGAAGAAAAAGAAAATGTACGGACAATGATTGTTGAAGCAGCAGCTACAATGTTTGGAAAATATGGTTATAAAAAAACCACTATGGATGATATTGCGCTTGCCTCCCGAAAAGGAAAAACAGCAATTTATTACTATTATAAAAACAAAGAAGATATATTCAGGGCAGTCATTGACAAGGAAGCAAAAATGTTGAGCGAGGAAATTCTTCGCGCTGTTTCAAAAGAACAAAAACCGGTAGAAAAATTAAAAGCATACATTAATGCACGAATGCATACACTGAAAAATGTTGCAACTTTTTACAATGCAATGAAAAGCGAGCTTCTTGATCATCTCAATTTTATGAATAAAACACGATTAAACTATGACAAAGCCGAGCTTATGCTGGTTTCGTCTATTTTAATGGAAGGAGTAAATCAAAAAGAATTTAGTATTAGCGATATTGAATCTACTGCAACAACAATCGTAGCCTTATTAAAGGGAATGGAAATCCCTCTGATTATAGAAACTGCGCCTTCAGATTTAGATGACAGGCTGGAGAAAATTATAAATCTGCTTTACAATGGAATATTAAAAAGATAATATCCAGACTTTCTACAAGAATGATTTCGTAACCTGTTTCGGGCAACCGAAAATTAAATTACAGCCAAACCTGAAATTTACATTTCTTGCGCTATAAGGCAACGGTATGCCTGTTGAAGCCTCGGATCGGATACCAAAGAAATTATCTGTTATTATGTAAAACTGCATAAAAGAGGCTTTTGCTGCAATTCCAAGCCCCATATTCATCCAGTATCGGTTTATCATGGAATAGGTAAATGTTGCAGACAGCCATTTATAGAAATTTGTATTTACAGACAAGGTAAAAGAAGGATGCAGACTGCGCTGGTAAATTTCAGTACGGGTTAACAGACCGAAATTCACAAAATCATTGTATTTATAAGTTCCCCCAATATAAATTTTTGTTGGTAAAAAACTATTGTACGCTTTCTGATTATGCGTTACCATAAAATTTGAATAAACAGAATCGCCCCACGCCTTAATGATGCTGTCTATATTATTATTTTTATTCAGATAAGGCGGAAAATCTACTCCTGTATAGGTGTAATTCCCATTTTGTTTGAAAGAGTAAGTATTCGCTTTCCATCTGATAAAACCGATGTCAATAATACTTGCCTGCACTTCAATTTTATCGGTTATCTGATAAATAGCACCCAGATCGAGCCCTAATCCAAAATTTTTACGATTCAGAAAATATTTTGAATTGAGAATTTCTGATGGAGAAATATTGCTCGTTGAGTCGCCTACAGCAAGGCTGTCTCTATTCCACAAATTAAAGCTTAAACTGTCTGCAATACCGCTGCCATCACTATAATCAATATAAATGGGTTCTGGGAGAGAAGCATTGATTTCAAGGTCGGAAATCATTTGCAAATCGAAGGTATTAGGGTCTGTATGCAGGCGAATATCTGATTTACGCGTATAAACATTCGATTTTCCGAAAAGCCATTTAACATTTGCTCCTAATTTTAGCTTGTCGTTCATTTTGCGCTGAACACCGGTAAGAAATTCGCGATAGTGTGTAAAATTCATTCCAAGACCGCTGAATCGTGCCGGTTCATCAATATAAGCACCGTTACCTTTCCATATAAGTCCTATTAAATCTTTGGGATAACCTAAACTGAAATTAATTTTCTCAGTAAGCCCAACAGAAAAATACCAATCTTCGTATTTAAAACCGCCACCCAAAAGGAGTATCTGAATATCTCCTGTAATATAATTAATCGGGCGCATGGCTTTTAACAAATAATCAAAATCAGGAACAAGAGAATCGGACGTGTTAATCGTATTTCCCGGCCCGGAAGAATCTGCGTCTACAGTAAGGATGTCACCTTTTTTAAATGCTTTTTTCAAAGAAAATCCTGTATGCCCTAAATTGATAGACATAGGTGGAGGAAGCTGCCCGAAAACAGGCATAAGGATTCCGTAAACATTAACTTTGCATTCATATCCGTTTGCAGGATTTGCAAGATTAACCTGAGGTACACGATTCATAAAATAAAGGGTATTGTCTTGCTGCGAGTATGACAGAATTGAAATCGCTGTAAAAATTATTATGAAAAATATTTTTGTTGTATTCATAGCTATTAAAATTAAAGTTAAAATTTGAAAAATCACTAATCAAAGTCTCCGAGATTCTGAATAATAATCGTATTTGCATCAAACTCTAACTGAACGCCTACATGCAGTTTGATTTTATAATTGTTGTAAAATTTAACAGATCTGTTTGGGGCACCGGTTGTTTTGAATACTGCTTTATAAAAAATATGTGTTACTTTATCTTGATGCATTTTTGCAAGTTTAGCTTCATTCATAACAATATCAGATGTGTTAGAATTAGAACTTACAACAGTTCCATCTGAGCCTAAATTACCACCGGGAACAATAACCGGATTAATAATAATAAGCGAATCTTTAATCTGGTAGGTATCAAAAATTGTATCGTGGCGTGCAAAATATAATTGTAATGCAATATCAACAGGGAAGCCATTTTCAGAATATATTCTGAACAAACTACGTTTTAAGACATGCCCATGGTAATCGTGGTAAAATTTAGAAAAATCAAATTTTTCAGTATCCTGCAAGGCGAGCCCATCGGCCCATCCCCATAAAGGAAGCTGAACCTCAACTTCCGCACTGATGGCACTGTTTTCGGTAATAAAATTTGTGTAACTCAAAGCAGGATTGAGAACCCCTGTGCCTTGAAAAAACACGTATTCGGGAGAGATGCCTATTGCCTGCGCTATATTGCTGTTATTTCTGTTTAAGACGATGCTGTCTTTAATTGTATGTCCATATTGAGAATACACATTCGGGTATGCGATATTTTTCGGGTTGGTAATTGTAGGAACACCAGAACCCGAGATATTTGTTGATGTCTGATTGATGGTTGATAAAGCGCTAAGCGAATTAAGAAAAAACCGAACAGGCATTCCAAAAGAATTTTTGAGTTTAATTTTTACCTGCGGATCTTCAAAATAAAAACCCCCGTCAAATGCTTCGGAAAACATATTCAGGTTAACCGAGTCTCCCTCAAATAAAACCACCTGATTGCCAAAATATCCAAAAACAGAAATATATTTGATATTAGAAAGGCTCGCATTAACACTAATACCACCAGCAGTAACAGGCGCACCCGAATGCGTTAACTGTACACCAATCTGTAGAGGTAATTCTCCATGATGTGCAGCCGTTGTTGATAAATCCATTTTATAACCGAACATATCGTAAAAAACAACTGTCTGGTCAAATGTTCCTGTTGCAGTGTTTATATTAACTTCTTTGGAATAGGGTAGACCGTTCTTTTTTATGCTTGGAAAGGTTATTGTTATTTTTCCGGTGTGTAAAAAAGTAGATGAAACATTCAGAGAGAATGTTGCTTCTTTTATATAAATACTATCAAAGGAAGCATCGCTCGGCATAAAGGAGAGGGGATAAATATTTGTTTCGGAAAAAGAAACACTTGTTCCTGCCTGTGTAAAGCCTGCGGCAGACATCTCTGCCTGCGACCTTACAAACGATTCATTCATGTTTTGATCGCTGATTTTAAATAAACTCGAAGCAGGAATAGACCGGATACTATCGTAATACATGATAAACAGGAATCCGGTATTGTCCCAGTTAAAAAGATGCAATGAATCGTAATCGCGAACAAGATCACGCATGTCGAGCGTGCCATGACCAACAGGAAGCGCAAAGTTCGGATTCCACTCCATTGTCGTAGTTATTTTGCTGAAATCAAAACCGTCTTTCTTGCAGCCGTAATAAATAACGGCAGAAAATAAGATAAAAAAGATAATGAGTAATTTTTTATTTTTCATGATAAATACGTTTTAATTTTAGAGTATTATAATTTACATAAGAGTTATAAGATCAAAATAGAAAATTCGGGTTATTTCACTTCGTAATTATATATATAATTTTCGCTTCCCCCAACAACAAGGTTAAAATTATCGCTATCTTTAGTAAAATAACCTATACTAAACATGGTTTTACCCAATAGCGGAAAACCTGAATAAAGCGAGCCATTACTGTTGAGAAGATATATTTTACCAACATCCCTGCAAATAAAACCTAATTTTTTTGCATTTTTAGCAAAAGAGAATAACACGGGAGTCGAAGAAATTGTACCCTCAAACTCTTGTTGGTAAATAAGTGCTGTATTTTCTTTATATACTTCAATTTTATTTTTATCGGCAAAAACAAATTCTTTTTTTCCATCGTTATTTACATCTTCATAAAGAAAATAATGATCTGATGAAAAAGTTTTTATTTTTTTACTTGTAACAGAACCATCAGAAGCAATAATTTTTATTGCTCCGCTTGTATCTGTTGTTACTAATTTAACATTTTTTTTGTCGGCATGTAAATAAAAAGGATTGTTTTTTGAGCGTAGTATTTCTTTTTCAAGTTTAATTTTAATTGCACCTTTTTTATCGCTTATATAAGTTTTTCGCGTATCAGAAAAAACAATATATTCTTTTTTCTCTTGTTTATAAAACTGTATTTTAGAATATACGGGATTGTCCGTTTTTTTAAAACCCCACTCTTTCACAACCCCTCCGTCTTTGTTATATGCATATATTTTTTTATCTTCTCCTGCAACATAAATTGTGAAATCTTTTTTCTTTCCTTCGGCAAGAGTAAGCCCATTCGTTGCCAGAGAGCGAAGTTTCAAAGGAAATTGTTTCAGATAATTTCCAAGAATATCAACAATATAAATATAATTTTTCGTATTAAAAAGAAATTGGATTTTGCCGTTATTATAATAATCAACCTGATATACTTCCCCCATAATTTTTTCTTTTATATCAAGCCTCCATAGCTTATTCCCAACACTATTAATCAGAAAAATATTATGGGCTTCATCCTGAACAAAAATACATTTTTCATCGGTGCTGAAATTTTCAACAAGCAAGGGTCTTGATTTTACAAGCGTATCAATTTTGGTTTCCCATATTGTGCGTGGCTGATCAAGGTAAACGGGATTATACTTAATGTAAAAATTATTATAAAGCATATCATTCATAGATTTAAACTGAAACGCAAAAGCCTGAAATCTTTGAAAAGTAGCCGTATTGTCAATAATAATTTTTGATATTTTCTGATTAAAAAAAGAGGAATAAAATCTTGGTGAGCGCGCAATATTTGAATAAAAATAGAAGTTCGATGTGCCGGTTAAATTATCATAAAACTGCTTGTAATTATTATCATCGCCAAGGGTTTTCTGAAGAATTTTATAATGCACAAATTCGCCCAATGATTTTGGCGTATTACCAAAAATCATAAAATTGTCAATAAAAGTAAAATAATTGGCATTTACTTTTGAAAACATACTTCCGTATAGCTTGGAAATAATCCCGGGATAGGGCATTTTGTACATTTTAAAAACAGTTTGATCGTCGAGCTTGTAATCGCTTTTAAATGAAGACTCATCGGTTTTACTTTTGGTTGCATAGGCAGTTATTAATTTTGAAAATTCTTCCTCTGCATCTGTCCTGTTTTTTGTGTTAATAATAATATAAGAGTTGTTTTCAAAATCTTTTGAGTTCTCTATATCGGTAAATGCAATGCCGATTTCTTTATCAATAGCAGAAATAAATAATTTTTCAATGTCAATTCCTGTTTCCTTTTTTATAGCATTAATTTCCTGCGCTTGCTTGTTCGCATAACCTGAAAATTGAAGATATTTTTTATAATCGCGGTGGAATTTTGTAAGATCGCTTAAACCCATTGCAAGAAATACAGAAGTGTTGCCTGGTAGAATTTCCGGGATTGTAATGGTTTGAGGGCTTTGTTTTAAAAAAACATTTAAGTAATTATTTGATGAATCGTTCGTGTAGGAAAAACCGTTCAGCAATGCCCCATCTTTTTTTAAATTTACATCAAGCTCTGTCCAGCAGGCAAAATGCTTAATTGGTAAAAAATCTTTTTTATATTGTTTGTCCCCATAAATCATCAGCAGGCGAGGGAGTTCTTTATAATTGATATACAAATTTGCATCAACATTTTGTCCCGCTGTTTTAATGATTTTTTTAAAGCCCTTGTCAGACAGCAGGGAGATTTCTGTGTCAAGTTGCCGTACAGAGGTTTCTAATAAAATAGGGTAAAAGCTCAGAAGAAAAATTCCTTTATAAAGTGTGAAAGAAAAATCATTGTCTTTCTTTCCTGAAAATTTTACATCATAAATATCTATATTATTATATTTTCTTTGCCTTACAGTCGCTTTCCCACGAATCATTGCATTGAAAAACTCTGAAATCTCTTCAATAGTAACAGATTCTGGCATGGAAACAAGAAACAAATAATCAATTTTGTCATCACTTGTAAGGTGTGAAGACACTAAACTTGCTTTGTTTTTGATTAAGTATTTAGCCTTCTGGTTAAGCCGGAACAAAGAGTCAAGGAAATTTAATTGGGCATTGTATTTATTTATAGCAGGAATATTAAGCAGTTCTGTCCACATATCATTTTCATGCTCAATTTTACGGATGCATTCATACAGGTTTGTTGTCTGAATAATATATACAGCATCAATAGGCACTCCATAGATTGCAGATGCCGCATTAGAACTTGTAACCGATTTTTTCAGGAATTTGTAACCAATCACTGCAGAAATTGAAGCAACAACTACAATTATTCCAATAATAATCAATATTTTTTTCATAAAAAGTGTATTCTGAATAAGGTCAAAATTACAGATAAATTTTAATACCCGGATGCGAATATGCATGAAAAAGACACAAATAGGTCAGGTCGCTTTATTTTTTTTGTTCGTTTGTTATTAATAGCTATTTTTGACAGAAATAAAAGACCTGATTTGAAGAAAAGAAGTATTGTGAAAAATTCGATATGCGGTAATTTTTGATACTTTTTTCAACAAAACAGGCAAGATTGAAATATTTAAATTAAACAATATGAAATTTGGTGTTGTAATATTTCCCGGATCGAATTGCGATCATGATATGATATATGTCCTTGAAGATATCATGGAGAAAGAGGTTGTGAAATTATGGCATAAAGACAAAGACCTGAAAAATGTTGATGCAATAATACTCCCGGGTGGTTTTTCTTATGGTGATTATTTACGATCCGGAGCACTTGCACGGTTTTCTCCCATCATGGAAGAAGTTATAAAATTTGCCGACAATGGCGGATTTGTTTATGGTGTATGCAATGGATTTCAGATATTGTGCGAGTCAGGACTACTACCAGGAGCATTGCTGCATAATACGAATAAAAAATTTATTTGTAAAAATTCTTTTATAAAAGCTGAGAGCATAAATACGTTTGCTACGATGCTTTGCGATACCAACCGCGCGCTTAAAATTCCTATTGCTCATGGCGAAGGCAGATATTATGCAGATGCGAAAACCTTGCAGGAATTAAATTACAACAAACAAATTATTTTCCGCTATTGCGACGAAGATGGCAACATGACAGAAGCCGCTAACCCAAATGGTTCTGTTAATAATATTGCCGGAATCTGCAATAAAAAACGTAATGTTGTAGGAATGATGCCTCACCCAGAACGCGCATCGGACGATGAGCTTGGAAATACTGACGGTAAAATAATTTTTGACTCCATGGTAAAATTTCTTGGGAAAAACAGTTAAAATAATTGATGTTACGCTAATAAGTGAACCATTTCATTCATGAAAATTCTGTATAATATTCTGGTTTCACTATATTTTTTCGCTGTTTTTGTTGCGCAATTTTTTAATAAAAAAGCAAAGCTTTTCATAAAAGGTCGTGCAGATATTTTTCAAAAAATAAAAAAACAAGTAAATTCTAACGATAAAATAGCATGGTTTCATGCGGCTTCTTTAGGCGAGTTTGAGCAGGGTTACCCTGTAATGGAAGCTTTCAAAAAAAAATGGCCGGAGTATAAAATCCTGCTTACTTTTTTTTCTCCTTCAGGATATGAAATCCGTAAAAATTATTCCGGAGCTGATTATATATTCTACCTTCCCATGGATTTTCCTGCCAATGCGAAAAAATTCATTGCGCTTGTAAATCCGAAAATCGTTTTTTTTATTAAATATGAATTTTGGTACAATTATCTTTCAACCCTTAAAAAAAAGAATATTCCTGTATATCTTTTTTCGGCTATTTTCAGAGAAGATCAGATTTTTTTCAAATGGTATGGAACGTTCTACAGAAACATTCTTACCTGCTTCAGTTGCATATTTGTTCAAAATGAAAATTCAAAAAAATTACTTTCCGAAATAGATATTAAAAATGTTACTGTGTGCGGAGATACGCGCTTCGACAGGGTTTTTGAAATTGCGATGAATGTAAAGGAAATACCTGTGGCTGCTGCTTTCAGCAAAGATGCTTTTGTGATTGTTGCCGGAAGCTCATGGGAAAAAGATGAAGAGCTGCTCGCTACTTTTTTCAATTCTTTACACGCAACAGATAATGTTAAAATTATTATTGCGCCTCACGAAATAAAACCTTTAAATATTGAAAGAATAGAAAAAATATTTATTGCAAAATCAATAAAATTTTCTGAAGCCTCAGAAGAAAATGTTATTGATAAAAATCTTTTAATTATTGATAATATCGGAATGTTATCTTCGCTTTACAAATATGGAAAAATTGCATTCATAGGCGGAGGTTTTGGAAAAGGAATTCACAATACGCTTGAGGCAGCGATATTTGGAATGCCCGTACTTTTTGGTCCAAATTACCACAAGTTTCAGGAAGCAAAAGACCTTATTGAAATCGGTGCTGCATTTAGTATTTCTTCACAGACAGATATTTTTTCTGTTTTAAATACATTTCTGAATAATAAAGAGAAGCTAAAAGTCTCATCAGAAGCTGCTCGCAACTATGTGAAAAACGGAAGAGGTGGGACAGAGGTTATTCTTGGAAGTGTGGAGATGTAGAGAGGCAGTGGTAGATATACTTAAATTCTTTAGTTTGCAAGGTGCAGGTTGTAGAGCGTGTGCCTATCAATATACTATCTGTAAATTAAATTAAGGTCTGTTAGTTCTCTTCCAATTTGATGAATTCCAATTAATATTTTTTCTGTCTGTTGATGTGATGGTTTTTTTCGTCCTTGAACATATTGTGATAATAATGTTGGATTCATACCTATTTTTTCTGCTAAAAATTTGGAATTTAAGACACGATAATATTGAAAAAATTGTTTAAAGTCAATTTCAAAATTTAAATTTTCTAATGTGATAGTTATTCCCTGTTCTTCTAAATAAAAATTTGTTGCTTCAATTGTATTATTTATTAACTCAGGGATTGTGCGTCCAGTTGAGAATATTGGGTAATCATTTGCATATGCTGAAAATCCAGTTTTTGTTTTTTCAACTATTATTGTTGTTTTATTTATATTCTTTTTCATAATTTTCCTTTTTTATTTATTATCAATACCTGCATCTTTTAATATTTTTTTCTGTAATCCTTTACCAATTTCCTGACTACCATGATTTGGAAAGATTATTAACCCATCTTTAGTAGGATGTTTCATTTTAACATGAGAACCTTTTTGAGATATTGGAAACCATCCATCATGAGTTAATATTCGATATAATTCAGAACATTTCATTAATTTAATTTAAAATATTAATAACACAAAGGTAAATAATTATTTACCCGACTCCAAATTTTTGTTACTAAATTTTATTTTTAGGCATTGGCTCTACGATTCCTGCGCTGGCACGGTTTCGCTTACCTTTGGATTATTTCGCATGCATGTGTAGGGCTGGCATTATCATAAAAGCGAAATTGTGCTATGCGCAGTATTGCACGAAGTCTTAATTATTATCAACCTGTAACTTGCTACGCTGCGGCGCAAAGCAAAAACCGAACAGTTTATCGAACAATCATTATTTTTTTTGTGAAATAGTTGTTTCCGCTTGTTATTTTTAAAAAATAAATTCCCGAAGTAAGTGTTGAAACATTTATTTTTTTTGATGTTTCTTTATTTGTGAAAACAGCTACTTTTTCTCCTGTGATACTGAAAATTTCAATTCTATCAATTCTTAAAAACTTCGATTTAACATAAAAATAATCAGCGCATGGATTTGGAAAAACAGAAAAATCATCCTGCATTAAAAGGTCCTGATGTCCGCTTCCAAAATCAATATTAATATTGTCAAGATACAGGCTGTTTCCCCCTCCTGCGATACATGTAAATTTGAATTGAAGACTCTGTCCTGAAAATGCTGTGAGAGAAACAGAATCCTGTCTCCAGTCATTTTCATTTCCAGGAATAAAAGACATAGTTGACAAATCGTCTGCGCTTGTAAGATCTGAACCTGTTTTCATATAAACAGGAACAGAATCATAGCTTGCACCGCAATCAGAAGAAACGTAAACTTTCAAAGTATCTTTACTTGTGCTGTCTTTTCTGCTGTATGCAACATTAAAAAATAAACGTGGCGCAACCGATGCAGAAAGATTTATTACAGGTGAAATCAGATGATCCTGCTGACCAAATACGCCGAAAAAATACAAATTCATAAAAACAGAATAGCCTCCGGTCTGCGCTGTTACAACAGATATTCTCGACCAGGTTGCAGCATTGTCCGGATTCTGAATGCTCCATCCCTGAGGAGGAAACGAACTGTATTCAAAGCTTTCTCTTATCGGCAATGGCTTTCCATTTACATTGAATAGTGTTGTAATCGTGTCGTTGTTGGCGTACATATCTGCTTCTCCGTTTGGCAATGCGACCCAGCATTTGAATGTATGATTACCATCAACAGGGAAAAAACCGGGAAGCACAACCGTATCTCTGTATTCTGTCAATAAATTTCCCGACCACGAAAAAGAAGTAGAAGTGCCGTTGTCAATACTATAATATATTTGAAGAGAAGTTAAAATATTTGTACCCAGATTTCTGATTATAATTCGTGGATTTATTGTTTGCACCGTACAGTAAAACGATTCAGGGACAAGTGCAATAAGCACCTGTGCATCATAAGCCATCATGGGAGGATTATACCCTTCTATAGTCAAAGGTTCTGAACCCTGCGGATCAAGCCAGTCCTTCAGTCGCTCAGAAGAAGATATTCCATCCCATGAAACGGAAAACTGACCGTAGAAATCATTCATATCATCAGGAGGGGCAGTGCATGAAGAAGGTCCACCATAAAGCTGCCCGATAACTTTTTTTTCGGAAGAAAATAAGGGCGAACCGGAAGAGCCCGGCTCTGTTGCTCCCAGCGTCCAATCTGCCCTCCAGCAGGGTGCGCCTGAATATATTTCCGATTCTGTAGGATTTTCAGCGAAAGATATTTTTTTAATATCTCCTCTTGGATGATGTATGCAAACTGATGAATTCACGGGCATTCCTGAGCGATCCCAGCCTGCGTAAAAAACATGAAAAAATGATGGGATTACATCATTCATCCTTACAAGACAAAAATCAGAACCTGCATTACGCGCTTTTAATTCACATCCGCTGATGCTTACCTGATCGTGAGACGGACTGGCAGCCGGATTCGGGCATGCAGGGCTTTGCCAGTTGAACCAGAATATCCAGCTTGAAAAGTTACTTGATGAAGAACAGTGATTCGCCGTAAGCACATAAGGAGCACCATCGTTTGCCGTATTATTTACAAGTACTCCCGAGCAAAAAGCATTGTTATTCACCACAAGCATACACACGGAACGTATCTGGTCATCCCAGCCCTGCGATTCCGGGCAGGCAACATTTACATTGCACGAACCCGAACCTCCAAATCCTTTTGCATATTCAAACGCATTTCTGTAGCCATGTACAACACGATCAATAATTAATGCTCCATCAAAAGAAACTATTGCCGGTTCATGATATTCAAGAATTACGGATTCGCCCGATATTAACGTAGTTGCAAAAACATTATCCTTTCTGTTGTTCTTTTCTGTAAAAGCACCGAGTATTTCTGTTTTCGGTTCATTATAAATAAACAATTTTGCGCCGGGAGGAAGATGAAAAGAAGAAAACCTGAAATTAAAAGACAGAGCGCCTTCTGAATAAATACGCAAACGCCAGAGCCTGTCGCCGTTTTCAAGCTGATCAAAAACAGCTTTTTTCTTAAAATCAATTTCAATATCATAAGGAAATCCAAACCGCCAGGGAATTTCTTTGATTTTATCGTTAGCCAAATCTTCTGCAACAAGCCTGTGTATATCGGGTAAAGGAATGCTGACTGCGGGAATATTTTTTTTCAGGCTCGAAGAAATATTTTTTTCAAAACTTAGTGGAACACCACCCTGACTTAGTTGCGCAAAGATTTTAATAGAGAACAGAAATAATAAAAACAGGGGGAATAAAAATTTCATATAAAAAATTTACACTTTATGAATAATATAAGACACAATGCCCCATATCTGAAAATCTGCTTCTTCAGCTATTTTCAGGGGTTTGAAGTCTGGGTTTTCAGGAACTAAATACAGGCCGTCTTTCTTTTTTAAAATTCGTTTTACCGTAAATTCTCCGTTAAGAACACAAACGGCAATATCGTTACTTTTGGCTTCCAGAGCGCGATCTATAACCAACAAATCGCCATTAAAAATGCCCGCTCCCTCCATAGAATTGCCACTTACACGTATATAAAATGTTGCTGCTGGATGCTTTACAATATATTGGTTCAGATCCAGATTTTTATCAACATAATCTTCTGCGGGAGAAGGAAAGCCTGCTGAGACTTTTGATGTAAACAAAGGCAACCCAAGAGGCTGCCCTGCATCAGGAATCAGAAATTCAAGGCTTGCTTTTTTTATGATTGGCTTCATGGGAGCAAATTATTTTTCTTTATTAACAATTGTTTTTACCAAGCGATTTTTTTTGAAAATGGCTTCATAGATAACTTCTCCTTTTTGGTTGTAATAGCGAACCTTGCCGTGTTTTTTTCCTAAGGTCCATTCCATTTCACTTTTTGCTTGTCCCCACTTGTACCACTCTTTCCATTTACCATCTGGTTTGCCTTTGGTGTAATATTCTTCTTTTAATTTAACGCCAGAAATGTCAAAATACTGCCATTTCGCATCTTTGTAACCATCTTTATTATTTCCGCCAGATTCCAATTGTCCGTTTTCAAAAAAAGACATATTAGGTCCGTTCAGAATTGAATCGCGAAATGTTTCAACACTTTTTGTCCTGCCGTTTTCATACCAGAAGGTAGATGAGCTGTCGCGTATTCCTTTTTTATAATGATTTTCAGATTTACGAAATCCATTCGTGTACCACTTTGTCCATTTTCCGGTAAGGATTCCATTGTCATAAGAACCTTCCATGGTTTTCTTTCCATCTTCAGCATATTCTATCCACACTCCGTGCTCTTTTCCATCTGCATAAGCTCCCTCATGAAATTTATCGCCGTTTTCGTAATAAATAATCCAGGGGCCGTCTTTTACTCCAAAATTATATGTTGTTTCTTTCCATACTGCGCCATTTGCATACCACCATGTCCATTTGCCATGCATTTTCCCCTGATTATAGTCTCCTTCGTTTCCTTTACCTCCATCTTTGCGCCAATACGTCCATTTGCCATGCTGAATGTCTTCAGAAAAATTACCTTCAATATCAATTTTCCCATCAGGATTCCACCATTTAGCAGTGCCGTTTTTCTTATCATTAGAAAAAAATATTTCAGATTCTTTTATATCTTTATTAAACCAACGTGTTACAAGCCCTTCTCTTTTGTCGTCTTTGTAACTGGCTTTCATTTTCAGTACACCGTTTTCGTCCCAGAATTGCCAATCTCTTTGTTTTTTGCTGTTTTCCAATGTACCTTCCATTTCTTTCTGACCATTTCTGAACCATGAAATATTTTTCCCATTTTCAAAGTTCATTTCACTCATCAGATTTCCATCATCGAACCAGAATTGCCATTTGCCGGTCTTTTTGCCGTTTGTATACGTACCGCTGCTTTTCTTATTTTCATTTTGAAAATAATATGTCCACAGACCGGACTCTTTTCCATTAATAAATTCGCCCTGTTCTTTTATCTTTCCGTTTGGATAATAATCGGTAATTTTTCCGTTTCCGTTCTGGAGCATTTGCATACCCTTTGAATCCCAATAACTAACGATCTTTACGTCATAGGGCGGAATATAAAATTCTTCCTTTTTCTTATTTCCGTTTTCATAATATGTTTTCCATAAACTGTCTCTTATTCCCCATTTATGAAAACCTTCCAACAGCAAAGCTCCCTTCTCATTCCATGCTTTATACATTCCATTTTGAATACCGTTAAAAAATTCCGTTTCTTCTTGCTTATTACCATTGGAAAAATAATTTATTACAAAACCATTTATCGCTCCATTTGTAAAGTCTATTTCCTGAATTTTCTCCTCTTTTTTGTTCCAGTAGGTCCACTTCCCCTCTTCAAGCCCAAGCTTAAGAGCTCCTTCACTTTGTTTTTTACCGTTTTTATATTTATAGGTTACCCATTCTCCATCCGGAATTATCTGTTTGATAACCTCTGTAGTATCAATATCCGGCGGGTCTTCCTGTGAAAAACAAACCAGGCCTGAAAAAAACAGCAAAACAAAAAAGACGTATTTCATATATGATGTATTTATGATAAAACGCTGCAATTTACACCTAAGGTATTATAAATGCAAAAAATTGTTTTTTATATGGTATAATTTTTGCAATAAAAATAAATTACGTATTTTTGATTTTTTTTATATGAGAAAAACTTTTATCCTCTTCATATTTTCTGCAATAAGCTTATGTTTAAATGCGCAGGAAAAAGTGTATATGCCTTTTTTTGAAGTTTTAAATATGCACCCAGATTATCAGTATTCTTCTTCAAAACTTTTTAAAAGTTATTTGACAGAACAGAATGTTTATGATTTGATTCTTCCCGAAAAAAGCGATACGCTATACAAGGAATCAACTGCAAAAACAGCAGAAACCGCGAAAACACTGGGAGCTTCTTTTTATGCAATCGGGGAAATAAATGTGGTTGGGCAGAATTTGATGGTTATATCTTTAAGTATGTATAAAACTTCAGATGCATCAAAAGTCTGGAGCGACATTGTAAAAGCAAAGGGACTTGCGGATCTTGACCCGGTATTGCAAAAACTTGCGAGGGCTATATCTTCAAATACAAAATCAAATTTAGAGGGAGATATTTATAATGTTTCAAATTATGAATCTAAAACCCTTCAAAAAGTTAATGCCAGTTATTACTGGGGCTTGAAAGTAGGAGGCGCATACCCCTTTATGAAATATATTACAAAACCCTCTGCCGGTATTGGAGCAGTATTTTCTTATGACAGCAGAAACTGGATTGTTGATGTTACAGGAGAAATGTATTTTGGCGATGCAGGAATTTATGATTTTAATGTTGCCATGACTTATCCTTTTACATCAAAAATGCACGGTCCTTTTGCTTCCGGGGGATTAGGTTTTGGTGGTATTTCATATAAAGAAACGAAAATAAATTTTTATGGCGATCCTTATCCTGATCCTACTTCGACTGGAGGTCTTATGCTTTTTGCAGGTGGAGGATATTTGATAAACAGAAACTCCAATGTAAATGTAAGAATCGGGGCTCAGGCATTTGTTTCAGGATTTAAAGCGCAAGGAATTATACCTGTTGGAATTATGTTTAACATTACTGTTTTGTTTGAAAAATAAACAAGTAAAACAACATTATAGCCACAGATTCACAGATTTAAAATTAATCTATTAATAATTTCAATAAATAAACAAGCTTTGCTTGTCTAAAATCTGTGAATCTGTGGCAATAATTAATGAAATGAGGAAGAATTGGAGTCTCTCGTTGTGTTAAAATTAATGCATCCACAATTTTTGTCGAATAACCTCATTTTGTGGCTAAAATTAAAATGATGTAATGCAGTAGTCTAAAAAAAATTCCTGATAGTTTTACTGAAACTGATATTTTCACAAATAATTGTAATTTTAAAAAATATTTTCTATTTTTGAATTTTAACCCAAAATATAAAGAATTATGAAAAAATATTTACCTCTGTTTTTAGTTTTCACAGTGTTCAACATATTCGGATATGCGCAATCTCTGCAATTATTTACAATTGAAAATGGAACAAACGTAACCAATACAACCTACACGCATCAGGGAACAGTTGCAGAAGATGAAATTATTGTCGGTCTTCATGTAAAAAATAATTCCTCCTCATCAATGAGTGTGAAAGTGCGCAGAATCAACCAAAGTATTGTTCCCGGTACGCAAAATGCATTATGCTGGGGTCTATGTTATTCACCTTTGGTTAATCTTTCTCCTACGGCAATTACAATAGATGCAGGTGCTACAAATACAGTTGATTTTGCTGGTCATTATTTACCGTATGCTTTAGTGGGAGTTTCTACTGTAATGTATTCATTTTTTGATGCCACCAATCCAAATGATTCCGTATGGATAATTGTTCAATACGATGTTACAAATACTGGGGTTCAAAATTTATCATCAAATACAAATTATATTTCAGGTGCTTATCCATCTCCTGCAAACAATTTTGTAAGTTTTAATTTCTGTACAAAAGGTAATTTAAAAGGTCATATTGCCATACATAATATTTTAGGCGAACTCATTAAAAAAGTGGATATTTTCAGCTCCGGATCTGTAAAATTTAATACATCCGAACTTAAACAGGGTGCTTATGTTGTTACGTTTGTAGTTGATGATAAAATTATAAAAACCAGCCGCTTTTTGGTAGCCCATTAATGATATTTTTCTTTAAGGATTTGAGCCAGATGGGTAACTCCTGTGCTGGCTTTTTCTTTTATATGTTCTATCTTTCTGAAGATATTTGCTGTAACCGGGTTCGGGTCAACAATGAACAACGGAGCGGTTTTTGGAGCATATTCAACAAGCCCTGCCGCAGGATATACATTTAACGAAGTACCTATAACAACGAAAATATCTGCATGTTGCGCTAATATGGCTGCATTCATCATTTCAGGAACCGCTTCGCCAAACCACACGATATGAGGTCTGAGCTGCGAGCCTTTATCGCATTTATCGCCCATTTGAATTTCTTTATAACGGATATCATAAATTAAAGAAGGGTCCAGCGTACTGCGGACTTTAACCAGCTCTCCATGAAGATGAAGAATGTTCGTGCTTCCTGCCCGCTCATGTAAATCGTCTACATTTTGCGTGATAATTTGCACATCAAAAAACTTTTCTAATTCAGCAAGCATGATATGCCCAGCATTAGGCTGCACTGTTTCAAGCTGCTTTCTCCGTTCATTGTAAAAACGAATTACCAATTCTTTATTCTTATGCCAGCCCTCAATGCTTGCAACTTCCATAACATCGTATTCTTCCCACAAACCTCCGGCATCGCGAAAAGTTTTTATACCACTCTCCGCGCTTATTCCTGCTCCTGTAAGTACAACTAATTTTTTCATTTTTTTTTAACGTATAATTCACTTGTTATTATTAAGTTCCGTAAAGATAAATATTTAGTCTGTAAGCAACTACACAGGCGTATTCTCTTTTATTAACAATTTGATAAAATCCTTGTTTTCGTAAATTCTGCAAGATTATAATTTGTAAGTTTGCATTGCGGAAAAATAGTAGATGTTCAATAGTGCAACGATAGATGTTCGGTAGATGTACAATTGTTGATTCGGTAGATGTACAATTGTATTCCTACTGAATTTCTATTGAATTTCTATTGAATTCCTATTGAATCTCTATTGAAAGACCACTGTTTTTATATGATATTAGCAAATGATAGATCAACCCACGATACAAAGAATTCATGATGCGTCAGAAATTATTGATGTGATTTCTGATTACGTTACCCTAAAAAGAAGAGGTGCAAATCATTTGGGTTTATGCCCCTTTCACAATGAAAAAACGCCCTCTTTCACTGTATCAGGGGCGAAAGGCATTTACAAATGTTTTGGTTGCGGAAAAGGAGGCAATGCGGTTAATTTCATTATGGATATTGAGCATCTTACGTACCCGGATGCATTAAAACATCTTGCCAAAAAATACCATATTGAAGTTAAAGAGGCGGAACAGACTCAAGAGCAGATTGATTTCGCAACAGAAAGAGAAAGCCTGATGATTGTTTCTGATTTCGCACAAAAATTTTTCACAAAAACATTGTTTGAACATAAGGAAGGAAGGGCTATTGGATTCAGCTATCTGCACGACCACAGGGGCATTTCTGATGCGCTTATTGAAAAATTTCAGCTTGGTTACTCCCCGGATCAAAAAGATGCGTTAACAAAAGAGGCACAGGAAAACGGGTACAAACTCGAATATTTAGTTAAAACAGGACTTACCGTTCAAAAAGAAACCTGGACAGCAGACCGTTTCAGCAGCAGGGTTATTTTTCCTATTCATAATGTTTCAGGGAGGGTTATTGCGTTTGGTGGTCGTACCCTGAAAACAGATAAAAATATTGCAAAATACCTTAACAGTCCGGAGTCTGAAATTTACAGCAAAAGCAAAATTCTGTATGGTTTATTTTTCGCTAAAAAAACCATTATTCAAAAAGACAAATGTTACCTTGTTGAGGGATATACAGACGTTATTTCCATGCACCAGGCATCTGTGGAAAACGTGGTGGCTTCTTCCGGAACATCGCTTACCGTTGAGCAGATACGGCAGATAAAACGCTTCACAAATAATCTTACCATTCTTTATGATGGAGACTTTGCCGGAATAAAAGCGTCCTTGCGTGGAATCAATCTCGTGCTTGAAGAAGGGATGGATGTAAAAGTTTTGCTTTTCCCTGATGGAGAAGACCCGGATTCCTATTCTAGAAAATTAAGTTCTTCAGAATTTCTTTCTTTTATAGAAAAAAATGAAACCGATTTCATAACATTCAAAACCCGCTTACTTGCTGAAGATTCAAAGAACGACCCCATAAAAAAAGTTCAGCTTATTACAGATATTGTTGAGTCTGTCGCAATGATTCCCGATACCATAAGACGTTCTGTTTATATCAAGGAATGTAGCACGATAATGGATATCAGCGAGGATATTCTTTTATCAGAAGTCAATAAACGCAGAAGAAAATCGGCGCAGAAAGATAAGGAAGAACGAGAAAAAACAGAGGCTACGGAAAATGCAGAAGCAATAAAAAAAACGATTTCAAGTCCAAATATAATTCGGGAAACCCAGTTTGAAGTTGAAGAACAGGAAATCATTCGCCTTCTTCTTAATTATGGAGAAAAAATACTGGTAAAAGAAATTAATGAAGCAACAAATGAAGAAATTGAAATAACAACTGCAGCATATATTATCCGTGAAATATTAAAAGATGAACTGGAACTTACCATTCCCCGGTATAAAAAAATATTTGATGAATTCCAACAATTAATAATGGATAATCAAAGCTACAGTCAGAAGCATTTCGTTAATCATGAAGACAATGAAATTACGAATACAGCAGCCGATATTCTTTCAAAAGTTTATCCTTTAAGTAAAATTCATGCAGCCGGTGGTGTTTTTATTGAATTAGAAGAAATGAAATTAGAGCGTATTGTCCCCAAAACAATCATTGAATATAAAAACAAAGTTATTTTATCCCGAATGAAAGACGTTTTCGCACAAATGCTCAAAGCACAGGAGACCGGAGATAAGGTTCTTTTTGAAGAATTACAGCAAAGCTACATTGCTTTTACAGAATTGAAAAAACAACTTTCTGAATTACTTGGTGGAAGAATTATTGTGTAACAAAAAAAAATAACAATAAGCGCACTCGTCCCCTCCCTGCGAAGCATTACCCGGAGACGAGCGCAAACGAATCCCCAAGGTTCGCGCTCGTCTCGGGGCTGGTAAAAGGGCAGGCGGACGAGTGCGGGAATAGGGACATTATTTTTTAAACCAAAAAAATACCAAAAAACGCACTCGTCCCCTCCCCGCGAAGCATTACCCGTAGACGAGCGCGAGCGAACGAGGCGACATAATAAAAAAATTTCCCCTAAATTATTAATGTATTTAAAAAATATTTATATTTGTGATTCTCAATAACCTGGAGTTTTCATTTGATTGTACGCATAAGAAAAATTGATGTTCGTCAATAGTTTTTGCATTATACGTCCCTGAAAAGGGCATATCTGTCTAAAATAGAATTTTTGAAACATTTTTTTGAAACAATTCAATGGAAATGTTCGTAGAAACATTAAGGTTGAATAGTTATTATTATTAAAGTTTAAAGTTTTCTAATTTCGTTATGAAAAACAAAAAACAAATATTAATATTTTTGTTTCCTATAATCCTATTTTTATTGGGTTCTTTTGGATTTTGTTTTTCACAAGAAATTATTGAGCGCAAAAATGAAAATCCAGAAAAGGTAAATAATATACTGGAAATAAAACTTTTTGAAAATGTTAATGAAATTTTAAAAGAAAAAATAAATGCCATTAATCCTGAAACTACAAAGACTACAAATAAAAAATTAATAGAAAAAAACAAGAAATTCGGCAAAGAAAATATAACTCAAAAGCCTGTTTATATTACAGGTGGAAATTTAAAAAATAAAACAGTTGCTTTTTTTGATACTACTCCTGCACCAAAAGGGACAACTGCTGCACCGGCAAACGACGTGCTTTGGACAGGTGTTAGCAATGCTGTTACTTTACCTGTTAATGGTACCTGTGTTACCGGAATGACAAACATTGATGCTACCCCTGATTATTACGGAGGATGTGTTCCATTCGGGAATAGTTCAGTATGGTTTACCTTTACTCTTACCGGCTCAAATGATATGATAGATATTACATTTGTCGTACCTGGGAGTATAGGAGCGCCTTCGTTAGGCAATGGTAATACGGTGAGTTTATTTCTTTTTACCGGTCCGCCGGCCAGTCCGCATGGTGTGCAGACTGTCTGTGATGTGGCGACTGCAACTTTTTCTTTTAATGATCTGACAGCTGGTACTACTTATTATTTGCTGGTTTCAACGGCTGAACTAGATGAGGGTAATTTTAATATCTGTGCTACCCAAAGTATCATGCCTACCGGAAGCCAAACCGGGCCTGAACAGGATTGTCAGGGTGCGTTGCCCTTATGTTCAAGCCCGATTACTTTTACCGGATCTTACACTGGATACGGTGATATAGATGAAGTTGCCGGGACAACGTGCCTTGCCTATGGTGAAACTAACTCTGTATGGTATGTTTTTACCCCGCAAAGCACAGGGTCGTTTTATTTTACCATTGCTGTGGGTGCAACAAAAGATTATGATTTTGCCCTATACAACATTACAACTATAGGTTGTGAGGGTATTCCATCAGCTACACCGGTACGTTGCAACTTTTCATCAGCCAAAGGAAATACAGGTCTCACTACTACGCTTTCTACAGAATTGCCTGCTTTATCTCAGGATGCCGGTGGAACTAAAGAAATGAACGGAATCAGCGATATGGCAGCCGGAAATACCTATGCCCTAATTATTGACAACTGGACTGGCGATAACAGTGGGTTTACGTTAAGTTATGGTGGTACGGCTACCATTACTGACGTAACACCTCCGGCAATTTTAACAGCAGTACCTTCATGCACGGATAATACTATACTGATTACACTGAGTGAGGCAGTTAAGTGTATTACTGTCAGTCAGGCTGATTTTACATTGACTAATACTACTACCTCTACCGATTTTACGGGAGCTATTTCCAGTCTCGTGGGATACAATTGCCCTGTTACCAATGGCGCTTTGACAAATCAAATTTTAATAACCCACAATGGGTCGCTTACTACCGGAAGTTATGAATTAAAATTAGTGGCTTCGCCACAACTCGAAGATAAATGCGGAAATATTATAACAGGGGGCAGTGTCGAAGTGTTTCCCTATCTAGGGGCTTTAACTCTTACAGCCAGCGATGCAAGTTTATGTCCGGGAGATTTAACCAATCTCGATGCAAATGGTGCCGACGGAACTCCTTCGGTTCTTATATACACTCTTAATCCAGGAGGATTAACTAATACAACTAATGGTCAATTTAATAACTTGTCACCTGCCATAACTACGATTTATACGGTTTCGGCTACCTACGGAGTTTGTTCCAAAACTGCTAATACAACGATAACCGTAGAGGGGAACGTGGTTACTGCACTTACCCCCACAGCAAAAACAGTTTGTGATTTTGCGACTCATGTTTTTATTACCGCTGTAACAACCATAAACGGAGAACCATGCCCAACCTGTACTTATTCCTGGACAACATCTGATGGAAGCATTGTATCTGGTGCTAATACGGCTATTGTTGAAGTTAATGCGGCTGGAACCTATACCGTTACTTCAGCAACAGGAGCAGGTTGTCCCAGTAGCACAAGTCCTTCAAGTGTTGTTTCTCTGGCTTCAAGCGGTGGCGGAGGTGGCACTTGTGATGTTATTTATGTTTCGCCGGTCGGTGGTGGTGATGGTTTAACCAAATCAACCCCGACAGATTTAGCCACTGCCATAGAAAATGGCAGGTGTACCTATTCTGTAATTAAAATGCAAAAAGGGGTTTATACGCTTGCACAATATCAGGTAATACATTCTTATACCACTATTGAGGGAGGTTATGATACTGATTTTTTGATAAAATCCAGCGACATGAGCGGAAGTACTAATTCTACTACTATCCGCAGAACAACAGCAGGAGACTCTGATGATGCTGCAAAATGTTCTGCTTTTGTTGTGGATGTTGGGGCAGATGCTTTCAGAATTCAGGATATCAGAATTGAATTGCCTGGCTGCACATCAAGCCCTTATAGTCATGGGGCGGGTACAAACAAAACAAATTATGGGATTAGGCTGGGATCTGGTTGTACAAATTATAATATTGTCAGGTGTTATATTGATGCAGGAGTGGGATCGGCACCGGCACCGTAAACGTAAGAGTTAATAAAACTATGTGTTGAGAGAAGTCGAAGTATTGAAAGTATAAGAGTTAATAAAGTAGAAAGCTTGTAAAGAAAAATAGGAATAGTGGTAACGGATATTGAAATTCGTGTCTAAAATAATAATATGCGTAACATCACTTATTTAACTATTTATAATTCAGAATATTTGTAAAAGTAATAGTAATCATGGGCATTACAAAAGTAACAGTTGGTATTAGAAATCTTAACAAGTCAAAAAAAGGGTTTGAAGATATTTTTTTAGTTGATACCGGTTCTATTGACTGTATGGCTCCTGCCAGTAAACTTAAAAAAGCCGGAATCTTGCCTGAAGGGAAACATGTTTACCAACTTGCAAATGGTCAGGATGTTGAGTATGAATATGGTTTTGATAGAGTTAGTTTTATTGGTCATGAAACAGTGGCTCAAATAATTTTTGGCCCTGCAGGAGTTGAGCCAATTTTGGGTGTTGTGGCACTTGAAAATGCTAACATTATGGTAGATCCTGTTAGCAGAACTTTAAAAAGTGTACCAACAAAGCATTTAAAAAAGTTGATTTTTAAAAAATAGAAATGATTAAAAATCTCAAACATATTATTAAAAAAATAATTTTACTTATTGCAGGTGTTGCATTTGTGAGTTTGCTACTGATACCGGAAAAGGGATTTGGGCAAACGGCTACTTTTAATGCAACAGATACATGGTTATGCCCACAAGGGGTTACTTCGGTAACAGTAGAATGTTGGGGCGGCGGCGGTGCTGGAGGAGGAAACACAACTGCGGCTGATGGTGGCGGTGGTGGTGGTGGCGGTGCTTACAGTAAAAAAATAAATATTGCAGTAACTCCCGGATTAACTTATACTGTAACAGTTGGAACTGGTGGAACAGGAACAACTGGAATTGGTGGAACAGGAAACGATTCTTGGTTTTTAGATGCCACAACTGTTCTTGCCAAAGGTGGTACAGGTGGTAATCCGCCAATTGCTGGTGCAGGAGGACTTCCTGGCGTAGGAGGTGTTGCTGGTTCATGTATTGGCGATGTTGGTACTATTTGGGCAGGAGGTGCTGGTGGTACTGGGAAGGATAATAATAATGGTATTGGGGGTAGTGGTGGAACTTCTGCTGGAACAGCTTCAGTTGGTAATCCAGGTGTTGATGCTTCAACATTAGATGTAAATGCACCCTTAGGCGGTGGAAATAGTGGTGGAGGAGGTTCTGGTAGTAATGGTGTAGCGGGCTTTGCTCCGGGTGGAGCTGGTGGTGGCTCAGGAAGTGATGGTACTTGGTCGGGTGGTGCAGGAGCTAACGGAAGAGTAATTATTCATTATCCTACTATTAGTATAGGAGCAAATGCACAGGCTCTTGCAAATGTTTGTCCTAATGTTATTGATGCTAAAATTCATAGTTTTACGGTAACAGGGGTTAATGGTGGTGGTACATTAACAGGATTATCTTTTGTTACCACAGGAGATTATTTAGCTTCAGAAATTGTAAATTTTAAATTATATTATACAGCTACAAGTACATTCTCTACATCTAATTTGTTAGCAACAATTGCCGCTCCGGCTGCTGCGGGAACACAAACTTTTCCTGCTTTTTCTCAGGCTGTGGGAACAGCAACAAATTATTTTTGGATAACTATGGATGTAGGCTCTGCTACGGTTGCTGGGCATATTTTGGCTGTTAATGGTACGTTAGTAGCTAATGTCACTGCAAATTTAGTACCCACGGGTTCAACAAGTACAGCAAGTGGAAACCAAACCATGTTAGCTCCTGTAGCTATTGCAGATGCAGATGTTATTAATGGAAATGGGTATGTTTGTACAAACTTAAGCGGAGTTGCATTTTCTTGTCCTGTTATAACCGGAGCAAGCAGTTATGTTTGGACAATGTCTACAGATGCTACAATTGCAACAGGGGATGGAACAAATTCTATTACAGTTGATTTTGGTGCTGCGGCAACTCAGGGTTTTATTTATGTTGCGGGTTCTAATGGAACATGTACAGGAAAATCATCGTCTGTAGCCATTTATTTAATGGATGCACCTGTAATAACAACACAACCAACGGCAACATATTATGGGTGCAATTCCACATCTCTTACATTTTCTGTAGTTGCAACAGGTGCTGGGTTAACTTATGAATGGCAAAGAAATACTGTGGCTGTTAGCGGCGGTGTATATAGTGGTGAAACAACTGAAAATCTTATAATAAGTGATCCTGCTGGTTTATCTGGTAGCGTATATCGTTGTGTGATAGATGGTCCTTGCGGCTCAATAATTTCTGATAATGCTACTTTAACAGTATTGGCAAGTGGTATGTCTGGATCTTATACTGTTGGAGCCGCCGGGAATTACGCCAGATTAGAACTTGCATTTACCGACATAAATAATAGAGGATTAACGGGTAATGTACAATTAGAAATTATTTCTGATATAACCGAAACAGCTACTGCGAGCTTAAATCAATGGACTAATTGTGGTAATACGGGTTATACAGTTACAATTTATCCTACTGGTTCAGCTCGTACAATATCTGGCGCAATAACAACTTCTTTAATAACACTAAATGGTGCAGACAATGTTACTATTGATGGGAGTCTTGGGGGAGGTGGAACAGATACAAGTTTAACAATTAGTAATACTGATTTAACTTTCGCTGGTTCTACAATAAAATTTATTAATGATGCATGTTATAATACAATTAAGTATTGTCGGATAAAAGGTACTGAAAATTCAACTACTAATGGCGTAGTTTTCTTTAGTACTGCCACCGCTACCGGAAATAACAATAACACAATTACATCTTGTCAAATTAGAGATGGTGCAACTAATCCCGTGGTGTGTATTTATGCATTAGGAACTGTTGGGATGGAAAATAGCAATAATACGATTTCAAATTGTTGGATTTATAATTTTTGGAAAACCTCAAGTGTTTCATATGGTATGAAAATATATGGTGGTAACACGAAGTGGACTATTTCAGGGAATAGTATATTTCAGAAAGCAGCTCGCCAAAATTGTGATTTTTATGGAATTGTTGTTAATAATGCAAACGGTCAGGAGTTTGTTGTAGAGAACAATAAAATTGGAGGACAGGATCCAGATTGTGGTGGTGCTGCTCTTACGTATTCATATACAGTATATAACCCATATTTTTATGGAATATTTTTAACAACCAGTACGTCAGGGATTTCTTATATTCAAAATAATACTATAAAAAATTTAAATATTACAACAGTAGCAATAGCAGCTCCAGATGTGTGTATTGTACCTATAGCTGCTTCTACGGGAAGAATTGATGTTACTGGAAACACTATTGGGGATAATGGTGCAGGCACTTCAATTATAATAACAATGAATGCTAATGGTGGTAATTATCCAATTAATATAGGTATTTACAAAACTGGAGATGGTAATATTTTAAATAATTCAGTAGGTTCAATAACCTTTAATGGAACTATTACGGTAACTAATGTTTTTTATGGTTATTTTATTTCGGGTACTGTTACAACTGATGTATTAGTTTCAGGCAACACAATTGGTAGTACTAGTCAAGTGAATAGTATTCAGACTTTAGCACATGCAACAAATTCCCCAGTTAAGTTTATAGGGTTTATTTTTGGCACTGCGGGTAATTATATCACAACTGTTTCAAATAATACTGTTGCAAATATTACTATGAGTGGTACAGGAGTTCTTCCAATGTTTAGGGGTATTAATAATCAGGCAACAGGAGGCACTCAAAATCTTATCAATAATACAGTGTTTAATATTTCAAATGCTAGCAGTAATACCTCAGAATCTATTACTGGAATTATTAATTTTAATGGCAATACTACAATATCACAGAACACTATTCATTCATTATCTGCAATTGGTGCAGCACAAGTTGTTGCGGAAGGTATTTATAATCAGGGTACAGCAAGTGCTAATGTAATAAGTAGTAACTTTATTCATAGCTTTACTACAACTCAAGCTGGAGCATATCAGAGAGGTATTAATTTGTCTGCAGGGCCATCTACTGTATCTAATAATATGATTAGACTTGGTATTAATGCTTCAGGAGGATCAATAAATGCTGCAACGTTTATTTATGGATTATATAAGGCTACAACAGCTAATACCAATTTTTATTTTAATAGCGTATATATTGGGGGCAATAATACAGGGGTAGCAGCAGCAACTTATGCGTTTAGAAGATTGGCAGCAGGAACAGATATTTCAAAAAATAATATATATTATAATGCTCGTACCGGTTTAGGTAACCATTTTGCAATTGTGATAGAGGCAACAACAACTTTTACCAGTGATTATAATGACTTGTTTAGTGCTGCTGCTGGTACGCTTGGTTCTGTTAACGGAGGAGGAGCTGCTTTAACTTTTGCTAATTGGAAAATTGCAATTCTTGCTCCCAAAGATGCTGCTTCTATAAGCTTAGATCCATCATTTATTACCCCATTGGGTACTTCAGCAACAGTTAATTTACATATTAATGATGCTAGTCCTTGTAAAGGTGTTGGTTGGTTTGGATCAAATATTTTAATAGATTATGATTTTCAGACTAGGCAGACAGGAGTTAGCCCAAACGGACCAAGTATTGGGGCAGATGAACTTTTCACTATTGCTTTAGGTAATGATGCTTATGGAATATATTCTCCTGAAGAGTTAGACGGTACAGTGTCAAATTGTGAAATATATGCTACGGGCGGTACACCTGGTGGCTTAGGTATTAAAGTTGCAAAACCAACAGATGCATTTTATACAAATGTTGGAATTAGTGGTTATCAAATTATTACAACTGAAAATAAATCGTGCACGAATAATAATATTAATTTAACTACTACTGATGGTACTCCTGACTGGCTTCTTGGTAATGGCTCTAATCCTGCTTCCGGGGCAATAAGTCCAATAACAACTCAATTTTCTTCAACTGGAAGGAAAGATATTCTTGAAAGTGTAAAAGTGTTTAAGGATTTTGTAAATATAACTATGGTTGCTCCTTCAGCTGGATCAATTTTAGGCGCGCCTGTTGGTGCCGGTTGCCCAACTACTTATTCTTACTCAAGTTCAGTTGCAGGTAGTGCAGGATTTACATATTATTGGACAGCTGTAACTCCCGGTGGTTGCCAAGCATTAATCGCAGACAATGATGCATCAACAACAGATATAACTTTTGTAAATACAACCGGAGTAAATCAGGTGTTTACTTTAAAATTAGATATAACAACGGAGTGTTGTGGTCCATTACCACAGGTTATCAGATATATAACTATTTGGCCGGGTCCTTTGGCACCCGTAATAGACGGAGGGCCCTTTTCGGTTTGTACAGGCGGAGAACAGTCGTTTTCGGTAGATATTCCGGATCCTGATCCCGGATATGCTTACGGCTGGTAT
>Ga0156386_1288_pt1 | contig 24171 bp, 19 predicted proteins | sample RifOxyA3_FD_108030 | JGI IMG/M metagenome (GOLD analysis project Ga0156386, IMG submission 108030) | Bacteroidetes bacterium RIFOXYA12_FULL_35_11
TACTTTTGGAAGTGGCGCATCTGTTTGCCCGAACATTGAAAAACTTATTGCTGTCTATAGCTTTGGCACCTTAGGATTAACAAGTCTTAACGGAGCATTCAAAGGAGCTGTTAATCTAACTGAAGTTCCGGAGCTTTTACCGGAAACCGTTACAATTTTGTCCAGAACCTTCAGCGGAGCAACTTCTTTTAATCAGGATATCGGAAACTGGGACGTTAGTCATGTAACTGATATGAATAAATTATTTGAAGGGGCAAGTCTCTTCAATCAGGGCATAGGAAACTGGAATACAGCAAATGTTTTAAACATGAGCGACCTGTTTTATGATGCCACAGCATTTAATCAACCCATCGGAAACTGGAATACCGGAAGTGTTACAAATATGTTATACATGTTCGGAAATGCATCTGCTTTTAATCAGGATATTGGAAACTGGAATGTTTCAAACGTAACAAACATGGGTTACATGTTTAATAATGCAACTTCATTTAACCAAACCCTCGAAAACTGGAATGTGAGTAATGTTACGCTTATGGGGGGGATGTTTTACAATGCCACAGCATTTAATCAACCCATCGGAAGCTGGAATACTGGTAACGTTACGACTATGGGGAATATGTTTTACAATGCCCCTTTCTTTAACCATGACATAGGGAACTGGAATACAGGGAATGTTATCAATATGAGCAATATGTTCCGGAGCGCAACATCTTTTAATCAAAACATAAATAATTGGAATGTAGAAAAAGTAACAAACATGTCATACATGTTCTGGAAAGATACTGTATTTAATCAACCTATCGGAAACTGGAATACAGGATTAGTTACCAATATGTCTTACATGTTTTACGAAGCAAAAGCATTTAATCAACCCATAGGGAACTGGAATACAGCGAATGTTACAAACATGTCTTATATGTTTTATAAAGCATTTTCTTTTAATCAAAATATTGAAACCTGGAATACAGGCAATGTTGCAAACATGTCCTATATGTTTAATTGGGCTACAGGGTTTAATCAACCATTAGGAAACTGGGATGTAAGTAAGGTTACTACTATGACATATATATTTTCTAACGCTTCTGCATTTAATCAACCTTTAGATAACTGGAACACCGGATTGGTAACCAATATGAATAATATGTTTAGCGGAGCCCTAACCTTTAACCAAAACTTAGAAACCTGGAACGTGGGGAGCGTTACCAATATGTCAAGAATGTTTTATGGAGCCAGAGCATTTAACGGTATTATAGGTGCGTGGAATGTCAGTGCGGTAACCGATATGGAATTAATGTTTTTTTTAAATGATTATTTCAATCAGGATATCGGGTTATGGAACGTTGGCAATGTAACAAATATGCAAAGTATGTTTAATTCTGCAATAGCTTTTAATAAAGACATCGGGAATTGGAACACATTGAACGTAATAAACATGAGCAGTATGTTTTCAAACGCCGGTTCGTTCAACCAGAATATTAACAACTGGAATGTAAGCAATGTTACAAATATGGCTGGTATGTTCAGTAGCACCATATCTTTCAACCAACCATTAAATAATTGGAATGTAGGAAAAGTAACCAATATGAACAACATATTTAGCTACGCCATAAATTTTAATCAGGATTTGGGAGCATGGGATGTAGGCATGGTTACAAGTATGTATAAAATGTTTTCCAATGCTGTGCTTTTTAATCAGAATTTAAGTAATTGGAACGTGGAACTGGTAAGCAATATGAACTTTATGTTTTATAATGCTGTACAATTTAACCAGAATTTGGGATACTGGAATGTAACTAATGTGGCAGGTATGGACAGCATGCTTTATGGCGTTACGCTTTTAACAGAAAACTATGATAGTATGCTTGTCAGTTGGTCTGCTCTGACTTTAAAAAATGATGTAAAATTTCATGCCGGCGAAAGCAAGTTCCACTCCGGTGTTCCAGCAATTGCAAAGCAAAATATCATCAATAATTTTAACTGGACGATCACAGATGGAGGAGAAGAAACAGTATCATTAATGAGTCTCAATTTTGATACACAGAATTCAGAACCTGCAACAATAACACTTCCTTTGTTCGGACAGGTTAATGTTACCATTGATTGGGGTGACGGAAATTCCGAATCAGTAACATCTCCCGGACTTATTCATCATACATATACAAGCAAATCATTAAAAACAGTTTCAATAAATGGTTTTCTTGAACAATTTGGAAATGGAAGCACAGGTTATCCTAATGCTGAAAAACTGGTACAAGTAAATAGTTTTGGAAATATTGGATTATCAAGTCTTGCCGGTGCGTTTAAAAATGCTGTTAATTTAATTTTCGTTCCCCTGATATTACCTGAAAATATCACAAATCTATCCTATGCTTTTTCAGGCACTGTTTTATTCAATCAAGATATAAGTGGATGGGATGTAAGCAATGTTGTTGCCATGGACAGCATGTTATACGGGGTAACGCTTTCAACGCAAAATTACAATAATTTACTTACCGCCTGGTCTGAATTATCCCTACAAAACAATGTAGTGTTGCATGCAGGGAACAGCAGATACAGCGATGGAGTTCCCGCTTCCTCACGTCAATACATTATTGAAAACTTCAACTGGACAATTTATGACGGGGGTATAATTGACACAGCACATATTTATGAAACTGTAGCTTTAGGAGATACCGTGATATTACAAATATCAACACCTGTTGGAACTATCCAATGGCAAGAAAGTAATGACAGTATTCAGTGGGCAGATATGCAGGGCTATATTGATACAATAGCCATTGTTACCACAACAATAAGTCCGACGAATTTAAAATTTTACAGAGCTGTTGTTACAGACAGTACCTGCATGAACATACCAACTTCAATCAGCAATATTATCCGGCATAAAATTATTGCAGATAAATCTGCTTTACAAATCGGTGACTTTTTTAAAGGAGGAATAATTTTTCAAACCACCGGCTATGGTCAAGGCTTATCAGCTCCAAAAGCTGATCAGAGTTTCGGAATTGAGTGGGGTTGTTCTGGAATTTCAATTGCAGAAGCATCCAGCCTTGAAGACGGTGCTCTAAATACAGATGCCATCCTTTCAGATTGCAGTACGCGACCCATTGCCGCCAGCATTTGCAGCGATTTAATCCTGAATGGCTACGATGATTGGGTTTTACCAGCAGCAAACCAGCTTTCTTTTCTATATCAAAATAATAATCATGTTGGAGGTTTCTCTACCGATAATTATTGGACAAGTAGTGAGTTAGATTCAGAAAATGCTTATGTAATAAATTTTGCATCAGGTATTCAGTCAATGAGCGATAAATCTTCCTCAACAAATGCCATTCGTTGTATTAGAAAATATTATCCCAATCAACCCACAATCAGTACTGCAATACTACAAGACAAACCTGTTGCTGTTAATATATTTGACCAACCGGAAGCACAGAATATCTGTCAGGGGGAAGACATCATTTTTTCCATCTCTACAGTAGGAACCTTACCTGTTTCCTATCAATGGAAAAAAAACGGGACAATTATTTCCGGGGCAACAGATAGTATTTTTTCATTATCTAATTCGAATATTTCAATGGAAGGGCAATATTCATGCGAAGTCTCAAATATTTGTCGTTCTCTTGTCAGCAACCAGACTGAATGCAATATTATTTACCTTCTTTTAAATGCAGGCGCAGATAAAACAATTTGCGAAGAAACCTCAACAACCATTAATGCAACCTGCATAAGCAATCATGCAAATCTGTCAGGCAATCTTTCCTACAACTGGTTGCCTTCGTACGGTTTATCAGAAAATACAGTTCAAGAACCTGTTGCCTCCCCGGACAGTACAACAACCTATTATGCAACTGTTACAGATGAATTGGGCTGTACAAGCTCTGACTCAATAACTATTACAGTTCAAAATCCTTACGATAATGAGGTTATTTGTATGGTTACTGTTGATGAAATGGCTGGAAAAAATAAAATAGTTTGGAATAAAACATATAATCAGGGAACAAATACATATATTATATACAAAGAAAATCTATCCGGGGATTATGTTATTGCAGGCAATGTACTTTTCGGAGATACATCTGTGTTTATTGATTTGGCAAGCACTCCTGAATTAAAAAACGAAAAATATAAAATTGCGCTGATCGACACATGTATGAATGAATCAGAATTCAGCCCGTTTCATCAAAGCATATTTCTCAGTATTTCTGAAGGGTCTCAGCCCGGTTTCATTACACTACAATGGAATCCTTACATTGATCAGTCTGGCATTTATTCTCCCTCGTTTTATTCGGTTTACAAAGGAATCTCCCCTTCAAATATGAGCTTACTCACAACAGTTCCTGAAAATATTAATTCTTATAATGATTCTATTTTTGCAGAAGTGAATTATTATAAAATTGTTTTTGATAACGATTGCGGAACGTTGCTGACAGCAAATTCAAATATGGTTGACAATAGTATTTATGTTAGTAATTTTGCCCACGAAAATAATTCAACCGCAAGGTTCAATATTTCTCCAAACCCTTTTAGCGACAAGACTTGCATCTCTTTCAACAATCCAGATAATAAAAAATTAAAGATTGTTTTAAAAAACACAAAAGGGTGCATTGCACGTGATTGCGGTCAAACAAAAGGGGGACAAATATTTATTGAAAAATCTGACCTTAAACCGGGAATGTACTTTATAGAAATAATCGGGTCTGATATTTTATTTCGGGAAAAAATTATTATTGAGTAGGTGCTCAACATTGGAAATTAATCTGATAAATTTATAAATTTCTTTTTGAGATATTATTTCACTAAACTTTCGCATGATTTTTCCAATAAGCACAGATGCTTTGCAACAAGAATAAACTGATTACCTGAATAATCACATAAAAACAAAAAATATAACGGTGCGCTGCACCTATAAATGCAACGCAACATATGTTGCTACAAATATTATCGCAGCTCTGCTGCTATATTTAGATCTGCAGGTGCAGAGTACCGTTATATTTGTAACGACAGAACCACTAAATATATAGGTGCAGAGCACCGTAACATCTCTTACAACAGTTTATCAATACCCTATGCATCATGATTTTTCATGCGAAAGTTCAGTTATTTCAAAAAACCATTAAACGTTCTTTCGTGACCAATTGTTGTGGAACCACCGTGACCAGGATATACTTCTGTTTTATCATCAAGGATTAGCAATTTTTCTTTTATAGAGGCAATGAGTTTTTCATAGCTCGATGATTTTGAAACAGTGTTTCCAATCGTTTCAAAAAACAACGTATCACCGGAAAATAATTTATTGCCCACCTTAATACAAATGCCCCCACCTGTGTGTCCCGGCGTGTGAATGATTTCAAATTTCAATCCGCACAATTCAAGCACCTCTCCACCTTTCAGCAAAAGATCTGCCTTGTAAATTTTAACATAGGCCAATGATTTAAAATCATACTGGTGGATGGCTGTTTTGCATTTCAATACAGGGGTAAGCTTTGGTAATTCTTTAAAATGGTCATCATGACCATGAGTTAAAATAATGTATTGAATTGTGAGACCATTTTGCTTTATGTAATCAAGCATTTGTTTTGTGTTGCCTCCAGCATCAATAATTACAGCCTCTTTTCCCTTGCCAATAATATACGTATTTGTTCCGGCAGAGGAGAACATTTTAAAAATTAAATCATTGCCTGAACTAAATGCAGCGAGGCTAATAATAGAAAATAGTATGATAAAAATATTTCTCACAATTTCAATATTTTCTTTCATACAACACTTTGCTTTCTATTATTGCAGAACTAAGAAACGAATATTTATTTTTTAATTCTTGTTGAAACTCCTGTGGGGTATAAATTTTAATATCCATTGGAACCAAATATCCATAAAACAAACGGCGTATCTCAATATTCCTTTTGTGCTTTGGTAAATTACTGTCTTTAACAATTATCAAATCCAAATCGCTATCTTCATTGTATCTACCCGTCGCGTAAGAACCAAATAAAATAATTTTTTCAGGATTTACTTCCTGAACAATTCTTGTATAAATTTCATTTATTTGATCAATAGATATCATTACAGATTATTGATTATACACAAAAATACTCTTCTAAAACCATTTTTGCAAAAATATTTTTTTAATATCCTTATTGTCCTCTCTTACTCATTAAATCCCATCAAGCCCTTTGCTTTTTCAATTGCCTTCTGTAAGCCTTCCGGACTTTTTCCACCGGCAGTTGCATAAAAAGGCTGCCCCCCTCCTCCTCCATTTATTTCTTTGGCTGCTTCACGCACAATATTGCCGGCATGATATTTTTTTTCTTTTACAAGATTATCAGAAATCATAATGGATAGGCTCGGCTTATCATCGTATACAGAGCCAATAATCATAACAAGATTTTGCACCTGATTTTTTAATTCAAAAGCTAATTCTTTTACAGAACCTGCATTCATTTCTAATTTTTCAGATATCAGATTTACTCCATTCTTTTCTTCAATTTTAAGCAACAATTCCTGTTTTACTTTCTGAATTTTCTCTTTTTCGAAAGCCTCCAATTGCTTTTGTAAAGAAGCATTTTCTGCAAGTAAATTTTCTGCGCTTTGTAATAAATCTTTTGGATTTTTTAATGCAGCTTTTAATGTATCTATCAAATCGAGTTGTTTATAAATAAATTCTTCTGCTTTAACAGAAGTGATTGCTTCAATTCTTCGTATTCCTGCTGCAATAGCACTCTCGGAATTTATCTTGAAAAAACCAATCTGACCACTGGCTTGTGCATGCGTTCCACCACACAGCTCAACAGAAGTGCCAAATTTAATTGTGCGAACCTGATCACCGTACTTTTCTCCAAACAAAGCAATAGCGCCTATTTCTTTAGCCTGCTCCATTGTAGAAAATCTGTTTTCTTCCCGTATAAAATTTTCTCTTATTTTATGGTTTACAAAAACTTCTGTTTTCCTGATTTCTTCATCGCTCATTTTCTGAAAATGAGAAAAATCAAAACGAAGATATTCGGGATGCACCAGTGATCCTTTCTGTTCAACATGAGTACCTAAAATTTCGCGCAAAGCCTGATGTAAAAGATGTGTAGCGGTGTGGTTGTTTTCAATTTGTTTTCTGCGTGCAACATCTACTATAGCTTTAAATGGTTTGCCTGTATCAGCAGGTAATTTTGGACAAAGATGCACGCTAAGATTATTTTCTTTTTTAGTATCAATAATTAATATTTTCTCTCCGGCAGCTTCAATAAAACCGGTATCTCCAATCTGTCCGCCGCTTTCTGCATAAAATGGCGTAACATCAAAAACCAACTGATATTGTTCTTCGTTCTTAATTTTAATTTTTCTGTATTTAATAATTTTTACTTTGGCCTCTGTTACATCATACCCGACAAATTTTTGTTCATTACTCCCATCAACGATAATCCAGTCTTCGGTATCAACTACAGCTGCATTTCTCGAACGGTTTTTTTGTTCCTCCATGCAAACGGTAAATTCATTTACATCTACGTCAAAACCCGCTTCTTTAGCGATGAGTTGCGTTAGGTCAAGAGGGAATCCATAGGTATCATAAAGCTCAAATGCTGTTTTACCGTTAACCACATTTTTATTTTCTGTTTTCGCTTTTAAGATAATCTGATCCAGCAACGCAATTCCATTATCAAGTGTTTTCAAAAATGCATTTTCTTCTTCCATGATAACTTTTTCAATTAAAGTTTTCTGGTTGATAAGTTCCGGAAAGGCATGTCCCATATTCGATGCCAATATCTGAACTAATTTTGTAATAAATGGCTCTCTGAAATCTAAAAATGTGTAGCCATATCTGACGGCTCTTCTTAAAATTCTTCGTATTACATATCCTGCTTTATTATTTGAAGGCAACTGTCCGTCTGCAATAGAAAAAGAAATAGCGCGCAAGTGATCAGCAATTACACGCATAGCAATATCTGCCTGTAAAGAATCGCCGTATTTTTTTCCGGATAATTTTACTAATTCAGAAATTACCGGAGTAAAAACATCCGTATCATAATTTGATTGCTTGCCCTGAATAGCCATGCACAGGCGCTCAAAGCCCATACCTGTGTCCACATGTTTGCTTGGCAACTGTTCCAGCGAGCCGTCTGCCTTTCTGTTGAACTGAATAAAAACAAGATTCCAGATTTCAATTACCAACGGATGCCCTGTATTTACAAGTGCTTTTCCATCTGATGTTTTTCTTTCATCATTGTTACGGATATCAATATGAATTTCTGAACAAGGACCACAAGGACCGGTATCGCCCATTTCCCAGAAATTATCCTTTTTAGACCCGGCAATAATGCGATTTTCATCAATATGTGTTTTCCAAAAATCATACGCTTCTTTGTCCATTTCGAGTTTATCATCCACGCTACCTTCAAAAACGGTTACATACAAACGATCTTTTTCAAGTTTTAAAACATCCGTTAAAAACTCCCATCCCCAAGCAATGGCTTCTTTTTTGAAATAGTCTCCAAACGACCAATTACCGAGCATTTCAAACATGGTGTGATGATAGGTATCATGGCCAACTTCTTCTAAATCGTTGTGTTTTCCGGAAACACGAAGGCATTTCTGTGTATCTGCGATTCTGGGATGCACAACAGGACTGTTTCCTAAAAATATATCTTTAAACTGATTCATCCCTGCATTTGTAAACATGAGGGTTGGATCGTTTTTTATTACCATTGGCGCAGAGGGAACTATTTCGTGATTTTTTGATCTGAAAAAATCTAAAAAATGCTGCCTGATTTCACTGGAGCTTAACATACTTTTAAATATTAAATTTTAGTTCAAATTTGCGTTTTGTATTGAAACTTGAATTGTTAGTAAATTATTTGTTGCAAGTTGCAAGTTTGACCGTAGACTGAGCGGAGTCAAAGTCAAGGTTGCAGGTTTGACCGTAGACTGAGCGGAGTCGTCGCCGCAACGAAGTCAAGGTTGCTGGTTTTACTAATTTTCAAGTTTATTACACATTATTAAAGTTTGCAAAAATAATTTATTTCAGTAAATTTGTTCACTTTTTCGTAAGAAACCCTTAATTTAAGGGAATAAAATAAAAACAAGAATGCCAAAAAGCAAATATAAATTTAATCCTGAATCTTTAAGCTTTGATAAGATAGAGATAAGCTTCAGGAAAAAACTGAAGAAAAGTATGCCTTACTTTTTTTCCAGCTTTGGCGGTGCTTTGGTTATTTTTATAATTTTTGCATATTTTATTGACTCTCCCAAAGAGCGCATCCTGATTCGTGAAAACAAGCAAATGAAACTTCAGATGAAAATTATAAACAAACAGATGGATCAGGTGCTTGAAGTATTAAACGACATTCAATATCGGGACGACAACATTTATCGCGCAATATTCGGAGCTGAACCTATATCTGATAATGTAAGAAAAGCAGGATTTGGCGGAAGTAATAAATACAAACATTTACAAGGGTATTCTAATTCAGATTTGGTAATAAATGTTGTTAGCAAATTAGATAAATTAACAAGACAGCTTTATGTACAGTCAAAATCCTACGATGAAGTTGTAAAACTAGCGCGAAACAAAGAAGAGTGGCTAAAATCTATACCCGCTATTCAACCCGTTTTGAATAAAGATTTAAAATTAGTTGCATCCTTTTACGGCTGGCGCATGGATCCAATTTACAAAACCATGACGCACCATGATGGAATTGATTTTGCGGCTCCTCTTGGTACAGATATTTATGCCACAGGAGACGGCACTGTAGCAACTGTCGAATATAGCAGAGGCGGTTATGGTTTTGAGATAATAATTGATCATGGATTCGGATATAAAACCCGATATGCGCATCTTAGCAAAATGCTCGTAAGTCATGGTCAAAAAGTTAAAAGAGGTGAATTAATAGCAAAAATGGGAAGCACAGGAAAATCCGTAGGATCGCATTTGCATTATGAAGTTTTAAAAAACGGCAGAGCTGTTGACCCGATTAATTATTATTTTCTGGATCTTACACCGGAGCAACATGATAAAATGATTGAAATGGCTGCGCAGGGAGGACAGGCGTTGGATTAACGGAAAAATTTTGAAGTGCTGACTTCGACTTCGCTCAGTCAGCGGGTCAAATCTTCAACTATAATTTTAATAGTACACATCAGATAAAATGCCTTACAAAAAACCAAAAATAGAAAAAATATATTACAGCATCAGTGAGGTTGCGGGAATGTTTGGTGTGAATATGTCGCTCATTCGTTTTTGGGAAAAAGAATTTGATATTATCAAACCTCATAAAAACAAAAAAGGAAATCGTCTTTTCACAAAACAGGATATTGATAATTTCCACTTAATTTATCATTTAGTTAAAGAAAGAGGCATGACCCTTGCAGGGGCGAAGAAAAAACTTGAGAACGGCAAAGAAGAAACAATGCAAAACTTTGAAGTCATCAACAAGCTTCAAAATATTAAAGATTTACTTCTTGAAATTAAAGACGAATTAGATACTGAAAATTAAAAACAATCATGAAAAAATTATTTTTTAAATATTTAACTTTTCTTTTAATAATATCTCTTTTTCCCTCATGTGCGACAATGTTCAGGACAGGAAATCAAGATGTTTATTTTTCATCTGAACCACCCGATGCTGAAATATGGGTAATGGGTCAAAACACAGGACAAAAGACACCTTCAACTGTAAAAGTAAAACGAAAAGTTCGTTCTAACACTTATAAAAATAACGCAAAACATCAACAGATTTATGAATTGAAAAAAGAAGGGTATAAAGAATTTTTTCATACCGATATAGGACGTTTTAACGCTGGTTCAGCCATAGCGTGGTATCTTGATCTATGCACATGGGGAATCGGATTGATTGTAGATATACCCAAGGGAGCTTTTCGTGTATATCAAAATTCAATAATTGCAAATCTTACACCTGCCAGTGAATATAAAAAAAATTATAATGCTGATCAGTTATCCAGTAATGAAAACAATGCTATCCAAAGAAGTCCTTACAATGAAAGTCCAGCAAGCGATTTTGATGTGGATAATCAGATTCCTGTTACACCTACAAAAAATCCATACCGATTTGCGCTTGTAATTGGGAATGAAGACTACAACTCATTTCAGAAAGGATTAAGCACAGAAGTCAATGTCGCTTTTGCAGAAAACGATGCCCGAATTTTTGCAGAATACGTAACACAAACATTAGGAGTGCCGGATGAAAATCTCACGATGCTTATCAATGCAAATGCTATGGATATGAACAGGGCGCTAAAAAAAATAAATCTACTGATAAAAAATACAGCAGGAAAAGCAGAAATTATTTTCTACTATGCAGGGCATGGTTTTCCCGATGAAAAAACACAAGAACCTTATCTTATGCCTGTTGATGTTAGCGGAAGCGAACTCGATTTTGCAATAAAACTAAACACTTTGTATAAATCGCTTACAGAATATCCTTCTCAAAAAATAACGGTTTTTCTTGATGCATGTTTCAGCGGAGGTGCTAGAGATCAGGGACTACTTGCTGCAAGAGGTGTGAAAATAAAACCCAAAGAAGGGCAGTTAAACGGGAAAATGGTTGTATTCTCTGCAAGCAGCGGAGAACAATCGTCGCTTCCTTACAAAGAAAAAAAACATGGTTTGTTTACATATTTTCTTCTTAGAAAATTACAGGAAAGTCGCGGAGTACTTACATATAAACAGCTTTCCGATTATTTAACAGAGCAGGTGGGCGTAAAATCAATTATTATTAATAATAAAGAACAGAATCCACAAACGAATGTTAGTGTGGGGGCGCAGGATATATGGAAATTATGGAGCTTCAAATAGTGGGGGATAAAACACATTGTTTTCTTTTTTATAATAGCTGGTTTAGCGTGGCGATTAAATAAATTATTGATTAAAGACGCTTTTCCCATTATTTTTTTAGCATAAAAACAAAATGAAAATAAAAGAAATTACCAAACTTTTTGAATCTGTTGCTCCTTTATCTTATCAGGAAAGCTATGATAATTGCGGTCTTCAGATTGGCAATCCGGATGCGGAAATTAAAGCTGTTTTGCTTACAATTGATGTTACAGAAGAAGTCGTGGATGAAGCAATTTCAATAGGCGCAAATCTTATAATAGCGCATCACCCGCTGATTTTTGCACCCCTGAAAAAAATCACAGGAGCAAATTATGTTGAAAGGAGTATTCTCAAAGCAATTAAAAACGACATTGCAATTTATGCTGCTCATACCAATTTTGACAGTATTACTGGAGGCGTAAATTCTAAAATCTGCGAAAAGCTGGAATTGAAAAATTGCTCCATTTTATCACCTGTATCAGGAGAACTGAAAAAATTAGTTTTTTTTGTTCCTGTTGATTATGCGCAAAAAGTTAGAGAAGCTATATTTACAGCAGGCGCAGGACAAATTGGCAATTACGATATGTGCAGCTTTAATATTGAGGGAAACGGCACTTTCAGAGCAGGAGCAGGAGCTGAACCTTTTACCGGAAAAATCGGCATGTTACATTCCGAAGCTGAAACAAGAGTTGAAACTATTTTTCCAAAAGCTATACAGGGAGCGGTTTTAAATGCACTGCTGCATTCTCACCCCTATGAAGAAGTAGCCTACGATATTTACCCCCTCGATAACAAATATAAAAAGATCGGAATGGGAATGATAGGTAAATTGGAACAAGAAACAGACACCCGTGTTTTTCTGGAAAAATTAAAAAATGTATTTTTAATAAAATCCCTGAAACACTCTGCTATTCATAAGAAAACTATTAATAAAATTGCAGTATGCGGAGGTAGTGGCAGCTTTCTTATCAAACAGGCAATTTCGGCAAATGCAGATATTTTTATAACAGGAGATGTAAAATACCATAATTTCTTTGACGCTGAAAATAAGATAATTATAGTAGACGCCGGACATTTTGAGACCGAACAATTCACAAAAGAAATTTTTTATGACCTATTAATCAAAAATTTCAATACATTTGCGGTTCATTTTTCAGAAAAAAATATAAATCCAATAAATTATTTATAGTATTATGGCTAAAGAAGTAAAGGCAAAAGTGATAGAATCAGCCGAAATCTCGGTAGAAGACAAACTGAAAGCCCTTTTTCAGCTTCAGCAGGCAGACTCAGAAATTGATAATATCAAAATACTTCGGGGGGAACTCCCTTTAGAAGTAAGAGACCTTGAAGATGAAATTGCCGGGCTTGAAACCAGAATTGCAAATTTTGATGAAGAAATTAAAACCCTGAATGCATCCACTACTGGGAAGAAGAACGAAATCAAAGCTGCCGACGATCTGATTAAAAAATACAAGACCCAACAAAATAACGTTCGTAACAATCGCGAATTTGACTCTCTTTCAAAAGAAATCGAGTTTCAAACTCTTGAAATAGAACTTTGCGAAAAAAGAATCAAAGAATTTACTTTTCAGGCTAAAGAAAAAAACGAAATCGTTGATACCTCTAAAAAGCTTCTTGCTGAAAGACAAGGTGATTTGAATATTAAGAAAAAAGAGCTTGACGATATTATTTCAGAAAATCAGAAAGAAGAAGAATCCCTTCAGGATAAAGCAGAACAACTCGAACATAATATTGAGCCACGTCTTCTTACTGCATATAAAAAAATCAGGAAAAATGCGCGTAACGGACTTGCAATTGTAAGTATTGAAAGAGATGCTTGTGGCGGTTGCTTTAATAAAATTCCCCCACAAAGACAAATGGACATTCGCCAAAGGAAGAAAATTATTGTATGCGAATATTGCGGTAGAATTTTAGTAGACCCTGATATTGCAGGAAAATAATAGTCGAAGTATAAATACAATAAAAAAGGCTGGAATTATTCAGCCTTTTTTATTTTCAAACTCCTCCACCGATATGTCGGTTCTTTTTAGAGTCGTAAATATCACTAATCGTTACCAAAATTCCAGTTTCCTCAACACTTCCGAAATGATGATTTTGGACAGTACCAAATGCTTTCATCGTAGGAGAAAGATTCATATAGGCATTTATAAGAGGCGGAATATTTTCTCCGAATAATTTTACTTTCAGCGCAAGAACTTTGTAATCCTCCAGATAACCCGTACCCGTAAAGACACGCTCCATTTCCTGAATGTCAATATTAATAGGAATAGGCTCTAAAGGTGTAACTAGTTTTTCTTTGTCTGAAAAATATTTATGCAGAAAATACAATAAAAAATTTCTGGCTTCAGGATTGTAATTTCGGTACATAGTTACTTTCCCGAAAAAATATTTCACATCCGGATGTTTTACCACAAGCGCACCCAAACCATCCCATAAATTATCTAAAGCAAACAAACCTTTACGGGATGCAGCTGTTGACTGATATGCAGGCTGAACAAAAGATCTTCCGAGCTCAATAGTATAAGGCAAATAATCCAAAATAAATTTATCTGAAAAATTAAATAAAGAAGCCGTTGCTATGTTTACTTTTCCGGATGTGTCAATAGCCTCCTTGCAGTGAATATAACGATATCCGCCCAATAATTCGCGGTCTTTCGGAGACCATACAACCAATTGCTTATAGCAATTCTCACAAACATCGTAATCGTCCAGATCAATTTCTTTTCCTGTACCTCCGCCTGCATCACGAAAAGATATTTCGCGCAAACGTCCAATTTCATTTAATACATTGGGGGAATCATGATATGTTACAATATATATTTCGTTTCCTCCAAAATTTGTTGTTTTTACAAACTTGTCTTTTGTTAGTTCTTTCTCAAGAATATCTTTGCTGACGGGTGGAATAATATCTTTCATATTTCACAAAAATAAATTAAAAAACAAACGTACAGGATTTTTTGAAATTTTACAAATTTGAATTCCGGTTGCTTTGACTCCGACTCCGGTGGCTTCGGCTCCGGTGGCTTCGACTCCGCTGGCTTCGACTCCGCTGGCTTCGACTCCGCTCAGCCACCGGAGTCGAATAAACAATTTATCTACCCATTGAATACACCCGCTCCTTCATATACGCTGCCCATTCCAAAGGGGTTTTGGAATTGTCAAACAATGTATGGGAAACAGGTTTGCCAAAATGGAGCGTTATTGTTTTATTCTTTTGCCGGAACATTTCATCGGGGAGATAAAACATCTCAATATTTGCCTTTATACCAAGAAATGTACGCAAGCGCGAGAGATTATAAAAAAAATTAGAATTCTTTCCCTCAATATACACTGGGATTATATCTCTTTTATGTTGCACAGACTTTGAAATAAAACTTTTTTTCCACTCCAGATCCATTATTTTTCCCTTTACTTTTCGCGACACAAGTCCTGCCGGAAAATACAGTATCCATGCACTTGTATGAAAGGTATCTTCAATAATCTGGGCATATTCTTTCGAGTATTTCCCATGCTTATTTACAGGTATAAAAAGAGGTTCATAATTTTTCAGGTTCGTTAAAATATCATTCACAACAAAACGCACTTCTCTGTTGTGGTGTGAAACGACCTGCAGCAGTGCCATTCCCTCAATTCCGCCTAAGGGATGATTCGCAGCAAAAATATATTTTCCGTCTGTAGGAATATTTTCTTCTCCGCTTGTTTTTATCGTTATATTAAAATACGAAAGAACTGCTTCTACAAAGACAAGCCCGGTTTTATCAGCGTAGGTTCTGAGTACGTAATTTACCTCATTTTCATGAATAACTCTTTTAATATAATGTAGTATAAAACGAGGCAGCAATCGGGCAAGTCGCGGGTTTTTTGCGGCTATAATTTGTTCGATGTCTATCTGTAACGGAGGCTGATGGTTGTTTTCTTTCATAGATAAAAATAATCATGCAAAAATAAAACAATCTTGAAAAGAAAGCTTAAGTTTAGATACAATTCAACAAAAAAGGGAACAACTGCTCCCTTTTCTGTTGAATTACAACATGCAAATCACTTAATTACAATCATCTTTTTTCCCTGACTTTTATCTTTTGCTGTTTGCAGTTGATAAAAATAAGTACCAGCAGCAATATCTGATGTAGATATCAGCAAGGTATCAAATGTCCTGTCTACACGATAACGCTTTATTTCTTTGCCTTGTAAATCGTAAAACACAAGTTCTCCAACATCTACGCCTTCGGGCAATTTGTAATCTACCTTTGTAGTATTAGAAACCGGATTGGGATATGGATTCGAAAGACTACTTTGAGATATCAGATAATTATTAGTTTCTGCTATGCTTTGGCTTAATGTGCCGGGGAGGCTGAATACTTTTGCGTGCCCGTCACGGTAACTTAGTATCATTTTTGTACCCTGTGAAGTATTGTAAATAGGTAATTGCTGTTGTGGAGTATTTACATGAATTAATGGGACTCCCGTATCAGAAAATAATAAATTTCCTTCTTCATTATAAATACCTGTATAATCGATATGAGTATTTATATCAATATAACAATATAGAAATTCTATTTTAGAATCTAAATTAAATAAATGCTGCGAAATATATAAAACTTCCCCAATTCTGTCACCATATAGCAAAGGAAAACTAGAACAATCTATATTTTTCAGTAAAATATGATTCATATTGTATATGCAAATGCATTTCCCTAATCTGTTGATTTTCACATAGCAATCTCCATATTCTTCAAAGTGTACAATCATTAATTGATCGCTAGGGCTATTAAAAACAGAAGAACTATCGTAATCCTGTTCTAAGGTTATCTGTGCCTCTGTATTCATTCCGAAGATTAAAAAAAAATTTAAAAGTATTAGGTTTTTCATAATTTATATATTAAACATATTTATATAAAAATTAACACTATTTTCTACTAAAAAACAAAAAGTCCATCCTGAAATTAGAATGGGCTTTTTGATTAACATGATTATTGCTTGATCATTTTTTTGGTATCAATCACTTTTCCATTTACAAAAAGCGAATAAGAATACATACCTGCTGCTAGATTTGCAGAAGAAACAATTAAAGTTCCCATCCCTTTTTCTTCAATTTTGAATATTTTAAGCTGGTTGCCAAATTCATCATAAAAAATAATTTGTTATTTGGCTATTTATGTAAAAACAAATTTACAGCATAAAAATGATTATTCCAAAATATTTAAAGATTTTCTAACCTTATTATTCTCGTTCAATATTTAATCTACAAGAAATTTTTATATGTTCTGATTGCTTATAATATTTTCAATTTGAGTAGAAGTTAATCCTGTTATTTTAGATAAAATCTCAATTGATAGTCCTTCTTTTAATCCATTGATTACTGTTTGTAGTTTTTCTTCTTTTATGCCTTCCTTTATGCCTTCCTCGAATTTCGTATCAAACGAATTCTCTAAATCCCTATAATATTTTAAACTACCTTCATATTCCAATAATTCAGTTGGAGAAAATCTTGCTACTTCGGCTATTTCAAATAATTTTTCAAATATATTTTCTTTTAATTTTTCAGGGACTCTTTCAAGTTTGTTTAGATTTTTAATTACATACAGCCATTTATCAAACCTGGTTTCTAATTCATCTATATTTTTGTTGAATTTGGGCATTGTAAGATAAATAAAAGTAAATTTATCATAAAACACTTTGTGCGTTTCAATGTCCGATAATTTTACATCGTAACGATATTTAACTGCTTCATGTTTGTCTTCTTCAAATTCAAAATCGAGAATGGCTATGGTATAAACCGCATTTAATTCAAAATTCCATGTTGATTTTTGCGCTTGTTCTCTTATTGGAAATGTTGAATAATATAAAGCTCGGTCTTTGAAAAATTTTTGCTTCGTTTTTTGAAGTTCAACAATAAATTTTTCTCCTTTTTCATTTTCACAGTATAAATCAAAAATTGCTTTTCTTTCGGAATCTGTTGAACCCAAACGTTCCATAGGCAGATAAGTAATATTTTTTATCACTCCTTGTTCACTTTTTAAAAGCTCATTTAAAAAATCAAGCAATAATTCTTTGCTCGGCTCCTCTCCGAATAATCTTTTAAAACCGTAATCAGTAAAGGGGTTTATATATTTTTCTTTAATCATAATCATTTCATTATTATATTTTTACAAAAATAACAAATTTTATCAAAATTATCAATTATTATTTCTCTTAATTTGATGAACAATCAACGACAAATCCCACCGGTTTTCACACAAAGTCAGACAGAATTATTTTCTATCTTTAATCCGACACTTACTTTTTTAATCGCTGCGGCGATCTTAATCCAAAGTCTTCGTTTTCCAGCAAACCAGTGAGAATAACTTCCCACATGCTTCCCACAATACCTCACAGGATTGCTTAATACTATTCTGTTTTCCAAAATTGCCCTTCCCATTTTATACGCTTTTAAACCAATTTTTTAACGACTCACGAGCCCAATAAAAACAGTCAATCAATTGCTTGTCAAATATTTAATTGATACGCATCAAAAAAGTTATTAACAAAAGTGGGAAAAAGTGGGGGACAGTGTTGGAAAGTGGGGAAGAATTTCTATTTTTGACAAGATTTTTAAAACCGGCGACATGACAACATTTATCGGCGAACATCCCTGCAATGTTGATGTAAAAGGCAGAATACTGCTGCCTTCTGCATTAAAGAAGCAAATGAGCTCTGAGGCCAAAGAAGGCTTCGTTGTCCGAAAAGATATTTTCGAAAAATGTCTGGTTTTATATCCGATGGATGAGTGGGAAATTCAGGTAAAAAGAATCAGAAGCAGGCTTAATCCTTACAACCGTGAGCACAACAAACTGTTGAGGGAATTTTACAAAAACACTGCGGAACTGGCATTGGACAGCGCGAACCGGATTCTTATTCCAAAATACCTGATGGAACTTATCGGCGCATCAAAAGAAGTAATGCTTCACGGCACAGACAATAAAATTGAAATCTGGAGTAAAGAAGCGTACCAGATGGGAATTACAGATGAGGAAGATTTTGCAAAACGCGCGGAGCAATTCCTGGGCGACAAGTTTGAAAATCTTAGTGAACTCCTTAACGATTAAGATCCGATAATTATGAGCATCTACCACACTCCGGTTCTGTTGAAAGAAAGCATTGAAGGACTCAACATCAAACCGGACGGTGTCTACGTAGATGCCACATTCGGAGGGGGAGGACATTCACAGGAAATTCTGAAAAAGCTTTCAATAAAAGGGAAAATTCTGGTTTTTGACCAGGATCCCGACGCTAAAATAAACCAGCTACACGACAACAGGGTTATCTACGCACAGGCAAACTTCAGGTTTCTTAAAAACTTCCTGAGATACCATGATATTGAAGAGATAGATGGCTTGCTGGCAGACCTCGGTGTGTCGTCCCATCATTTTGATTCGGAAAAAAGAGGGTTTTCCTATAGGTTCGACAGTACGCTTGATATGCGCATGAACCCGAATCAGAGAGTTACAGCAGAAGTTCTTTTAAATACATATTCAGAAGCGCAGCTTAAAAATCTGTTTGAAAAATACGGAGAAATCAATAATGCAAAAACAATCGCCTCTGTAATTGTTGCTGAACGGCAAAAAACAAAAATTGATTCTGTAGTGACTTTGAAAAGTACACTCTCGGCATATATCCCAAAACAAACGGAAAACAAATATCTGTCGAAACTCTTTCAGGCGCTGAGAATAGAAGTAAACGCAGAAATAGATTCTCTGAAAACCCTTTTGCTGAGCGCATCGGATGTGTTAAGCGAAGAAGGACGTATTGCTGTAATAACGTATCACTCAATAGAAGACAGATTGGTAAAAAACTTTTTTAAAAACGGAAAATTTGAAGGAGAGGCAGAAAAAGATATTTATGGAAAAACAAGTTTGTTGCTGATACCTGTAAACAGAAAAGTGATTATTCCAACAGATGAAGAAATTGAAAGAAACCCAAGAGCGCGTAGCGCAAAATTAAGAATTGCACAAAAAGCGTGACAAAAAAGAAAAAAAATACGGAAGAAATAAATGAAAAAGTAGCCATGCTTGCAGATATTGCTATGCAGGAGGAGGGGGAGGTCGGTGCTTCGGCTACGCTCAGCAACCTAGAGTCGGAAGAGGAGAAGGAAAAAAATAAAGAGAAGAAAGATAAAAGAAAAGCTTCATTCAGGGATTTAATTGATGGCAGTATTCTTACAAGAGATTATGTAATAGAACAGTTACCATTTTTGCTTTTCATCATGCTGCTTGCAATGGCTTATATAGCGAATAAATACAATTCTGAAAAAATGATAAGGGAAACTATTGCAATTCAAAATGAGCTGAAAGAGCTCAAATGCGAGAAAATTGCAGTTCAGTCAGAATTGATGTCGCTAAGCAAGCAATCAGAAATAGCAAAGCTGATTGATGAGAAAAAACTCGACCTGTATTTGTTAATAGAGCCTCCAAAAAAAATTGTAGTTCCCAGTACTAAACAAAACACGATACAAAATTAAGATGCCCATCAGAAAAGAAATATTAACCCGATTCACAATTATCTACTGGCTGGTTTTTCTTTTTGCTATAGGGGTTATTGCAAAAATTATCCATTTGCAATTTGCAGAGGGGACAAAATGGAAAGAACGCGCCATGGAGTTATCTCAAAAAGAATTTATTATTCAGGCAAACAGAGGCGATATTTTAGATGCAGAAGGAAAAACACTCTGTAGTTCCGTTCCATTTTATGAAATACGCATGGATATGATGGCTGAGGGCATTACCGATGACGTTTTTATTGATAATCTTGATTCTTTAAGCTTATATCTGGCAGATTTTTTTAAAAACAAAACCAAAGAACAATATAAAAAAGAAATAAAACACGCAAGGGTAAGAAAAGAACGCTATTTTCTTATCAAAAAAAATGTTGCTTTTACTGACTTTAAAACCATTAAAAACTTTCCGATTTTCAAAATGGGAAAAAACAGGGGTGGATTTATTGCAATCCCTACTTACAAAAGAGTTAAACCATTTAATATTCTTGCATCCCGCACAATTGGATATGTTTTAGAAAACGAATCGGGTGAAAAATCAGGTTATCTCGGAATAGAAAGCGCTTACGATCATGAACTACGTGGCATAAAAGGGCTTAAACTGATGAAAAAAATTCCAGGGAATCAATGGATGCCTATTCATGATGCGAATGAAATTGAACCCAAAGATGGCAGAGATGTTATTACTACCATTGACGTTATTCTTCAGGATGTGGCAGAAACTTCTCTGATGAAACAGCTTACAGAAAGCAATGCGGACTGGGGTTGTGTAGTGCTGATGGAGGTTTCTACGGGAGACATCAAAGCTATGGCAAACCTTCAGCGCGACAGCTTAGGTAGGTATGGAGAGTATTTCAATCATGCTATTGGCTCAAGTGTTGACCCCGGTTCTATTTTTAAACTGCCATCTCTTATAGTAGCATTAGAAGATGGATATGTAGATCTCGACAGCATAATTGACACTGAAAATGGTGTAAAAATGTACTATAATAAACCTATGCGCGATTCTCATAAAGGGGGCTACGGAAGAATCAGTGTTCAAAAAGTATTTGAAAAATCATCGAATGTCGGGGTTTCAAAAATCATTACAAGATATTACGAAAGTCAGCCACAACGCTTTATTGACAGGCTTTACAGCATGCGATTAAACATGCCTCTCGGACTTGAAATCCCAGGAGAAGCAAAACCTGTAATTGTAGGACCGAAAAACAAATTCTGGTCAGGCTTAACCCTTCCATGGATGTCTGTTGGTTATTCAATACAAATTACACCTCTTCAAATACTGGCATTTTATAATGCAATTGCCAATAACGGAATTATGGTAAAACCCCGCTTTGTTAAAGCAATTCAGGAACATGGAAAAGTAATAAAAACATTTGATCCGGAAATTCTTCATCCCTCAATTTGTTCCAAACAAACAGTACAAAAAGCAAGAAAAATGTTAGAAGGTGTCGTTGAAAGAGGAACAGCCACCAATCTAAAAAATGATCATATAAAAATTGCAGGGAAAACCGGTACAGCTCAGATAGCAAACGATAAAGAAGGTTATGGAAATGCAGGAAATCGTACTTACAGGGCATCCTTTTGCGGATATTTTCCTGCTGAAAATCCAAAATACACGTGCATTGTGATGATTAATAATCCGCGGGGAAAAGTATTCTACGGAGGCTCTCTTTCAGGTCCTGTATTTGAAGAAATAGCAGAGCTTGTTTACGCTAAAAGTTTAGACATTCATGCACCTTGCACTACCAAATATTATCTCGCGAAAAGCGAAATGCCTGATGTAAAAAACGGAAATAAAGATTATCTGAAAACTGCATGCAAAAAATTAAAATTTAAAATGGTAGATGATAATGAAAACGCTGAATGGGTAAACATAATAACAGAACCTTCCAAAATTATTTGCCAATCAACAAATACATCGAGAAAAAATATTGTGCCCAGCGTAATAGGGATGGGCTTATCGGATGCTGTATACCTGTTAGAACAAAAAGGACTGAAAGTATGCGTAAAAGGGAGAGGCACGATCGCAGAACAATATCCGGAACCAGGAATGGAAGTAAATAAAAACGATACAATAAAATTATCATTAATATAAATTGAAAAAATTAAACGACATATTACAAGGAATAAATGTTCTCACTATTCAGGGAAATGCAGATATTGAAATTTCAGAATTAAATTTTGATTCAAGAAAAATTCAAAAAAATAATCTTTTCATTGCTGTATCGGGCACTACTACAGATGGACATTCTTTTATTTCAAAAAGTATTGAAAGCGGAGCTATCGCAATTGTTTGCGAACAGATTCCGGAAAATATTCATAACACAGTTACATATATTCAGGTTGAAAACTGCTCGGATGTACTTGGAAAAATCGCATCCAATTATTTCGATAATCCATCTTCAAAAATACAACTTGTTGGCATAACAGGAACCAACGGCAAAACAACTACTGCAACACTTTCCTATCAGCTTGCAAAACATTTAGGATATAAATGCGGATTATTATCTACAGTAAAAAACTATATAGACAATCAGGCTATAGATGCAACACACACAACGCCCGATGCAATCCAGATCAATTTTCTATTAAATGAAATGGTACATGCCGGTTGCGATTATTGCTTTATGGAAGTAAGCTCGCATGCAATTGTTCAAAATCGTATATCAGGATTAACATTTAAGGGCGCAGTTTTCACAAACATTACACACGACCATCTTGATTATCATAAAACATTTGAAGAATATCTGAAAGCTAAAAAATTATTTTTTGATAAGCTCCAAGCCGATGCATTTGCTTTAGTAAACATTGATGACAGGAATGGAAAAATTATGATGCAAAATACAAGTGCAAAAAAATTAACCTACGCACTTATGTCCCTGTCAGATTTCAGATGCAGAATTACAGAAAGTCTCTTTGACGGAATGCAGCTACAGTTTGACGGGAATGATGTATGGACGCGCCTGATAGGAACTTTCAACGCTTACAATCTGCTTGCAATTTACGGTACAGCAATTTTGCTCGGGCACAATAAAAACGAAGTACTACAGGGACTCAGCAAGCTCACAACCGTTGATGGAAGATTTGAATACATACGCACGAAAAACGACATTACAGCCATAGTTGATTATGCCCACACACCCGATGCTTTGGTAAATGTTTTAAAAACCATTAATGAAATCCGCAACGGACAAGGCAGATTATTTACTGTAGTAGGCGCAGGGGGTAACAGAGATAGAACAAAAAGACCGGTTATGGGTAAAGTATGCTCTGAAATGAGCGATAAAGTAATACTTACATCCGATAATCCGAGAAACGAAATTCCTGAAAATATTATTGAAGAAATATTCGCCGGAGTAGAAATTCACAATAAAAGAAAAACAATAAAAATTACCGACAGAAAAGAGGCAATCATTGCAGCCTGCTCTATGTGTGAAAGAGGAGACATTCTTCTTGTAGCCGGAAAAGGTCATGAAAATTATCAGGAAATCAAAGGAGAAAAACATCATTTCAATGATAAAGAAATTATCATAAATTATTTTAATGAGCTAATTTAATGCTGTACTATTTATTTCATTATTTACAATCAATTCATTTTCCCGGAGCCGGAGTATTTGAATATATTACGTTTCGCGCTGCCGCTGCTCTCATTACATCTTTAATTGTTTCATTACTTATCGGAAAAAAAATTATCCGTTATCTGCAAAGAAAACAAATCGGGGAAACCATTCGTGAGCTTGGTCTGGAAGGGCAGTATCATAAAAAAGGAACTCCGACAATGGGTGGAATTATTATTCTC
>Ga0156386_1051_pt1 | contig 21090 bp, 2 predicted proteins | sample RifOxyA3_FD_108030 | JGI IMG/M metagenome (GOLD analysis project Ga0156386, IMG submission 108030) | Bacteroidetes bacterium RIFOXYA12_FULL_35_11
CCATTGTAAAATAATCAAAATAATCAAAATAATCAAAATAATCAAAATAATCAAAATAATCAAAATAATCAAAATAATCAAAATAATCAAAATAATCAAAATAATTAAATAATTTAAAAATTAGAATTATGAGAAAGTTTACACTTTTAATTTTATTGGTAACAATGTTTCTGAGTATTCAAACCTTTGCACAGATTACTTTGTTCTCGGACTTGTTTGCATGGACTAACCAAAACCCATTGGAAAGAACTGGTTGGATACCCGATGGTACCGGCTCTCCTTGGCAATTGCAAACAGATTATTCTTCATCAGGATATACTGGCGCATCTGGCGGAGCGAATGCTTATACTGATATAGGTTGGAATACAGAAATGAAAAGTCTAACCTTTAGTAACAATCTTAATACAGAGATTTACCAAAATATAATATTAAAATTTGGGGCACGTGGAGAAGGAGCAATACCAAATTTATTTATAACCTATTCTACTGATGGTGTTACTTACAATCCTTTTACCGGCAATAGTGTTACATTAGGAATCTGGGCTCAACATATTATTACACTCCCAGCCGAAGCCAGTTGTTCTAATCTGAGAATTCGTTTTCAAATTCAGGGAACTGGAGTAGTCGGAAATAACATCCGAATTGACGATGTTTATATAACTGGGGTTTTAGTGCCTCCGGGAAAGTGTATTACATTTGACGATACAGACGATAGAGGGGTTGTACCTGCGAACGCTCTTTTTGAAACACAGTCTTTCACTGCTGAAGCCTGGATTAATACAACCGCTGCTAATACAAATGTTATTTTATCCTGCAATGATTATACGAATAAAGATGGCTGGGATTTAAGACTTTTAGACGGCAAAATGGCAGCATCACTTTGCCATACAACAGGATGGATAACGCCTTATTCACCAGATATTAAATTGAATGACGGAAAATGGCATCATGTAGCTATTACTATGGATGCTGTCGGAAATTTCATTTATTATGCTGATGGTAATATTGTGTACACCAGTTCATTACCTAATTATGTAAAACCATCAGGGAATGACTTTATTTTAGGAATTCACAATAATTTAGAAGCATGGAGTGCTTATGGAGGAAAAATAGATGAAGTACGTGTTTGGAATGTTGCCAGAATGCAATCTGAAATTCAGACAGACATGGTTCACCCCATAAATCCATCAACACCGGGGCTTGTTGCTTATTATAATCTTGATGAGGATGTTTCTTTTGGTTCATTTTATGATATGACATCAAATGACTTACATGGTACTTTAACAAATTTTACTTTTGGAACATTTTGGTTTGAATCTTATGCAATGGTTGTTCCCGAAATGCAGGCTCCTTCAAATATTGGGACCTCAGGTTTCACTGCTTCATGGACAGCTCCTGAAACAGGAACTTTTGATAAATTTTTACTTGATGTATCACCTTTCTCTGATTTCAGTGCTTTTGTTTCTGGATATGAAGGATTGGATTGCGGAACCAATTTATCACAAAATATTACCGGCTTGTTAGGTGGAACAACTTATTACGCACGTGTAAGAGCTTATAAAACATCAGAGGGTGATGTTGGTGGCTATTCTAGTACCAGCATAACAACACTTGATTGTGCTTATTCTTTGAATTTCACCTCGACTCCAACTTCTTGTTACACTGCATTTGATGGAACAGCTACTGTTACACCATCTGTAGGAGGAACTTACATTTATCAATGGCACGATGCTCAAACAACACAAACAGCAACTGGTTTCCCTATTTCTGATGTATACGTTACTGTTACGGACGATCAAAGCTGTTCAAAGGCTGGTTATACAACAATTACTGGACCTGCATTGATTAACGATTATCCTGTTATTGGGGGCTCTTATTGTGATGGTACTCCTGGAACTAATGTTAATTTATTAGGTTCGCAAACTGGTGTTACATATCAGTTAAGAATTAATGGTATTGATTTTGGACCTGCAATTCCGGGAACAGGTGCTCCGCTTTTGTGGAACAATGTAACAACACCAACAAACCCTGGAACAGCAACTGTTTTTGCAACACAGAGTCCTGGTTGTACCTATCTGATGGCTTCTTCTTCCATAATTGATATACTTTCTTTATCTACAATTACGGGTGCTATTACACCTGTAGACTGTAAAGGAAATGCAACCGGTGCCATTGACATTACTGTTACAGGAACTGATCCTCATACATTTTTATGGTCAAACAACGATAACACTGAAGATATTTCTGGTCTATTACCAAATTCTTATTATGTAACCGTAACAAATGGGAATAATTGTTCATCTATATATTCGGGTGAAGTAACTGAACCTGCTGAAGTGCTTTCTCTTATTACTTCTCACGTGGATGAATCATGCTTTTTATTTTATAATGGTTCTGCAACTGCAACACCATCTGGTGGTACAACTCCATACAATTATTATTGGACTGGTGGTGTAACAACACCGACAATAACCGGAATTACTTATGGCTATTATTATTTTACTGTTACAGATGCAAGAGGTTGCACAAAAGATGGTTTAGAAATTGTTTCAGGACCTGAAGATGTTCAATTATTTAATGTAACAGGTGGAGGTTCTTATTGTGATGGCGGGCAGGGTGTTTCTGTTATGATGAGTGGCTCTCAGTTAAATGTCAACTATCAATTAATGGTAAATGGGGCAAATTTTGGAGCTCTTGTTATTGGTACAGGTACTCCACTTGCCTGGAATAACATTACCACAACCAATTCTTTTTCCTTTATTGATGTTTTAGCAATTCAGACTCCATCGAATTGCACAAGGTATATGAACAGCTCTGCAAGCGTTGTGAATAATGCAAACCCCGTTGTTACACTTAACTCTGTTACCAATGTTAGTTGTTTTAATGGAAACAACGGAGCAATAGACATAAATGTCAGTGGGAACAGTCCTTTCACTTATTTATGGACTTATGGCTTTACCACAGAAGATCTTTCTGGATTAGAGGATGGCACATACTCTGTAACAGTTAAAGATGTTAACAATTGTCAGTCTACTATTAATCAGGAGATAACACAACCAGCAAGCACATTATATGTTACAATAACTTCTGAAGATGTAACTTGTTCCTATATCTCTGATGGAACTGCAACTGCAAATCCATTTGGTGGCACTACCCCATATTATTATCATTGGAATAATAATGAAGAAACACAAACGATAACCGACTTAAGCATTTTCCAAAATGTTCAGGTTACCGTTACTGATGCAAATGGATGCACTGCTTTCAATGATAAAGGAATCTCTGGTCCTGCTCCAATTATCAGCTATAACTTGTGGAGTCCTGTTTTCTACTGTGAAGGAATCAATGGAATTAACGTAACCTTGGGAGGATCTCAAACAGGTGTTTCTTATCAGCTAAAAGTTGATGGAATAAATTTTGGAATACCTATTGAAGGAACAAATTCTGAATTAAACTGGTTAAATGTTTCTTCTCCTGATGGAAATGCAGACATTACGGTTTTTGCTACTCAAACAGCTTCAGGTTGCACCAGCTCTAACTTTGGTCCGACTAATGCAATTGAAAGAGAAGCCCCGGTTGCTAATTTAGTATCTTCAAATAATGTTAGTTGTATTGGTGCAAATGATGGCACGATTAATATAAGTGTTACAGGTGGAACACCCAACTATTCTTTTTACTGGTCAAATGAAGCAACAACCGAAGATATATCTGATCTTGCTTTTGGAAACTATTCATTGACAGTTTCAGATTATTATAATTGCACAGGAACTTTTAGTCATGAGATTTTTGATGCAACTGCAATTTCAGCAACTGCATCTGTAAATCAGCCTTCCTGTAACGGACAAACTGGATACATCCATGTTGATGCTACAGGAGGTACGGGTACATTATTATATAGTAAAGACGGTGTTAACTTTCAAGCGTCTCCTAATTTTGTTACTGCAATAGAAGGAAATTATGTTATTACAGTAAAAGATGAAAATCTGTGTATTGTACAAACAAATTCTGTAACGCTTACACAGCCTCTTGCAATTATCGCAACAGTGGTTGTAGATAATCCGCTTTGCAACACAGGAACTGGAACAATAACAGTAAATGCAACTGGTGGCTCAGGGGGATTAAATTTTAATATCAATGGTGGTACTTTTTCTACAAATCATATTTTTACAGGATTAGCAGGTGGCGATTATACACTTGAAATCAGAGACTGGAATCTTTGCTCTTTGATAAAATTAGCTACGATAACTATTCCTGCTGAATTAACAGCAAGCGCAACACCAAACAACCCTTCTTGCAGTACAGAATACGGAAGTATTGAAGTAACAGCAACAGGTGGAACAGGCACGCTTAATTACAGCATAGATGGAACAAACTATCAGACATCCAATGTTCTTGGAGGTCTTGTTACAGGAGATTATACATTATATGTAAAAGATAATAATAATTGTGTTGTAACGACAACTGCAAGTATTTTAATTCCATCTGCAATTCTTGTAAATGCAACAGTAACGAATCCATTATGCAGCAACGGTTTTGGCAGTATTGGAATTACCGCTAGCGGTGGAACAGGAACATTAACCTACAGTATTAATGGAACAGATTATCAAGCCTCTAATACTTTCAACAACCTTGTTTCTGGTCCTTATACATTATATGTAAAAGATGCAAATGAATGTGTTGCTGTAGAAACTACGGAAGTTGTTATTCCTGCGCCAATAAATGGAAATGCTATGACAACTGATCCAATGTGTCATAATGGAACAGGAAGTATTTATGTAAATGCATCAGGTGGAACAGGAACATTAACTTTCAGCATTGATGGGACAAACTTCCAGCCAATGTCTTTTTTCAGTAACCTTGCACCTGCAATTTACATCATAACAGTAAAAGATAACAATGCTTGTTTTATTACATTAAATACTACAATAAATAATCCTGCTGAAATTATAATTTCTTCCTTAAATGTAACCGATGTTTCTGTTGCAGGTGGCAATGATGGTCAAATTGATGTTTCTGCATCAGGTGGTACAGGGGCATTACAATATAGCATTAATGCTACAGATTTTTTTACTAGTGGTATTTTTACCGATCTATCATCAGGCACTTATGCAATTACAGTAAAAGATAATAGTAATTGTACTATTACAGCAAATGCTACGGTTAATGAACCCAGCCCGATTGAAATTACTGTAAATTCTGTAATTCATGTATCTTGCAATAATGCTGCTAATGGAGTGATTTCTGTTACGGCTGAAGGCGGTATTTCTCCTTATCTTTATTCTATTAACAACGGAGAATGGCAAACAACAGGAATTTTCATTGGTCTTGCCGGTGGTTCTTACAATGTATCTGCAAAAGATTATAACAATGCAACAAAAACTATTGTAGTAATAGTTAATGAACCAACTTTATTAAGTGTTGATGCCACTCCAATGAATCCTTCATGTAGTGGAGGTCTTGGATCTATTAATGTATCAGCGAATGGTGGAACCTATCCTTACCAGTTTAGTTTAGATGGTAATTCTTATCAACAAAATATTATGTTTTCAGATCTTGCTGCCGGTAACTATATGGTTTATGTGAAAGATTTCAATGCTTGTGTAAAAACAACAACGACTTCTATCGTAGTTCCGAACCCAATCATTGTTTCTGCTGTTACAAACAATCCGCTCTGCTTTGGCGGCACAGGTACAATCACTGCTAATGCAAGTGGTGGTGTAGGTGGCTTTACTTACAGCATTAATGGTACAGATTATCAGACACAAAACCTGTTTACGGGTCTTACTACAAACACTTATACTGTTTATGCAAAAGATGCCAATGGTTGTATAGCTCAAACACAGGCTTCTGTTGTTATTCCATCTGAAATTACTGTTGAGTCAGTAGTAACAAATGTAACATGTTTTGGCGATAATAATGGCTCTGTTACATTCAATGCAACAGGTGGTACAGGAACATTAACCTATACTCCGGCTCAGAACTTGACAAATCTTTCCGGTGGTATATATTCTGTAACAGTTTCTGATGCTAATGGTTGCAGCGTTTCTGCTCAGGCAGAGGTTACTGAGCCTTATCAGATGTTTGTATATGCCGGTTATGAGCAAACAATTAATCAGGGAGAAAGCGTACAGCTTGGCGGAACAGGAAATCCAACGTATGCTTATAGCTGGACACCCGCTTCTTCTTTGAATGATGCCTTTGTCTCAAATCCAATTGCAACACCCCAGTTAACTACTACTTATTTTGTAACTGCTACCTACAATGGTTGTACAGCTACAAATAATGTTACGATAAATGTTATTGCTACATATAATATTAGTGGTGTGATAACTTACGATAATGCAGCGCAGTCTCCTATGAATAACACAACGGTTTTATTGATTCAGAATGGAACAACAATTGACAATACGGTTACAGATGAAAACGGCGCATATTTATTTGAGAATAAATTAAATGGTAATTACACAATACAGGCTGTAACAACAAAATTGTGGGGCGGTGGCAATGCAACCGATGCGCAGCTTGTACAGTTACATTATACTGGCAATGCTGTTTTAACCCAACCACGTGTTGGCGCTGCTGACGTAAATGCAAGCAATTCTGTAAACAGTACAGATGCGCTCTTTATAAAGAGACGTTTTGCCAGTCTTGATAACAGTTTTGCTTCCGGCGACTGGTATTTTTATCCATTATCTGTAACAATTGCTGATGCTCATGTAACAATGGATTTCAAAGCTGTTTGCTTTGGGGACGTGGATGGTTCTTTTACTCCATCAATTGCAAAACTTGCAGGTTCTGTGAATTTAACAACAACTGAAACGCTTCAGGTTGAGGCAGGCGGTATTGTTGATCTTCCTGTTCGTGTAGCTACAGCTATGCAGCCTGGTGCTATTTCTCTTGTATTTACGTATCCACAGGATCAATTAACAGTTCTGTCTGTTGAAGCTGTTGCCCCGGGCATGTCTGGAATTATTTCCAATATTGCTAACGGAAATATTTATATTGCATGGAACAGCTTACAGGCGCTCAACCTTCAGTCAAATGATATTTTGTTAAATATCCGTGTTCAGATGAATACCGTAAACAACAATGTATTAGAATTCGGTCTTTCCGCGCAAAGCGAAATTGCAGACGTAAACGCGCAGGTAATAAATAATGCCGAATTAACAATGCCCGCAGTTCAGCTTCTTGATGCTACAAGTGTAAATGAAACCCTTGTAAGTAACATCAGCCTTTCTGTATTCCCGAATCCTGTTACTGAAAATTCAGTACTGAATTATGTTCTCCCCGAAACCGGAAATGTAACAATTTCAGTATATGATATGAACGGAAAAATAGTTTCGCAATTTGTTTTACAAAACCAATTTGCCGGAACATATACATATATATTAAATGCAGCAAATTTAGCTGAAGGAACGTATCATATACGTTTTATGCTCGAATCTGCAACAAATATGTATTCAGCAAGAAAAACTTTTGTTCAGGTAAAATAAATGTAAATAAATAAATAAATAAATAAATAAATTTAAAATCAGAAACTATGAAGATCATTTTTAAAACAATGAGAAAATGGGTTGCATTATTGACTTTTGCAATCTGTTTGAATGTTACGAATGGTTTCGGAGATAATATTTTCTCTGAAAACATGGGAGTGCCTTCTGGAACAACCCTGATAATGGGTTGGACAGGCTGGCAGAATAATGGTGTATTAACCTTTACCGGTACTGGTGATGTAAGAAACACAACGGTATCTTCAGGTTATACCGGTGCTTCAGGCGATGGAAATGTATTTCTGACAAATACTGTCGGAAGAGATTTTGAAATTTCCGGTATTAATACTACTGTTTATAGTAATATTATGCTTTCAGCCGGGATTTACAAATCTACTACTGCAAGTAATGGATCTGAACTTCTTATTGAAGTTAGCGCAGATGGAGTTGTTTACACTCCGCTTACGTTTTCATTACCTACAGGTACTGGAACAGCTGCTTGGTATTTGGTTGCTCCTGCAGGCTCAATTCCTTCCTGTGCGAATTTAAGAATTCGATTTACTCAAACCGGAACAGTTCCGCAATTTAGGATTGATGATGTTGTTCTATCCGGCGTTATCCCCCCTCCCGGAAACGCACTTAATTTTGATGGAACAGATGATTATGTACAAACCAATATAGATGCACAACCCACAGCAATTACAACAACTACATGGGAATGCTGGTTTAAACCGACCCGTTTATTTTATGCCACAGATTTTCAAGCTATTCTCAGCACGGACGATGGTGGATGGGACCGCGGAATCTGGATTGTACCCAATACAAATCAATTAGTTATCGGATATGGCACTAACGGATGGTATCCAGAGGTTGCATTAGATGCGAACAAATGGTATCACATTGCTATTGTATATAAATCCGATAATGTTTTATTTTATCTTAACGGAAAAGAATTCAGTCTGGGCATTGCGCCAACAGGACAGGGTACTGTCAACACATTGACAATAGGGGCAAGCATGAACGGAGCAAATCAATGGTTTCAGGGTCAGATAGATGAAGTTCGTATTTGGAATATAGAACGTTCAATTACTGAAATAAAAGACAATAGAGACAACCCTATTGACCCTGCTTCAGCCGGATTAGTAACTTATTATCCTATGGATCATACAGCAGGTACAACTACAGCGCAAGACATAACTGTAAATGGATTTAATGGAACACTTATAAGTATGGATCCTGCAAGCTGCTGGTCTGAATCTTTTGCAATGGTTGTTCCGGTTGCTTTAGATGCCTCGGGTATTACACAAACATCTTTTACCGCAAACTGGTCTGTTCAGGAAACAGGTTTTGCTGATAAATATTTACTTGATATTTCTACCGATCCAACTTTCGCATCATTCCTTCCCGGATATCAGGCAAAAGATATGGCTCTTGCTTTTACAGAAAATGTTACAGGCGTGAATGCAGCAACTAATTATTATTACAGAGTTAAAGCTTATAAAACAACTGTAACTGGTCAGGGTGCGTATTCTTCAACTATTACTGCTACTACAATTCCGTATCCGGTTGAGGTAACGGGTGGCTGTGGTAAAGTTAATGTTGTTCTTACAGCTTCAGGAGCAATTTCTGGAGAAGATTACAAATGGTACGATGCTGAAATTGGCGGAAATTTATTACAAACAGATGGTAATACTTTTACAATTCCGGTATTAGCGGCTACTACAACTTATTATGTAACAAAGTATAATACTTCAACTTTAGAAGAAACAACGCCAAGAACACCTGTTGTTGCAAAATACGATGATTTAGCTCCTGTTCCCGATGTTACAATATTGCCAAATGTTAATGGAGAATGCTCAGTTACCAGTTTAGTTGCTCCAACGGCTACTGACGAATGTGTTGGTGGTCCAATAACAGGTTCACATAATGCTACGTTACCATATACAACGCAGGGAACTTATGTTGTTACTTGGACATACAATGACGGTAATGGTAATACATCAACGCAAACTCAAAATGTAGTTGTTGATGATGTTACAACCGTTGTTCCTGATTTGGTAACAAGCAATCAGATGACTGTAATAATTTCTTATGGTGGTTATTGGTTGGATTATTCATCTTGGAATATAAAAGATGTAAATAATAATATCGTTGTTTCCGGGGGTCCTTACGGGTATGCTTCACCTGGGATTATTGCCGCTACAGTTAATTTTTCTGCTGCAAACGGCCCTTTTAAATTTTATGGAATTAGCCAGTATGGTGATAATATCATGAATTATTCAATTCAATGTGAAGGGAATATAATTTCTTCTGGTACAATAAATGGCAATCAGACTTTAACTGTTCCCAACATTAATGCCTGCCTTCCCAATATCACTGCTGAATGTATTACATTAACAGCCCCGACCGGTATTGATGCATGTGCAGGTCCATTCACAGCAACTACTTCTGATCCTACATTATATAATACTGATGGAACGTATCTGGTTACATGGAACTTTAACGACGGAAACGGAAACCCCTCAACCCAACTCCAAAATATTATTATTGATGATATTACAGCTCCTGTTGCTGATGTTGCTTCTTTACCAGATGTTACTGGAGAATGTTCTGTAACTGTTACTGCTACTCCTACGGCTACAGATAATTGTGTGGGTAGTGTAACAGGAACAACAACAGATCCTCTTACTTATACAGCACAAGGTACTTATACTATTAACTGGTCTTACAACGATGGAAATGGAAATTTTTCCACTCAAACACAAACGGTTATTGTTGATGATATTACCCCACCTGTTGCTGACGTTACTCCATTATTAGATGTAACAGCAGAATGTGAAGTAACAAGCATAACAGTTCCAACTGCAACCGATAATTGTGTTGGTACTGTCAATGGTACTCCTGATGTTACTTTCCCAATCACAGCTCAGGGAACAACGATTGTAACTTGGACACACAATGATGGTAACGGAAATACGGTTACTCAACTTCAAAATGTAATTATTGATGACGTTACAGTTCCTGTTCCTGATGTTGCTTCTTTACCAAATGTTACTGGCGAATGTTCTGTAACTGTTTCCACTGCACCTACAGCTACAGATAATTGTGTGGGTAGTGTAACAGGAACAACAACAGATCCTTTAACTTATACTGCACAAGGTACGTATACTATTAACTGGTCTTACAACGATGGAAACGGAAATACATCAACCCAAACACAAAGCGTAGTAATTGATGATATCACTGCTCCTGTTGCTGATGCTGCTACTTTACCCGATGTAATTGGTCAGTGCTCAGTTGAACAACCAGCAGCTCCTACTGCAACAGATAATTGTGCAGGAACGGTTACTGTAACTCAAAATCTTGGTTTCCCAATCACTACGCAGGGGACTTATACCTTAATTTGGTCTTTTGATGATGGCAATGGAAATGTTTCAACCCAAAATCAAACAATTATTGTTGATGACACTCAGGCACCAACACCAGATGCAGCAAGTCTTGCAGATGTAACAGCCGAATGTTCCGTTACAAGTTTAACTGCTCCAACTGCAACAGATAATTGTACTCCTGTTACTGTTTCTCATGATGCAACCTTGCCTATTACTGCGCAGGGAACTACAGTTGTTACATGGACTTATGCAGACTTAAATGGTAATTTCTCAACACAAACTCAAAACGTAGTTATTGAAGATATTACTGCTCCTGAAATCACAGGCTGTCCTTCAAATATTATTGTAAACAATGATGTTGATTTTTGCTCCGCCGTTGTTAGCTGGGTAGAGCCACAGGCTACAGATAATTGTCTTCTTGTAAGTTTTACAAGTAATTATACACCCGGAAGCACATTCCCGGTTGGAACCACAACAGTAATTTATACTGCTACAGATATAGGCGGCAACATCAGTACTTGTTCTTTTGATATTATTGTTAATGATAATCAGAATCCAACAATTACCTGCCCTGGAGATATGGTTGTTTGCGCAAGCGATGTTGTTACCTACAGCCAACCAATTGCTGCTGATAACTGTACATTTGTTGTGAATCAGACAGCAGGTCTTGGAAGTGGAATTTTGTATCCTGTTGGTGAAACCACCAATACATTTCAGGTAGTTGATGCATCAAGCAATACTGCTTCTTGCAGCTTCACTGTAACAGTTAACCCATTACCTCCGGTAACAGCAAATTCGACAGATGTTGAAATTTGCGCAGGAGAAGAAATAACTCTTACAGGTGCTGGTGCTGTTTCTTATACATGGGATAATGGCGTAACTGATGGTGTTGCTTTTGCTCCGGTAATTACTGGTATTAACATATTTACATATACCGTAACCGGAATAGATGCAAACAATTGTTATAATACTGCTCAAATTCAGATTACAGTAAATAATCTTCCACTCACTTATGCCGGCGAAGATTTTGCTGTTTGCGAAAATGGAACAATCCAATTATTTGGCTCTTTAAATAATGTTTGTACTGAAAATTGTGCTATGCTCGCAACTTGTACTTCTACTGCTATTAATAATTATGAATATATTTCTAATGTAACGCTTAATGGCGCATCTCAAAGCAGTGGCGGGGTTTTATATGCAGATTATACTTCTACATTGTTTACGACGCTCTATAGGGATTCTACATATACAATAACTGGTTCTATTTATAATGATGGCAATGAATATATTACTGCTTATATTGACTGGAATCGAAATGGTGTTTTTGATGCTGGCGAATCTATTTCAATATTGTCAAGTGGTCCTTATGGTAATCCTTTAAATTTTACCAAAACATTCACTGTTCCTTCCAATGCAATCTTAGGTGAAACCAAATTGAGAGTAGTTTTACGTTATGCGGGAGCTACAACTCCATGCGGTTCATACTCCTATGGAGAAACTGAGGATTACAAAATTGAGGTAAAGATGAAAAATCCAACTCCAATATCTTATGCATGGTTTGGACCCGATAGTTATTCTTCAAATGACCAAAATCCCGTTATCAGCAGTGCAACTTTAATCAATTCAGGTATTTATACTGTTTCTGCAACAGATGGTAATGGTTGTACAAATGCTGATGAGGTTTCAGTAACCGTAAATCAGCTTCCCTCTGTTACTGCAAATACAACAGATGCTGCAATTTGTATTGGAGAGAGCGTAACCCTTACGGGTGGGAATGCCGTTTCTTATGTATGGGATAACGGTGTTACTGACAATGTAGCTTTTGCTCCAACAGCAACAACTACTTATAATGTAACAGGTACAGATGTTAACAATTGTTATAATACAGCTTTTATTGAAGTTGTTGTTAATCCGCTTCCTACAGCGCATATTTCAGGAAACCAGACAATTTGTAATGCAGGTACTGCTTTAATTCCTGTAACTTTTACAGGTACTGCTCCCTGGTCATTTACTTATTCTGACGGTGTTTCTACTTATGCTGTAAATGATGTTAATAACAATCCTTTCAATCTGGCTGTAAATCCTGTTGACGGAGCGTATGAACTAGTTACTGTTAATGATGCGAATTGCACAGGAACTGTATCCGGTACAGCAACAATAACTGTTACGAAAATTACTTCTTTCCCATGGCTTGAAAATTTTGAAGGACCATTTCCACCTTCCTGCTGGGCTATCAATAACCCTGATGGGTCTTATACATGGGAGCAAAAAAATGTTGGGGGTAACAGTCCCGGAACTAAAGCTGCATATATTAATTTCTATAGCTATAATGATAACGGGCAACAAGATGATTTAATCACACCTCTTCTGGATATTAATCTTACAAAACCAGCTCTTTCATTTAAAGTTTCATTCCGTCCTTATTATGGCACACCAGATCAGTTAGGTGTATATGCTTCAATGGATGGAGGAGTTACATACAATGCTACTCCTATTTATCTGAAATCTGGATATGAACTTGCAACAGGTTCGGATTACAACAGTGCATTTACACCAAGTGTTTCTACTGAATGGAGAACTGAAACCATTGATATTTCTTCTTATATTGGAAGTAATGTGGTTTTCAAATTTCAGGGTACAACACAATATGGAAACAACCTGTATATTGATGATGTAAAAATATATCAACAACCTACATCTGTATTATTTGGCACACAGGAAATTTGCCCTTCTGCATCAGCTGATTTAACATTAAGCTTAACAGGTACAGCTCCATGGTCTGTTACATATACTGATGGAACGACTCCTGCTACATTAACAGGAATTACGGCAAGTCCTTATGATTTTACAGTTACTCCTTCAGCAACATCTACCTATACATTAGTTAATGTTATTGATGCAAATGGCCTTGGATTTGATGTTTCAGGCAGCGCAACAGTTACTGTTCAGGATATACTTGCTCCTGTTGCTGATGCAGCAACTTTACCCGATATAATTGGTCAGTGCTCAGTTGAACAACCAGCAGCTCCTACTGCAACAGATAATTGTGTTGGGACTGTTACCGGAACGGGTAATCTTGGTTTCCCAATCACTACGCAGGGAACTTATACCTTAATTTGGACTTATGATGATGGTCAGGGAAATACTTCAACACAGGATCAAACAATTATTGTTGATGACACTCAAGCGCCAACACCAGACGCTACAAGTCTTGCAGATGTAACAGCCCAATGTTCCGTAACAAGTTTAACCGCTCCAACTGCTACAGATAATTGTACTTCTGTTACTGTTACTAATGATGCTACCTTGCCTATTACTGCGCAGGGAACTACTGTTGTAACATGGAGTTATGAAGATTTAAACGGAAACATATCAACACAACTTCAAAATGTAATTATTGATGATGTTACTGCTCCTGAAATCACAGGCTGCCCTTCAAATATTACTGTAAATAATGATCCTGATTTATGCTCGGCTGTTGTTACATGGACAGAACCTCAGGCTACAGATAATTGTACCTTAGTTAGCTTTACAAGTAATTACACTCCGGGAAGTACATTCCCTGTTGGAATCACAACTGTTATTTATACTGCTACTGATATTGGAGGCAATACTTCTATTTGTGAATTTACGGTAACAGTTAATGATAATCAGAATCCAACTATTACTTGCCCTGCAAACATAGTTGTTTGCGCAAGCGATATAGTTACTTACAGCCAGCCAATCGTTACTGATAATTGCACATTTGTTATGACTCAAACAGCTGGTCTTGGAAGTGGAATTTTATATCCTGTAGGTGAAACTACCAATACATTTCAGGTAATTGATGCATCAAATAATAATGCTTCTTGCAGCTTTACTGTAAATGTAAATCCATTACCAACTGTTACTGCGAATACTACGGATGCAGAAATCTGCGCTGGCGAAGAAATTACGCTTACCGGTGGTGGAGCAGTTTCTTATGTTTGGGATAACGGAGTTACAGATAATGTAGCTTTTGAACCAACAGCAACTACTACATATACAGTTACAGGTACTGATGCAAATAATTGTTCAAACACTGCTTTAATAGAAGTAGTTGTCAATGCACTGCCAAATGTTGTAGCAAATACGACAAATGCAGCCGTTTGTATTGGCGCAGAAACAACACTATATGGATCAGGTGCTGTTAACTATAGCTGGGATAACGGAGTTACAGACAATGTAGCTTTTGCTCCAACTGCAACTACAACATATACCGTTACTGGTACTGATGCAAATAATTGTTCTAATACTGCTTTATTTGAAATAGCGGTTAACGCGCTGCCAAATGTTGTAGCAAATACGACAAATGCAGCCGTTTGTATTGGCGCAGAAACAACACTATATGGATCAGGTGCTGTTAGCTATAATTGGGATAATGGAGTTACAGATAATGTAGCTTTTGCTCCTACTGCAACAACTACTTATAATGTTACAGGTACTGATGCCAACAATTGTTCAAATACAGATGCAATTACGGTTAATGTGTATACCATGCCAACAGCTGATGCCGGAATCGATGTAGATTACATCGAAGGTCACAATGCTGTACAGATTGGAAGTACTCCTGTTCTTGGATATACTTACGCATGGTCTCCTGAAACAGGTTTAACAGATGCTGCAATTGCAAATCCTTTGGCTTCTCCAACTGCCACAACTACATTCACTGTAACTGTAACCAACGGAGCTTGTCAGGCTTTTGACGAAGTGCTTGTAACTTTCATTCCAACATGGGATATCACAGGGCTTGTTTCTTATGACAATGATGCTCCTGCAATCGCTTTAAATAATGTTAAAGTGTACCTGATGCAATATGGTGTAAAAGTTGACTCTGTTTTAACAGATGCAGCTGGTGCTTATACCTTCCTCAATCAACTGAATGGCAATTATGAAATAGATGCTATTACAGGTAAAGCGTGGGGTGGTGGCAATGCAACAGATGCTCAGATCATCCAAAATCATTATGTTGGCAATATTACGCTTACAGAACCCAGAGTTTCTGTTGCTGATGTGAACGCAAGCAATGCAATCAACAGTACCGATGCGCTTCTGATTAAGAGAAGGTTCGCAAATCTTATTACCTCTTTCCCTTCAGGCGACTGGTATTTTAACCCGACACCTGTAGTTGTGGGAAATGCTGATGTAAACATGGATTTCAAGGGTCTTTGTTTCGGTGATGTGAATGGTTCTTATACGCCACCGTTTGCAAAAATTACAAGCACGATCAATTTAATTTCTGCCGGAACTCTTGAAGTTTCTGCCGGAAGCACGATTGATGTTCCTGTAAGAGTAGCAGACGTGATGCAACTTGGCGCAGCTTCTCTGATATTCACTTATCCTCAAGATAAAATGGATGCAATATCTGTTCAGGCTGTTGCTCCGGGTATGAGCGATTTGATTACAAATATTGAAGACGGAAAAGTGTATATTGCGTGGAACAGCCTGCAAGCACTCAATCTTCAGGCAAACGATGTTTTATTAAGCATAAGAGTTCAGCTTACTACTGAAAATCCCGATGCAATAGAATTCGGAATTATGCCTCAGAGTGAATTTGCTGATGTAAACGGAATGGTAATAAATAATTCAGACATTATGATGCCTGCTTTACAGCTTCATGCTGCTAGCATAGCAGAAACTGCTGCTCAGAATATCAGCCTGTCTGTTTTCCCGAATCCGATAACAGAAAATTCGGTCGTTCAATATGTTTTACCTGAAAATGGAAATGTTACCATTTCTGTTTTTGATATGAACGGAAAATTAGTTTCTCAGCTTGTCTCTCAAAGTCAGGTTGCAGGAACGTATACATACTTGCTTAATGCTGCCAACTTAGCGGAAGGAACTTATCACATCCGCTTCATGCTTGAGTCAAAAACTCAAATGTATTCAGCAAGAAAAACCATTGTTCATGTAAGATAAATTAAATAATTAAATAAATATAAACTAAAAATGAATAGTATGAGTATGACTAAGAAAATTCTGATGACAATGCTTATGACGGCTGGGTTTTACTTGGCCTCATGGGCGCAGATGACAATGTCTGTCGGCAGTAAGCAGGTTTGCGCTATTGGCGATAGTATTACCATTCCTGTTGATGTTACCGCATTTGACAATGTGGGAACATTTTCTATTAAAATTGTTTACGATCCGGCTGTGCTGGGTTTTGGACGTACGTTGAACTGGTATTCCGGTTTTGTTGGTCCCGATTTGGTTGAAGGAAGCAGTACTCTGGGACAATTACTGGAGTCTTTTGTAATGAGCCTTGCTGCTGTTAGTGCAGGCTCAGGAAAACTGTTTGATATTAAATTCAAATACCTGGGCGGAAATACAGATGTGAACTTCTCGGTTATTCTGGGGGATAATGAAGTTACTGATGATTTGGGAGTTCCTTATACTGTAGGCTACAGTAATGGTTCTGTAACACAGGCTACATTGCCTGTTGCTATGATTACAGGCGATACAGAAATCTGTGTCGGCGAATCTACAAACCTTATGGCTGCCGGTGGAGTTTCTTATATTTGGGAAAGTGGACAAACAATTGGTCTTATTAACGTGAACCCTTCTGTAACTACATCTTATTCTGTAACTGTTACCGATGCAAATGGTTGCACGGATGACGAAACAGTAAATGTGATTGTAAATACATTACCTACTGGAACTTTTACTGTTGTTGAAACTCCTATCTGCTTTGGCGATAGTGCTATGGCAACATTAGAATTTTCTGCTCCGGGTCCCTGGACTTTTATTGGCGGTGAAAATGGAGTTTATAATCCAATGACTCAGGATGTTTCTCCCGAATCATGGTACTTCCATCCTACTGCAACTACTACCTATACATTAGTTTCTGTAACTGATGCGAATGGTTGTACTTCAACAATTAATCAAGATCGTATTGTACCTGTTAATCAATTACCTACAGTAACAGCTAATACTTCAGATAATGAAATTTGTTCTGGTGAGCAAATTACACTTACAGGTGGAGGCGCTGTTTCTTATGTCTGGGATAATAGTGTTACAGATGGAGTTGCTTTTGCTCCTGCAACATCATTAACTTATCATGTAATAGGAACTGATGCAAACGGTTGCTCTGATACTGCAAATGTTCATGTAACAGTAAATCCTTTACCTGCAATTACTAATATAGATAATCCTGAGGCATTATGTAACGGTGGAACTTCTTCTTTAACCATTACTGCAGTTGGAGGTACCGGTAGTTTAGAATTTAGTATTGATGGTATTGTTTTTACAACGAACAACATATTTACCGGAATGGCTGTGGGCAATTACACTGTTTATGTTAAAGACATGAAAGGTTGTACTGTTCATCAGGAAACTTCAATAGGTCAGCCTGATGTTTTAACTGCAACTTCCATAGTAGATGACGTAAATTGTTTTGAAGGTTCTGATGGTTCAATTACTATTAATGCTACCGGAGGTACTATAGAATATACATACAGCATAGATGGAACAGCGTATCAATCTTCAAATGTATTTGAAAATCTTGCTTTTGGTACTTATAGTGTTACGGTAAAAGACAATAATAATTGCGAATTTATACTTGCAAATATTTCCGTGGGACAACCTGCATTGTTGGAACTAAGCACTGGTGTTGATCATGTAACTTGTAATGGTGGTAGCGATGGTACAATTTTTACTACTGTTGATGGTGGTACAGGTATTGCGCAGTACAGTTTAGACGGAATAAATTATCAGATTTCTAATGAACTTACAGGTTTAACAGCTGGTACTTACACCGTTTATGCAAAAGATGCTAATAATTGTGTAAAATCTAAAACTGCAACGGTATTTGAACCAATGCCAATTTTGATTACACCTGAAACTACGAACGCAACATGTAATCAGGCTGATGGTACAGCAACTCTGACTATCACAGGTGGTACCGGAACAGTTTATACTCAGAATTGGGGTTCTTACAATCCTGCTGCCCTTACTGCTGGTACTTACATTGTAACGGTAACCGATGCTGCAAATTGTGAAGCTACTTCAAATGTTATCATTAACAATGTTGATGCACCTGTTGTAACAATTAGCAAAACAGATGCTACCTGTTTTAATACAGCGAATGGTTTTGCTTCATCATATATTATGGGTGGAACATATCCTTATATAAGAAATTGGGGCATTCCTGATACAACTGCTATTCTTGCAGGAAATTATGCTTTAACGGTTACTGATGCTACTGGTTGTGTAACTATTGAAGCATTTACAATTAACCAGCCAGATCAAATTATTATTACTCCGGTTTTGACACATGTTGTTTGTAATGGAGAAAGTAATGGTACTGCTACATTAGCTATAACTGGAGGTATTGGTGCTTATACACAAAATTGGGGCACTGCAAATCCTACACAGTTAGCTGCTGGTTTTTACACAGTATCTGTAAGCGATGAAGAAAATTGTACTGTTTCTTCAACATTTGAAATTACACAACCAAATGTGTTGGGAGTTACTCTCGAAGCTCAGGCAATTTTATGTAATGGAGACTTTACTAATGTTCTCTCAAACGTAACTGGTGGAACAATAAATTATTCATATTTATGGTATGGCAACGAAGAAACTGCTGATTTAACAGGTGTACCTGCCGGTACATATATGTTAACTGTTACAGATGCTAATTTCTGTACTGCTTATACAAGTATTACTTTAAGCCAGCCGGATGCCTTGGTTGCTTCTTCTGTATTAACTACCCCGATTGCTTGTAATGGAGGTGAGGCTGTTGTTACGGTTTCTGCAATGGGTGGTACAATTGATTATACTGGAATAGGTACATTCAATGTAATTGCAGGCGAACATACATTTATAGTAATTGATGCAAATGGCTGCGAAGCTACAACTTCGATTTTAGTTACTCAACCAGATGTTTTACTTGCTTCTTCTGTAATCACAACTCCTGTTGCATGTAATGGAGGAAATGCTACTGTAACAGTTTCTGCAATCGGTGGCTTTGAAGGAACAATTGGTTATACAGGCGTTGGAACATTTACTGTAACCACAGGTACTTATAGTTATACTGTAACCGATGCTAACGGTTGTACTGCTGCTACTGAAATTACTGTTACAGAACCTGAAGAATTAACTGTTACTCTCGCAGCAGGAACTATTCTTTGCAACGCTGGAACAACAAATATTAATTCGACTGTTAACGGTGGTACAGGTACATATACTTATTTATGGGGTGGCAACGAAGAAACTGCAAATTTAACAGCAGTTCTTTATGGCACATATATGTTAACAGTAACAGATGCTAATAGCTGTACTGCTAATACCAGTATTACTGTTGCTCAACCTGATTTATTAACAGTAGAATTATCCGCAGGTACAATTTCCTGTAATGGAGGCACAACGAATGTTACTTCAAGCGTAAATGGTGGAACAGGTACTTATACTTATTTATGGTACGGCGGTGAGCAAACTGCTGATTTGACAGGTGTTCCTGCTGGTACATATATGCTAACTGTAACTGATGGAAATAACTGTACTGCTTTCACAAGCATCACATTTAGCGAACCTGCTTTATTGGAGGCATCTTCAGTAATAACTACTCCGATTGCATGTAATGGAGGTAATGCTACAGTTACAGTTTCTGCAACAGGTGGCTTTGAAGGAACAACTGGTTATACAGGCGTTGGAACATTTACTGTAACAGCAGGTACACATAATTATACGGTTACCGATGCTAATGGCTGTACTGCTTCTACTGAAATTATAGTTTCAGAACCTGATGCTTTAGTGGCATCTTCAGAAATCACAATGCCTGTAGCATGTAACGGCGGCAATGCTGTTGTTTCTGTTTCAGCAACGGGTGGTTATATTGGTACAACCGGATACAACGGTGTTGGTACATTTACTGTTACAGCCGGTAATTATTCTTATACCGTAACTGATGCAAATAATTGCGAAGCTATAACATCAATAACGGTTGCTCAGCCAGAGGTTTTAGCAGCATCAGCTGTTATAACAACTCCTGTTGCATGTAATGGCGGCAATGCTTTAGTAACTGTTTCTGCAACAGGTGGTACATTAGACTATATAGGCACAGGTGCATTCAATGTAATTGCAGGTACTCATGATTATACTGTAACCGATGCCAATGGTTGTACTGCATCTGCTCAGGCAGTTGTAATTGAGCCAACAGCAATAGTAGTTGAAATTACCTATACGGAAATTGCTTG
>Ga0156386_1032_pt1 | contig 18291 bp, 10 predicted proteins | sample RifOxyA3_FD_108030 | JGI IMG/M metagenome (GOLD analysis project Ga0156386, IMG submission 108030) | Bacteroidetes bacterium RIFOXYA12_FULL_35_11
CAGGTGAAACACCTGTATATACGAATATGCACCGGCTTCGTTGTAAGTATGGAACCTATCTGTGGATTCTCGACCGCGGAAAGGTAATGGAATGGGATGACCAGGGCCGACCTGTAAGGTTTATCGGAACACATACCAACATCAATGACAGGAAAATAGTTGAAGAGGAACTGATTTTTGCCAAGTCAAAAGCAGAAGAAATATTTGCTTCATTACACAAGCTTTCAATTACTTTAAAAGTGCTCGCCGCTTTACTTGTCTTCTTGCACAAAATCTGGTATGTAGCATCAGCAGTATATATTCCAACATTGAGGATTTTTGAAACATGCGTATTATATTTTTCATAATTAGACAAGGGGTTCATCAACTCTTGCCTGAATTTATATTCATTTTCCTTAAAATAACTGATAACTTCAGATGGAGCAGGCATTGAATAATAATCCTCTTCTGTATTATTTACTGTATCATTGCTGGCCAGAAGGTCTGTATTATCAACTAGATCATTACCAACTTTATTAAATTCACATGAATTCAGCATAAGTAAAAGAATTACTGCAATTCTGCAGATGGGGCATTTTGATTTTTTCATATTCGATTATTATTAAGTTCTTTATTTTTTATTTTAGTAAACAGTTTTCTGTAAACCCATATTATCTTATCAAAAATTTGCTTCGCTTTTAATACAAGATTATAAATCAGAATAAAGTATAAAAAACATGTCATAAGCCAGATAACAGCTACATTAAACAACATCGTGTCAATATAAAAATTACCTATTTTTTTTACGGGTGCATAAAAATGAGCGCGACCAAAATTATTTTCAGGATAATGGTAAACAGGTCTGTATTTTCTAATAATATCATCTCCGGAAATTGTATATTTAACAAATTCATTATTATCTAAAACAAGGTTATTCAACTTTTCATTGAAATAATTCTGTTTGAATTTTATCATATTTTCCATTCCATTTTTTTCAATGAATCTTTCAATCATTTTTTCTTTTTGAATATCAATTTTCGCATATTGATCTTTATTCATTTTCTTAAAATTTTCAAGTTGATTTATGGTTCGTTTTAATATTTGATTATTAACAAGTGAAATCTTGAGACTATCAAAAAAAAATAATTTTGAATTCACTGGAGGCAGTAAATATGTATTCAATTGATATTGCAGAAGTATTAAATTATTTTGCATTTTGCATGTATCCGAGTTGTTAATAGTATTGTCCGGCTGAATTAGAGAAATATTTGTTTCTGCAATTTGTATTAATTCAGGAAGCTTAAAATTTATCTGATAAACTGCATCACTGATTTTTTTGTCAAAATCATATAAATATTTCTCATATTTATTATCTTTAAATTGAGTAACAGCCAAAGCTTCATATCCCCAGCGCGAAACCATGAAATCACCAAATACAGGAACATATTTTTGTGATGCAAGCGTATGATGAAGATTATCAAAATTAACAACAACTCCAGCAAGCAGTATCTGCGGGATCAGGAGAAAGGGAATGGAAATATAAATTGCAATTACTGATTGTAAACTATTTGAAACATTCAAACCAAGCATATTGGCAAAGCAGGCAATTGACCATAATACAAGGCAATAATTCAAAGTCATTCCTTTTATTTCAAGAATATAATTTCCAATTATTACAAATAAAAATATCTGAATAAATGAAAGTACAAACAAATACATTACTTTTGAGTTAATATATGCAGTTCGGTTCAGTCCTATAAATTCCTCGCGGCGTAGGATTTTTCTATCTTTAATTATTTCTTCTGAACTCACTATTAATCCCAAAAAAAGAGCTACAATCACACCCATAAAAAGATACGAAGGAATATTTTCATTCTTACTAAAGACATATACATGTGTTATAACATCAGTTTGCCGCATAAAAAAAGATAGTATCAAAGCAAGTAATGGTGCTTCGAGCAGGCTAATTACTATATACTGTCTGTCTGAAAATTTTGAAAGCAAATTACGGATTACGAAAATTTTAAACTGAATATATATAGCCGATAATTTAAAATTTATTTCAGGAATATTTCCACTTGAAATGTTTAGAGAGTCATTGCTTTTACTTTTTGTTTCAATAAATATCCGATACCACTGCTCAGGTGAATTAATACGTTCTTCAGTGTCTCTTCCTGTCTCATTAATTTTTTTACGTTCAATTAATAACAGAATATCTTCAGGGTTCACATTCCCACAGGATAAACATTCACTTTGCTCCGCATCAAGGAGATTAAGATTATTTTTCAAATAGCGTAGTGATTCGAGCGGATTCCCCCAATATACAGGATATCCTCCCTTATCAAAAATCAATAGTTTATCGAATAATTTAATTATTTCAGAAGAGGGTTGATGTATATTAACAAATAATAATTTTCCATTGTTCGCCTGTTCTTTTAATAAGTCAATCATTTTTATAGAATCGGATGAAGACAGTCCCGAAGTTGGTTCGTCAACAAAAATCACAGAAGGTTCGCGTATCAACTCCAATGCAATATTAAGACGCTTTCGCTGACCTCCGCTTATAAATTTATTAAGGGGAGTACCTACTTTCAGATGCCTGATAGCATAAAGATCAAGACGTTTAAGTGTATTAATAATTTTTTCATTAAGTATTTTTTTGTCACTCGCGCCTAAACATAATTTTGTGCTAAAATATAGGTTCTGATAAACTGATAATTCCTCAAAAAGGGTGTCGTCCTGGGGTACATATCCCATCAATCCATGAATTTGCTTTTTATGTTTATTAATATCCACATCATTGATAAGAATGCGGCCCTTAGTTGGTTTTAAATTACCGTTCAGAAGATTCAAAAAAGTTGATTTTCCTGAACCGCTTCCCCCCATAATCGCGACCATCTGTCCTGAAAATGCAGAAAGGCTTAATTGATGAATGCCTATCGTATGATCAAAAAATTCATATACTAGATTTTCAACTGTAAGTACGATTTTTTTTTTCGGTTCAACATTAACAAATGATTGCTCTACATCACTGAAATATAAGGGACGGATTTTGGAGCTTCGTATGGATGAACCTTTATTGAAGAAATAGACATGACGCTTAAAAATATGCTGGTCATTAATTTCAAGATGATCATCTCCTGATACAATAAATAAATAAGAATGGATGCTGTCAATTTTCAGAATTCTTATATATCCTTTTAACCCTTCTTTTAAAAGATACCGGATACCAGAAGTACCGGTTATTTTACTTCCTGTAATAACCAAAATATTATTTTTTCCTTCAGCATCAAAAATCCTGTCTTCAATAAAAAACTTACAATTAAGAAACTCTTTGTAATCTATTTTGAACAGTTCGGCAGCTTTAGTAACAATATTACTCATGAACAAAGAATTGCTTTTCTCATTTCTGAGTTTTACAAATTCAAGCAAATTAAGCAATACCAGAAATTTTTGATTAAGAGTAAGGCTCTTGTTTAATTCATTGCAATACGTAAAAATTATTTTTTCAACAGTCTCCTGATATTCGGCAGATGGATAAACAGGAAGTTTGCAGATATCAAATTCTGTTTCGAATAATTCAAGTTGTTTACGCACGGCATGCGCAGAAAATTGCTGGGTAAGAAATACCTCAACGAACGACTTTGCAAGTGTAATAGTATCACCGCAAACATGTGAAATGTATGCGAATAATTTAATTAAAATATGTAAAGTATTTTCTGTCATTTTTTAAATGATCGTAATCGTAATCCTTTAAACCTTTTAAACAGATAAAGGTGACAATAATAATTGCCGTAAGTTTTACATAACTAATGAAAGAAGTTACATAGTTCACACTCGTGGGAATTAAGAATTAGGAATTAGTAATTAGGAATTAAAAATTCAGAATGCAGGTAACGGCAATCGGTTGAGTTTAAACTAACTGAGCTTTACCTTTGGTGAGGGCTTTGTTGTTTCGCATGAAAAAAAGAACTATTTGTTTTTGTCACTTGAGTATATTGTTAACATTAATCCATGTTTAAGATATTACGGTGCTCTGCACCTTGGGTTCTCATATGTCTATTATGTTTTACAAATATTTTGCGGCTCTGCCGCTGAATTCCAAACATAGCAGCAGAGCTGCAAAATATTTGTAGTGGCAAAGTCGCGTGACATTTGTAGGTGCAGCGCACCGGAATATTATTTTGATTGCATCCCTTTTATTTCAAGAAAACAGAAAAAGGATAAAAAATATTACATATTCTCTTGAAAATGGCTGCTGATATCTTTTTCAGCGAATTAATTTATGCGAAAGTTGAATAAATTAAAATAACCCAGAAAGAAAAGTAGCCGGTAATTTAATCCAACTTACTTTTATTATTTGGAAAGGTAACTGTAACCGTTGTGCCTTTACCTAAAGCACTTTTAATTTGAATAGATCCATCATGAGCTTCGGCTAATAATTTTGAGTGAAATAATCCCAAGCCAATATTTTGTTCAAATTGAATTTCTCCAGGGGTTAGCATTTCTGATAAATTGTTTACAGTTTCATTATCCATCCCTAATCCAAAATCTTTGATTTCAACAATTAATTCTTCTGCTAGCTCCGTAGCACCTATTACAATTTTTCCTTCATTTTGAGAGTATTTACACGCATTTCTTAAAATATTTGCAAAACATTTTACAAGAAGATCGCTATCTCCTGTAATTTTTTGGTCTTTCTGAATATTCAAAACTATATTGACCATTTTTTCTGTAAGCTGCTTCTGAATTGAAAGTAATGCATATTCAATGATACCTGCAATAGATACCTCTGTATTATTCTTCACATAGCGGTTTGTTCTTAATTGAGTTATTTCCATTGCCTGCGATGAAAATTTTTCTAATCGAACTACAGATTCATCTATTATTTCGACAAGTTCAGCTAAACTTTTATTTTCAACTTTGTATTTCAGCAGTTCGATTGGCTCTTTGATTCTGTTAAGGGGAATTCGGATTTCATGACTAATCATGCTCAAAAAATCAGTTTTAACTTTATCTAACTTTAATAACTCTGCATTTGCTTTTTCAAGTTCAAAAGTTCGTTCCTTAATTTTATCTTCAAGCCAGATATTAATTTGTTGTAACTGCTCCCTTTTCAATTTTAGTTCAATATGTGTTGCAACACGCATTAACAATTCGGCTACATTAAACGGTTTTGCAATATAGTCAACAGCTCCGAGTTCAAATCCCTGAACGATGTTTTCCGATTCTGTAGCTGCAGTAAGAAAAATCACAGGAATATCTTTAGTCAGAGGATTTGATTTTAACACTTCACATACCTGATAACCGTCCATTTCAGGCATTTGTATGTCTAATAATATTAAATCAGGAGCTTGTTTATTTATCGATTGTAAAGCCTGTGCGCCAGATGAAGAAATGCTAATATTATATCCTTTTTCATAAAGAATGTTTCCTAATACCTGAATGTTCTGTGGCGTATCATCAACTATTAAAATCAGGGATTTTTTTATTGCTTTCATTGCTAACATTAATTTATTTTTTCAACAGTAAAACTAAAAACACTGCCTTTGTTAATTTCACTCTCAACAAATATCTGGCAGTCGTTTTTTTCAATAAAATCTTTACATAAAATCAGACCCAATCCAGTCCCTTTTTCACTACTTGTACCCAGTGTTGTTTGAGAAATATTTATTCTGAATAATTTTGACAAATCATTTTCGCTTATACCTATGCCTGTATCTTCAACTGAAATTTTATAATATTTTTCATTGAATTCCGAAATCTTCAAAATGACTTTTCCTTCTTTATTGCTGAACTTAATTGCATTTGTTGTAAAATTTCTGATTATTAATTTAAACATTTCAATATCAAAAAAAGCCTCTGCTTTTTTATTAGGTGAAACTATAATTTCAACTCCTTTATCTATGGCAATACACTGCAATCCATCAGTAGCAATATTTATTAATGAACAGATATTAAATTTCTCTTTCCGTATTTCAAATTTACCCATTTGCAACCTTGCCCAGTTTAGAAGGTTTTCAAGAAGTTCATAATTTTTTTTTGAAGAAATATGGATATAAGAAACATATTCTTCAATTGTTTCAATATCATATTTTTTGCAATTTCCCATCAGCAATTTAGAAAAACCCATTAATTGATTGAATGGATTTTTAAGGTCATGAGCGATAATTGAAAAAAATTTATCTTTAGTAGCATTTAATTCTACTAATTTATCTTTTGATATTTTAAGTTCAATATGTGTGGCTACGCGAGCTGTAAGTTCTGCTATATTAAATGGTTTAGTGATGTAATCAACTGCGCCGAGTTCAAAGCCAAGCAATATATTTTCTGAATCAGTTACTGATGTTAAAAATATAATAGGAATATCTTTTGTTTTATAATTTGATTTTAGAGTTTTGCATACTTCATAACCATCCATTTCCGGCATTTGTATGTCAAGTAAAATTAAATCGGGAGCCTGTTTGTTTATTGATTGCAGCGCATGAACACCCGATGACGATATGCTGATATTATATCCTTTTTCGTAAAGAATATTCCCCAATACCTGAATGTTCTGTGGCGTATCATCCACAATTAATATAAGAGGTTTTTTTAGTTGGTCCATTAGTTTATATTTTCTAAATGTTGAAAGGAAAATGATAATATCTGATTTAGTTTTTCAATTACTTATTAATTGAACATTCGCATGAAAAAGAACTATTTATTTTTGTAATTTGAAACTATTATTAACAGCAATCCATGCATGAGATACTTCGACAGCATAGCTAAAAAGGGCTACAAAAATATAATTAAATTTGTATTCGTTCAGTATAACTGAAACTAAGCAGCCTTGTTTGCAAACCTGCCAAGTTTCAGTATATATTACGGTGCTCTGCACCTTGACTCCTCTATTCATTTTTGTTTTACAAATATTTCGCAGCTCTGCTGCTGCATTTCAAATATAGCAGCAGAGCTGCGATAACATTTGTAGCAGCGATAGCTGCGATGTTTACAAAGGTGCAGCGCACCGGAATATTATTATTTAAAAATATCTGCTATTCTCATTTTTTAGCGAAATAAATTTAGCGAAAATTACTTATTGATAAACTCCGATAATTTTTTTAATGTGGAAAAAATCTGATTAATGTTGAATGTTTCAATATGTCCTGAAAGTTGGGTACAATATTCAGTAATTATTGCAATTTTATGTTTCGTGTTAAATATTTCTAACTTATCCAAAAAATCTTTTATCTCATCAATATTAAGAGTTTCATTCAATTTTATTATTGATGGCATGAAGGTTTTAATGATTTCTTTTTTAATTTCAGCAGGTAAATTATTTTCAGCTATTACATGTGTTTGATCTGTTGAAGTATTTTCCGGTATATCTTCTTTTGATGAAAGTTCATCGTAAGGTAAATATTTTATCAGTTTACTCAGTAATTCATTTTTGTAAATAGGCTTGATAAGGAAGTCGTCGGCCATTTTTTCAAATTTATCTTTTTGCTGTTTCATTCCTGAAGCTGTGAGGGCTATCACTGGGATATCTTTTAATTCCTCATCGGATTTAAGTATATTGATAGCAGTGAAACCATCCATTACAGGCATTTGCATATCCATTAAAATTAAATCGGGTTTGTTTTTTCGTGCAGCAATAAGACAGTCTTCCCCGTTCTCCGTTTCAACAATTGTAATATTCATGGTTTCGAGATATCCTCTCACTACCTGACGGTTCGAAAGAACGTCTTCAGCCATAAGAATTACGGGATTGTGAAATCTGATTTCCGGCAAATGCTGGATAATATTTTCGCTACTTTCATCACTATGAAAAGAAGCTATTTCTATATCATAAACAATGATATAGAAAACAGAGCCTTTGCCTATTTCACTTTCCACTTTAATGGTGCCTCCAAGCAATTCTATCAACCGCTTCGTGATACTCAATCCAAGACCGGTGCCTCCGTATTTACTCCTGTTTTTTTGTTCCACCTGAATAAATGGTTCAAATATGACGGTTAATTTATCATCTGGAATACCTATACCTGAATCTTTAACAGTAATAATCAAATCAATCTTGCTGCTTCCAATTTCTTTGAAAACAGAATTTACAATAATATCAACACCGCCTTTCCCGGTAAATTTAATAGCATTGCCAATGAGATTAAATAAAATCTGTCTTAAATATTTTTCATCGGTGATAATGTTTTCGGGTATACTTTCAGAAATCTGAATAGTAATTGACAGTCCTTTTTCTTTGGCTTTCATCAAGAAGACAGACTGAAGTTCCTGAATAATGTTATTCAAATTCACAGGTTGATAATCAATAACCATTCGACCTGCTTCCACTTTAGAAAGATCGAGAATATCATTGATAAGAGAAAGAAGTACTTTACTGCTTTGAATGATATTGTCGAGATATTCTGTGAATATTTTTTGTCCGGCAGCTTTTTCTTTAAGGATGCTTGAGAACCCGACAATCGCATTCAAAGGAGTGCGTATTTCGTGGCTCATGTTCGCTAAAAATTCGCTTTTCATCCGGTTAGCATCTTCAGCAGATTCTTTCGCCTGCATCAATTCATTTTCAAATATTTTTTGATCTGTAATATCTCTCGCAACCAGTACAGCACCCAGCACATTTCCTCTGTCATCTTTATAAACCGATCCATTAAATAATACTTCGGTAAGTTTTCCATCCATAATAGTTAACGGAAAATCTGCAACAAATCCTTTTGCAAAAACCTGTTGATAACATTCTCGTGCTTTCTCTGGTTTGGTAAAGTAATCAAAAAAATCAGTATTGATTAATTTCTCACGTGAAACTCCTGTTACTTTTACTGTCGCCTGATTCATATCCGTGATTTTACCTTCAGGGCTAATGGTAAATAATGGATCAAGGCTAGCCTCAATAAGACTCAGCGAATATTTAGAAAGCAATTTTTGGGCAGTAACATCTCTGGCGACAATTACCACTCCCAATACATTTCCTTTATCATCTTTATAAACCGACCCATTAAATAATACATCGGTAAGCTTGCCATCCTTATGGCGGAGTGTGAGTGGAGAATCGGCAACAGACCCTTTTGCAAAAACTGCCTGATAGACTTCCTGGGCATTTTGTTGTTCCGTAAAATAATCAAAGAAATCAGAGCCAATTAATTTTTCACGTTCTATGCCAGTAATATTTACCAGAGCTTCATTCATATCCATAATCTTTCCTTCCGGACTTATCGTAACCAATGGATCAAGACTTGCTTCAATAAGACTGAGAGAATATTGAGAAGCTAATTTCAAAGTATAACTGAATGCTTCAAGTTCTTTATTTGCTGTTTCCCGTTTTTCTTTTTCTTCGTTTTGAAATATAATCTCTTTGTCTGCAATGATTAGTTCTGCGGCACGTTTTTCTTTCTCTTCGGTTTGATAGACCAGTTCTTTATCGGCAATGATTAGCTCGGCTGCACGTTTTTCTTTCTCTTCAGTTTGATAGACCAATTCTTTGTCTGCAATGATTAATTCTGCTGCACGTTTTTCTTTTTCATCGTTTTGAAATACCAGTTCCTTGTTGGCAAGGATTAATTCAGCTGCACGTTTTTCCTTTTCATCGTTTTGAAATACCAGTTCCTTGTTGGCAAGGATTAACTCAGCCGCACGTTTTTCTTTTTCATCGTTTTGAAAAACAAGTTCTTTGTTTGCTATAATTAATTCTGCCGCACGTTTTTCTTTCTCATCATTTTGAAAAACAAGTTCTTTGTTGGCAATGATTAATTCTGCCGCACGTTTTTCTTTCTCATCATTTTGAAAAGCAAGCTCTTTGTTTGCGATAATTAATTCAGCTGCACGTTTTTCTTTTTCATCGTTTTGAAAAGCAAGTTCATTATTTGCAATTATTAACTCTGCTGCACGTTTTTCTTTTTCTTCGTTTTGAAAAGCAAGTTCTTTGTTTGCGATAATTAATTCTTCTGCACGTTTTTCTTTCTCAGCAGCACGTTCTTCTTTCTCTTCGTTTTGAAAAGCAAGCTCTTTATTAGCAATTATTAATTCTGCTGCACGTTTTTCTCTCTCTTTGTCCTGAACTAATAATTCATTTGTTTTCTTATACAGATCTACAAAAACAGCCACTTTTGCTTTTAATATTTCTGGAGAAAGTGGTTTAATCATATAATCAACAGCGCCCGCTTGATATCCTTTAAAAACTTGTACAGATGTGTCCATACTGGCAGTTAAAAAAATAATAGGGATATGTTTGATTGTTTCTTTTTGGCGAATTAACTCTAATGTTTCAAACCCATCCATCATTGGCATTTGCACATCCATTAATATGATAGCAAAATCTTGTTCGTTGAGAAGAATTTTTAATGCTTCTTCTCCAGAATTTGCTTTCACGCATAAATAATTTTCGTCGGAGAGCATTACTTCTAAGGCAAATAAATTTTCTTTTCGATCGTCTACTAATAATATTTTAACTTTGTTATAATTTTTCATATTTGTTATGAATTATTTTTGTTTAAATTGTATTTGGTATTTTTAATTGCCAATTACCTTTTATCTTTTATTTACTTAACCACACTTTCATCAAAGATAACAATCGTTCTACTTCAATAGGTTTCGTGATGTAGTCGTTGGCACCGGCATCAATACATTTTTGTTTATCGTCTTTCATAGCTTTTGCCGTAAGCGCAATTACAGGTAAGCCTTTGAATTTTATTTGAGATCGTATTTTTCTCATTGCTTCGTAACCATCCATTTCCGGCATCATAATATCCATTAATACGAGATCAATATCAGGATGTGTATTTAGCATTTCCAAAGCAATTTTTCCGGTTTCTGCTTTTATTATTTCCATTCCACGTTCTTGTAATACTTTAGATAATGCAAAAATATTTCGCATATCATCATCTGCCAATAATATTTTTTTCGTCTGAAATACAGCTTCTTTATCGTACAAATTATTTATAATTATTTGTTTTGATTCTGGCAAATTACTGATTGTCCGGTGAAGGAAAAGAGCCGTTTCATCAAGCAATCGTTCTTCCGATTTTATTCCCTTTATAATAATAGTTTCAGCATATTTCTGTAGCTCATTGTTTTCTTCTTTTGTAAGTTCTTTTCCTGTGTAAATAATAATAGGAGGAGCAGTCTGGTCTTTTATTCCTTTTAATTTTTTGATAAGATCAAAGCCGTTTATGTCCGGCAAGCCAATATCAAGTATGATACAATCAATATGATTATCTTGATACAAAAGCAAAGCATCTTTACCTGTCCCGGCTTCAAAACATTTTACATCACTATTTCCAATAAGTATTCGTATTGCTTTTCTGGAATTTTCACTGTCTTCAATAATAAGCAGGTTTTTTATTTTTCTGCTTATGAAATTTTCAATTCTGTTAAATGCTTTATCCAGATTATTTTTATCTATTGGTTTCATCAGGCACTCAATTGCACCTTCTTTAATCAATTCCAATGAACGATTATTTGCTGAAATAATATGCACCGGAATATGCCTTACAGAAGGATTTGCTTTTAATTCAAGCAATACTGCATGCCCGTTTATTCCTGGCAAACCAATATCAAGAATAATTGCCTGTGGTTTGTATTTTGCAGCAAGCAATAAACCATCTTCACCGATTGCAGCAGACAAACATTTGAATCCTTTTTGATTGATTTGTTTTAAAAGTATAGATGCAAATTTCAGATCGTCTTCAATAATGAGTACTACATTATTTTCTTTTGTTATAGAATTTCTATCATCTTCTATGGAAGGATAATTCAGATATTTTGAATCGTCTTCAGAACGAGGTTTGTAGAGTACAGGTTCTTTTTCTGTTGTTGTTTTGATAAGTTTATTTTCATCATATATTTCAATTGGAATAATAAGCGAAAAAGTAGATCCTTGATTTATTTTACTAACCAACGTAATTTCTGCTCCTAATAATTTTGCAAGTTCACGTGAAATAGAAAGTCCTAAACCAGTTCCACCATACTTTCTGGACGTGCCGCCTTCTGCTTGTTGAAAAGCTTCAAATATGGCCATTTGCTTGTCATCCTGTATGCCTATTCCCGAATCAGAAATAGAAATAATTATCTTGTTTTCTTTAAATTTGTCAATACTTAAATTTACACTTCCCTGATCAGTAAATTTTAGGGCATTGGATAAAAGATTTTTTATTATTTGATTCAAACGTTGCGAGTCAGTGTGTATTGATTCGGGTAAATCTTTATTTAATTTGCAGCTCAGTGTCAATCCTTTTTGTTCCGCATGATGTTTAAATTCGCGAATAAGTTCATCTGTAAAATTTATTAATGATACTTTTTCAATATTGATTATCATTTTTCCTGCTTCAATTTTTGAGAGGTCAAGAACTTCATTTATTATTACAAGCAGATCATGTCCACTTTTATAAATAATTTCTGCGCTTTCTATCTGAATACTATCCAGATTTTTTTTTCTGTTTTCAGATAAATCTTTCGACAATATAAGCAAACTATTAAGTGGTGTCCTTAACTCATGAGACATGTTTGCCAGGAATTCCGATTTATATTTGCTGCTTATTTCCAGTTGTTTTGTTTTCTGCTCAATGTCGTGTTTTGCAGCTTCAACTTCTTTGTTTTTTTCTTCTAAAGACTGTGTTTGTTCTTCCAGTTCTTCGTTAGACATTTGTAGTTCTTCCTGTTGTTCTTTCAGATTTCGCGCCTGTTCTTCCAGCTCTTCATTTGTTTGTTTCAGTTCTTCCTGCTGCGACAATAGTTCTTCTCCCTGAACTTGTGATTCTTCAAATAATTCCTGTATCCGTTTTCTTGCAATAGCTGAATTAATACGAATAGCTATACTGTCCATAGAAATATTGATAAAATTTCTTTCTGTCTCGTTGAAATTAGTAAGCCTTCCAATTTCTATTACACCAACAGTTTTTCCTTCAAACAAAAAAGGAGTTATAAGTAAATGTTTTGGTTTGGCATTCAGAACAGACGACGTAATGCGTATTTGTTCATCTGTGATATCTGTTAAAGAAATTTGTTTTTGCTCTTGTGCTACCTGTCCAATCAGGCCTTCATTTAGTGTAAATGTTTCTTTTATATCTTTAGGAGATAAAAAGGCATATTGCCCGCTAAGCGTAAGTGTTTTGTCTTTATCATTCATCTGGTAAACAGCTCCAATGGTTGCTTTCAGGTAAGCGCATAAAAAACTAATTGTATTGCTTGCCAACTCTTCTATATTTTGGTCTCCTTTTAATTTTTCGTTGAGTTCTGTGTTACCAGTAAGCAGCCAGTTTTTTCTGGCAGTTTCTGCTTCGGCCCTTTTAAGTGCTCTTAAATTTGAAGTAATTATTCCATAAACAACAATTAGAATGAGAATAATAATCAGCAATAAAATAGCAAAAATAATATTAAAATTTTCTGCATCATTAGCACTGATTTGTTTCCTTTCAGCGAGTAATATATATTCTATTTCCTGTGCTCTATCAATTATTTTTCGTATTTCATCTTGTATTTGTTTTCCTTCTTCTGAAGCAACAAATTCTCTGGCTTTTTCAAAATCCTTTTTACGAAGATCTATGATACTATTTAAATTATTAAAACGTATTTTGAGTATTCCCCTAAGTTCTACAATGTTCTTTTGCTGATTGGGATTATTTTTTGTTAATTCCTTTACTTTATCAAGATGTTCAATTGCGTTTGTAGAAGCATCTGAAAAAGGTTCCAGAAAATTATTATTGCCTGTAATAACAAAACCCCGTGAGCCTGTTTCAGCATCAATGGAAGAAATCAGAATTTGTTGAAACTCATACATTATCTGATTTGTTTTAACGACCAAAACATTTGAAGCGATAAATTTTTCACTATTTTTAAAAGAAAAAATTGTGACCCCAAAAAGTATCAGGGCGCAAGCTATAAATCCTATTAATATTTTTCTACCAAGTGTCATTTTCATTTTATTTATAATTAGGGTTGTGTTATTTTTATTAATAAATCAACTATTCCATTTAAAGATAAAATATAATTTACCTGCACCGCTGCTATTACTGAAGCGGGCATGTATTTAGATTCAGCAGTTGTCGGATCTTGCACGATCGTCAGTCCTCCGTATTCATTTATCAGTTTCATGCCTTTCGTCCCATCATTATTAGAACCAGTAAGTATTACCCCAATTAATTTGTTTTTATAGGCTTCGGCAGCAGATTCAAACAATACATCAATTGATGGTCTTGCAAAATTTACACGTTCATCTATTGAAAGAGAAAATATTTTATTTTTTTCTATTATCAAATGATAATTAGGTGGAGCAATATAAACCTTTCCATGTTCAATTTTTTCTTTTTCATCGGCTTCTTTAAATTTGAGATTACTATCATCATTTATATGTTTTATCCATTGGTTATCGGAATGCGGACTTATATGCTGAACAATAATAATTGGAGTAATAAAATCCTTAGGCAATAAAGAAAATATGATTTTCATCGCATTCAATCCTCCGGAAGAAACCCCTATTACAATTGCCTCGTAATTCATTGTGTTTTAATATTTCTTTTTAAAAATTTTCTGCTTCTTATCTAATTCAGAATACTCTTTATCCAAATCTGTAAATCGTAAACCTTCTTTTGAACCGAGACATAAAATGCCACCATTAATCAGGCTGTCATAGAAAAGTTTTTGCACTTTATTTTGTAGATTTATGTCAAAATAAATAAGCACATTTCTGCACAGAATCAAGTGTACTTCTGCAAAAACACTGTCGGTTACTAAATTATGATTTGCCCAAACAATATTTTTTTTCAAAGATTGATTCATGATTACATTATCAGAATCAGAAGTATAATAACCAGAAAAAGATTCATTTCCTCCTGACAATTGATAATTTGCAGTATATTCTTTCATTAATTTGTTTGAAAAAATTCCTTCTTTTGCGTGGCTCAACACATGTTGATTAAAATCTGTTGCATAAATTGTTGTTCTGTCATACAGGCCTTCTTCCTGCATAATAATTGCCATTGAATATGCTTCTGCTCCCGTGGAACAGCCGGCATGCCATATTTTTATAAATGGATAAGTTTTTAAGATTGGTATAACATTTTCACGTAATGATTTATAAAATTCAGGGTCACGAAACATTTCAGTTACAGTGATGGATAAGTCCTGTAAAAGTTGTGAAGCAAATGATTCATCATTCAATACTTTCGATTGCATTTGAGAAATATCTTCTATTCCAGATAAGGTCATCCTGTTTTTGATCCTGCGCATGATGTGTGCTTCGGAATATTGCCTGAAATCATAACCGTATTTTCGATAAACATCTTCCAATAGCGATGAAATTTCTAGTTCAGATGTGTCTTTAATATTCATTTGGAATAAATTTTTATTTTAGATATTGTAAATCCTTAATTTGTTATCAAGGTCATATTAAATATATTTATACAAAGTTGCTTACTTTAATTGCAGTATACATTACAGGACTATTGATAAAAATTATATTATTCACACTTGATAACAATCAATGCCCGAAATATAGAATATCATGCAAGCAAATGTGTTTTAAGAAATTTCAAAACCAATCAATAAAATATCATCTGTTTGCTGATTGTCTCCCTGCCATTCTCTAAGGAATTTAAGCATATCTACTTTAATGGTATTGAATGGCTGTTTCATATATTTCGAAAGCTGCTTTTCAAATCTTTTTCTTGTTACTTTTTTATGATTAGCATTATCAAATTGGTCAAGCACTCCATCTGTAAACATAAAAAATCTGTCGCCCTGATTAAATTGAACAATCTGTTTGTTAAAACAGGATTTTTTTTTCTTAGAATGATCTTCTCCTATTGCTAATTTATCAGGAAAAAGCTTTTGAAAATCATTATCATGAAAATACCAGACCGGACTATTCGCTCCGGCATATTCTAATGTTTTTGTTTTTATATCTATAACACATAACGCGATATCCATCCCGTCATGAATAATGGTTAATCCTTGTCTTAAAATTCTACGTATTCTGTCATTCAGATTATTCAAAATTTCAGCCGGATCATAAATTTTTTCAATATTTATTATTTCATGTAAAAGGTTATGACCAGACATAGAAAGCAATGCGCCGGGAACGCCATGACCGGTACAATCTGCAACAGCAAGAAATAACTTTTCATTGCAATATTCTGCCCAATAAAAATCTCCACTGACAGTATCTTTTGGTTTGTATATTATCAGGTACTGAATACCTATTTCCCTCAAAATATTCAGATCAGGCAGCATTCCATCCTGAATTAATTTAGCGTACGTGATACTGTTTTTAATATCACTATAGGCAACATTAAGTTTTTTATGTAATGCCTCAAATTTTTCTTTTTCTGCTTCAATTCTTTCTTTTGATTTTTTTAAAGCTATATGAGTTGCAACACGGGCAGTAAGTTCAGCCACATTAAACGGTTTCGTAATATAATCAACTGCACCCGCTTCAAAGCCCTGCAATAAATCCTCATTTTCTATTTTTGCAGATAAAAAAATTATAGGGATATCTCTTGTTAAAGGGTTTGACTTTATTTTTTTACATACTTCGTATCCATCAATTCCTGGCATTTGAATATCTAATAAAATCAAGTCAGGCGCATCCGAATTTACTGATAGCAGAGCTTGATTACCGGATGTAGCAATAGAAATGTTGTAGCCTTTTTCATAAAGAATATTTGCCAGCACCTGTATGTTTTGAGGTGTATCGTCAACAATCAGTATTAAAGGTTTTATATTTGGTTCCACATGTAAAATTATTTTATAAAATAAAAATCATTGAGGTTTAGAAATTTCAAAACCTACTATAAGAATATCGTCTGTTTGAAGATTGTCTCCCTGCCAGTCTTGCATAAATTTCATCAGATTTTCTTTAATAGAACTGAATGGTTTTTCTACCTGCATAGAAAAAAACTGTTCAAATCCTTTTCTTGTTATTTTATTTTGATCCATATTATCAAACTGATCGAGTATACCGTCTGTGAATATAAAAAATCTGTCTCCTTTATTAAATTTAATTATCTGTGTGCTAAAACAGGATTTATGCTTTCTAGAGTAATCCTCTCCAATACCTAATTTGTCTGGAATTAATTTTTGAACATTACTATTACTAAAATACAAAATCGGTATATTCGCTCCGGCAAATTCTAATGTTTTTTCACAATTGTCAATCACGCATATCGCGATATCCATACCTACATGAACTTCAGATAATCCCTGCTTGAAAATATTGCGAACTCTTTCATTCAGTTTATATAAAATTGCAGCCGGATCATAAATTTTCTCAATATTGATGATCTCATTTAAAAGATTATGTCCGGATATAGATAGCATAGCACCCGGAACACCGTGTCCCGTACAGTCTGCTACAGCAATAAAAAGTTTTTCATTATTAATTGCCATCCAATAAAAGTCACCACTGACTATATCCTTTGGTTTATAAATTAACAGATGTTGTATTCCTTTTGCCTGCAAAATATTTAAATCAGGCAGCATTTCTTCCTGAATAAGCCTCGCATAATCTATACTGTTTTTTATTTTGTTATAAGCAACGTTAAGCTTTCTATTTAATGTTTCAATTCTTGCTCTCGATCTCTTCAGCTCAAGATGAGTAGCAACACGAGCAGTGAGTTCTGCAACATTAAAAGGTTTAGTGATGTAATCAACTGCGCCCGCTTTAAAGCCCTGCAATAAATCCTCATTTTCAATTTTTGCAGTTAAAAATATTATAGGGATATCTTTTGTTAAAGGGTTTGATTTTATTTTTTCACATACTTCGTATCCATCAATTTCTGGCATTTGAATATCCAGTAAAATTAAATCAGGAGTATCAGAATTTACTGATAGCAGAGCTTGATTACCGGATGTAGCAATAGAAATGTTGTAGCCTTTTTCATAAAGAATATTTGCCAGCACCTGTATGTTTTGTGGTGTATCGTCAACAATCAGGATTAAAGGTTTAATTTTTGACTTCATAGCCGTCAATTTTTATTTTTCATATAAAAATGAAAAACAATTATCAGCATAGACTTTTCTCCAGTATACTAATAAAACTGAATCTCATTACTTAAAATTCTGTAATTTGAGAATTAATGAATTATTTTAATTTCCCAATTCAAAATTATTCAATTTTAAAGGATAATGTATTACATTAAAGGTGTATTAAGTTACATCTTTCACACATTAAATTGACGAGGTTTTTATTGTTTTATATTTTATGATATTTGTTATATTCTTAATGGCTTTGTTTTCTCAACCGCTTAAACCCTTGAGGTGGGGTGACCTAAATCCCATAATTTTGAATTTTTTCTCGTACCATTCAATTTAACAATTGCATAAAAA
>Ga0156386_1034_pt1 | contig 18261 bp, 17 predicted proteins | sample RifOxyA3_FD_108030 | JGI IMG/M metagenome (GOLD analysis project Ga0156386, IMG submission 108030) | Bacteroidetes bacterium RIFOXYA12_FULL_35_11
AACGTATCTTGGAGAAAGCAGCAACAACGATGAATACACGGCAGACATAGCCACAGGCTTAACTCCCGGCACGTATTATTATGCAAGCCGTTTTCAGTTAAACAGTGGCTCTTATGTATATGGTGGTTACAGCACAAGCAGTGGTGGCTTCTGGAACGGGACAAGTAATATTTCCGGTATACTTACAATTAATATTCAGCCTTCACCGGATATTGACTGGTGTAATATACAATGGCCCGGTACTGGTTCAATAACTGCGAGCGGAGCATTTACTGTATATGCGTGGGTATTTGAAACAGATGTTACTCCTGGTGCTGGTGCCGGAGCAGATATCAGTGCAGAAATAGGTTATAGTACTTCAGATACAGATCCATCTACCTGGACAAACTGGGTTCTTGCAACCTACAATACTGATAATGGAAACAATGACGAATATTTAGCAGAGATTGGAACCTTGCTGACACCTGGTATCTATTATTATGCAAGTCGTTTCAGTCTGGGATGGGGTCCATATTCCTATGGCGGTTATAGTCTGACAGGTGGCGGTTTCTGGGACGGGGTAAATAATGTTTCAGGAATTCTCGATGTGGTAACTGGTATTAATGGAATGCCGATGGCTAATCAGATTTTAATATTTCCGGTTCCCGCAAAAGAAATTCTGAATATTTCAGTTAAAACAGAATCTCCTTTTGTAATAATTGAAATAATTGATATGCTAGGAAAAACTATCTATACAAAAGAATCCGAAATAAATTCCATGATAGAAAACACAATTGATATTTCTGATTTCGCAAAAGGAATTTATGAAATAAAATTTACCGGAATTAATTTGAATGTTCGAAAGAAGATTGTAGTAAAATAAGTAATCAGAAAAAAGCAACATTGAATAATCCCATTGTTTGCGCTCGTCTCCGAGAATGCTTTGTGAGGAGGGGACGAGTGCCTATGAAAATTAATATTACAGATTTACTCGGAAAAACCATTTTTACAAAAGAATCCGGTAAAAAGTCCATGATAGAAAAACAGAATAACCAAACATAAACAATTATCAAAACATGTAATTTGTACAAGTTTTGATAATTTATTTTATATCTTTGTACCATGGCTAAATACACAAATCGTAAAGAATACATAGACAAACTACTGTCTTACAAAGACAAGGGTCTCATTAAAGTCGTAAGCGGCTTGCGTAGGTCAGGCAAAAGCACTTTACTGGAACTTTACCATGAGCATTTGCTGAAAAAAGGCATCGGCAAACGACAAATGCAGTTTTACAATTTTGAATTACCCGAAAATTATCTTAATAAAACATGGAGCGATATTTACTTTGAGATAAAGAAAAAAATGCAACCCAAGAAAAACAACTATGTTTTTTTGGACGAAGTGCAAAACATACCGCTTTTTGAAAAATTAGTTGACGGACTTTTTGCTACAGAAAATACAGATATTTACATTACAGGTTCAAATGCATTTTTGTTGAGTAGCGAATTAGCAACTCTGTTGAGCGGTCGTTACATAGAAATTTCTATATTGCCCTTTTCTTTCAAAGAATATTTAATAGCACGTAAAATTGAATCAAACAACAAGTATCTCAATTACGAAGCTTTGTTTTTTGATTACGTAAACGAAACTTCATTGCCAAAGGGTATTGAACTTAGAGAAAGCGGTTTTGATAAAATTTACGAATATCTGGAAGCCATTTACACTACAATAATCGAAAAAGACATAGCGCAACGACACCAAATAAACGATAAACGTGCTTTTGCAAACATTGTAAAATTTGTGGCTTCTAATATTGGAAACGCACTTTCTCCAGGTAATATTTCCAAAATACTCACGCAGGATGGACAAAGCATACATCACGCTACAGTAGAAAAATACATGGAATACTTGGTGGAAAGCTTTGTCTTTTACAAAGTAAACCGTTTCGATTTGAAAGGTAAAAAACAATTGTCTACACAAGAAAAATATTATTTGGTGGATCTGGGTTTGCTGAATATTTTGGCAGGCAAAGAGCGTATAACAGACAGAGGGCACATTTTAGAAAATATTGTTTATTTAGAACTGCTACGCAGGAACAACAAAGTTTGGACTGGCACAGCCCGAAACACAGAAGTGGACTTTGTGTGTAAAACCCCAACAGGCGACATTGAATACTTCCAGGTTGCATGGCAAATAACAAACGAAAGCACCGTAATACGTAAGTTTGGGGCTTTCGATAAAATCAAGGACAACTACCCGAAGTATTTGCTTACGACAGATTCGTTTACACAAAACAGAAGCGGAGTAAAACACTTGAACGTATTTAATTGGCTACTTGAAACAAGAGAAAAGTAAGAATAACTAACCTCACGTTTGCGCTCGTCTCCGGGAATGCTTTGTGAGGAGGGGACGAGTGACTATGAAAATTAATATTACAGATTTACTATGAAAAACCATCTATACAAAAAAATCCGAAATAAATTCCATGAATGAAATATAGGTTTCCCCCTTGTTGGCACTCATCGCCGCGGCGTCTCAGGGTAATGCTTTGTGAGGAAGACGGACAAAGCATACATCACGCTATATGTAAAAAAATACGGAATACTTAATGGAGAGAAAGGAGACTCAACTGTATTTTTGTCATTACCTATAGGGGTTAAAATATAAAATAAACTCTTATCAATAAATCTAAAATATTTTCATGAAAACAATTTTATTTTTTTTAGCAGCAACTTTTTTCTTAACGAGAGTGCATGCTCAAAATGGTTTTACTATTTATTCAGACAGTACGCTTTCCGGTTTAACAAATGATTTAGCCATTGATGCAGGCAACAATAAATGGCTGGCATTTTCTATAAAAGGCATTGGGAAATTCGATACAAATCAGCAGTTCCATTTGTATAACACTTATAATTCTGCTATTCCATCTAATAAAGTTTATTGTCTTCATGCCAACGGGTATAAGTTGTATGCAGGGACAGACTCAGGTCTTGCAGTGTATGAATCCGGTGTTTTTCAAACTATGAATATTCCCGGTACAAGCAATATTATTAAAGGGATATTTTTTTCCGAAACCACACTATACGCGCTTGTTGATTCTGCACTTGCATTGTATAACGAAGGAAACTGGTCGCTGTATTATCCGGGAAATGGATTTAATGTATCTTCAGGTGTTGCGCACCCAATTATTATTGATAGTTCCGGCAATATATACTTTTCAAATACTTCCAAATTGTTTAAATTTTCCAATAATCTTTTTACTGTTTATTCAACTCCTTTAAATGAATCGTTTCAAAGTTTATTTTATGACTCCGTCTTGAATGCAATTTGGTGCGGAACAACGAGCAATACCTACCTATTAACTGACGGTGTTTTTCAAAATACAGATGACTTATATTCTCACTCTTGGTTGAGCCCTAAAAATGTAAAAGATATTTGCAGAAAGCCCGATGGAATATTGGTTTTTAATGCAATTGGAAGCATTTTTTCACGGGGGGGAATTTATGAACTGATAAACAATAATTTTGAAATTTATTATTTGAATCTTTTTAATACAGAAAATTCTGCTGCTTATCCTGCTCTTTATTGTGTATCTGATACCAATGGATTACTTTGGTTATCAAAATATTTAGGTATTGCTTATGGTTATCTGGCATCATTTTCAGAATCATTGCATTCAAATTATAGTTATTATAATGTAGGTCTGACAAATCATAATTTTAAATTTATTGATAAAAATAATGTAAGGGCTGCTTTTGGAAACAGAGGCGGAATGTTCTGGGATTTTCAGGGAAAAGCGATGTTTGAAGTTCCTAAGGGAAGCGGGAAAACATCTCTTTTTGCAGGCTCTTTATGGATTGCAGGGAAAAATCAGGCAGATGATAGTTTGCATTGCGCTGCAGTTTTTTATAATTCACGAGGGAATGATTTTTGGCCTGGTCCTCATACATTACAAAACCCAATTGATACATTGCGTTCAATGCAATACGATAAAATCTGGAAGATTGAAAAATGGCAGGTCAATGAGTTATGTAACTGGCAGGCAAACCCATCTGCATATCCTAATTATCAAATGCCTTATGATATTGCTACATGGCCGGGAAACGATTCATTAATCAATGAAATAATTGCTCCTTTTTACGATTCAAATAATGATGGATTTTATAATCCCTATCAGGGGGATTATCCTTTAATAAAAGGCGACCAGATGCTGTGGTGGGTAAATAATGATGCGCTTGCAAATCATGATGAGTCGGGCGGTAAACCATTAGGTATTGAAACACGTGTATCAGCATATTCTTATGAATGTAATAGTGGAACTGATTCATTAAAAGATGTAAATAATACGATTTTTCTGAATTATAAAATTATTAACCGTAGTTCAAACACGTATGACTCTTTGTATTTTGGCTATTACTCTGATGCAGATCTTGGTTATGCTTATGATGATTATTTCGGTTGTGATGTAGAGCTTAATTCTGCTATATTTTATAATGGCTCAGCTATTGATGGCACAGGTCAGCCAGAGGCTTATGGTTTTAACCCACCAGTACAGACGGTTACTCTATTACAAGGGCCTCTTGCAAATGCTTATGATGGAACTGATAACGACCGCGACTCTCTTATAGATGAAGCCTGCGAGCAGATTATGATGAGCAGTTTTACTTCCTTTTATGGTAGTGGTTGTCCTGATATGTGCGAGCCTGTGATCCCAATTCAATTTTATAATTATATTAGCGGGAAATGGAAAGATGGTACGCATATAGTGTATGGTGGTTCAGGACACTCCGTTTCCGGTGGTTTGCCTGCATCTTATATGTTTCCGGGTAATACTGATCCTTATGGCTGGGGCACACAAGGAATTCCTCAATCTCCATGGTCTGAAACAACAGCTGGAAATTCTCCAGGAGATAGGCGTGGAATTATATCAATGGGACCGGTTACTATGCTGCCCGGGGATATTAAAGAAATTACTTTAGCTTTTATCTGGGCGCGTGATACAACACAACATGATCCTTTGAATATTTATCAAGAACCTGTACGAAAAATAACACGCTGGTTCAATCAGAATTTACTAGAAAATATTTGTACAACATCGCAAGCTATTACTGATGTTAAGAAAAAGCTGAAATGTGAGATATGGCCTAATCCTGCTTCAACGGATTTAACTGTTGCTTACACCGGAAACTCTGGCGAAATAACAATCTGCGATATATTTGGACGAATTTTATATACAACAAAAATTTCAAATGAGAAAACCCTTATTGCTATTGACAAATTTTCTCCAGGTCTTTATTTTGTAACCATAAAAGATGATAATATGAGCATGGTTAAAAAATTTGTGAAAAAATAATTTCACATATTTTACGCATTATATTTTATCTCTATTTTTCCAAACACACTTACATCTGAATCCCAGCCACGACATTGGCTTCGTGTAGGGTATGTCTTTTTTGATGCTTCCTTCTGTTTGCGAATGAAACCAACTGCCACCTTTTGAAACATTGGGTTCTGAAACAATTTCAGCGAGATTGCCAATCATCCCATATAATTTGAATTCATTAATGCCCGATTTGTCAACGGGTAAACAATATTCGCTGCAATTTTCTTTTACGTTGAATCTTATTTTTTTTATATCTTTAACACCAAATTCATAATTTGAAACATCCAGATTAGAAGCTGCTGCAAACTCCCATTCTTCTTTTGTAAGAAGGCTGTATTGCGGTATCGGGTAATATTCTTCTTTTTTCAGTTTTCGTTTTGTAGGATATTGCCCATTCAGAAACTTTTCAATCGTAAAAAAGGTATCTTTGCTTTGTGTCCATTTGATGATTTTTTTCTCCACCATCATCCATTCATAAACCCTGTCGCTTCTCCATTTACAATAATTTTCTGCCTGCTCCCTCGAAATGCCCACTACCGGATAATTCGCATAATGCGGGTGACGAAGATATTTTTCGATAAAACGAATATTTATACAATCCCACACATTTGTGTCGGGAAGCGCATTTTGATATTCTGTTGAAGAATTTCCATATATTCTGTAAAGCCAGTAAAGATATTCACGGTAGTCCACATTGCGGACTTCTGTCTCATCAACATAAAAGTTTTCTTTCAATTCTACAGTGCCCGGCGGAATATTATTTTTATTTTTCCCACTGAAAGAGGAGAGTATTAAAAGCACTACAAATAGCTGAATTACGAGATTAATGGTTTTCATGTTTCATGTTTTTTGGTTATTCAACAAAAATAGTGGAAGAGCTTATACGTAAATTGAAAGTAGAACAAATCTGGGAATATCGTATTACCCGATCTGCTAGATTCGACCCCGAAGTGGGTCGAACATGAATTACCGGATATGAAATATCCGGTAAATGAATATACTGTAAGCTACAACCCCGAAGTGGGTTGAATATATTAATGGGAAAAACGATGGAATTGCTAAATATGCTAATGTGTTCCATTGAAAATGTCGAATAACTATTTTTTTATTGACCAATAAATGTTCTTACAATCCTGAAACCGGTATGTCCGTTTGATGAATTTTCAGGCAGTACAAAATTATTTTTATTCTTGTTTTTCCACGATGCTCCACGAAGCTGTTTTTTCTTATCTGAAATTGTTGTTGAAGTCCATTCTGAAACATTCCCGAAAAGATTGTGTAAACTCAACTTGTTTTTCTTACCCGATTTTGATTTTTTAATTTCGGGTTTATGCTCTTGCTTTGTATTCTTACAAATATCTGCGGCATAACACCACTCTTCATCTGTAGGTATGCGGTAATCGTTCATCAATTGTTTGCCTTCTTTTTTCAATTTGAGATTTTCCATATTTGTTTTCCAGATACAATAAAAACGTGCGCTTTGATATGATACACCAACAACCGGATAGTGGTCAAATTTTTTATCTGTAAAATAGTTTTTGTAAAAAGCATATTCCTTAGAATTTTCAGGATATTCTTTTGGCATAGCCATTGAATCAATAAGTATTCCTGCTATTTCTTTGTATGAATATTTATATATTATTTTGTTTTCCTGAATGTTTTTTGATTTTTGAAACCAGTAAATGCTGTCATTTCCATGCAGTTTAGCGTAATCTGTAAATTCTCTGAATTCTTTGTTTGTAATTTCATTACTCATCCAAAATGCCTGGATAGATATTATTTTCTTACCTGATTCTGTTACCATTTCAAACGAACCCATGGGAACAAATTGCATTCCTTTAGGATTACCCTCAAATGAAACCCTATCTTTTACCCCAAATAAAAGACTGTCGTTTTTTTGCGAAAAAAGCTGACTGTATGTGCATGTAAAAAGAAAAATAAAAATTAGAGATACTATTTTTTTCATGACTTGGGCATTAAAAATTTTCAGTTTGTTATTTATTGAAGTTAAGGTTTTGTGGTTCATCTTTATTCATATCATCCAGCATATTTGTTGTGGGGACAGAATTATCAACAACTTCAAAATCTATTTTGTCAAACCAAATTTGACCCGTTCCGTGTAACATTGCTCCAAAAGCAATTTTTGTAGCCTTTTCAGAAACCTCCAGTATGATTTCATATTTATTCCAGTCGGTAGTGCCTTTTATGGCTCTTTTATACATATTATCAAATGCAAGCGATTTTTTAATTTCATTGCCATCAACACGTAACCAGAAACCTGCCCATGATTTAACTTTTTTTGATCTCATATAACCTGTCATCCTGATTTTTTTTCCATGATATTTATCCGCCTTAAAGTTTTGCATTAATGTACCAAAACCATCAATCTTTTTTTCTATAGATTTTATAGATGCGCAATCATTTCCCGTTTGACCAGCTCCTTTGTCTATACCCATATCATAACTTTTGGGCTTGCTTCCAGCTTTAAACCAACCGGCTGCATCATCAAAACTAAATGATACCAAGAATACTGACACCAAAACTATTGAGCATAAATATAAAATTTTCTGTTTCATGATTTTATTTTTTTGAATGATACACATCGGATTTATAACAGATTGAAATTTTGTTCTATTTGTTTTGCTTAACTTAGAAAGCGGACTTTATAGTCGCCGCGGCGACAAACACGAATTACTCAATTTCAGCTTCAACAATATCATCAAAAATTATTTTATCTCCTTTTTCTGCTCCGGGAAAAATCATAATAAATTCAAGATATCTTCTGATACCCCAAAAAAACTGAAATGTTTTAGTGGTAAATTTTGAAGAATAATAATCGTATTCTCTAATTGATGTTTTAGGGTTTCTTACTGCCAGTATTAGTGCAATTGGATTTACCGTTTCACCATTTTTCTGACGAACTAATTTAATATTTTTAAAACCGCTGACCATCTGAAATTTCTTCCCATATTTTCGTGGTAATTTGAATATAACGCCAGTGTTAGACTTATCTTCATTTAACGTTTCACAGGGTGTTATAAACAGTTGTGTTTCAGAACAGGTAAAGCCATGTATTTTTATTTTTTGAGGGATTTCGCAAAAACTTGCCGGCTTCCAGAGTGCGCATTTAAGATTTTTGTTTTTCTGCGCAAAAATTCCTGAAAAGGATAATGTCAGGGTAAGGAGAATTAAAGTTATTTTCATGTTTTCTGTTTTTTATTTTAAATTACTTTTCATCCTGCAAATAGGGGATTGGTCTTCTATCTTTTTTATATTCTTCTTTAAAAAACGCAGTGTTTATTCCATGAGAAAATAAATTTGTTGTAATAACAAAAAGCGCTTCTCCTAATGTAACTCCATGAAGTGATTCGTTGATATCGTAAACGTAATATGAATATTGATCTTTGAGAAGTGTGTTATAAACGTAGGGACGTAAAGAAAGTGATTTTGAAAACAGATTGGATTTCGGCAAATTTATTTCAGACTTATTTTGGTATTTAAACATGATAGATTTTTGTGAAACATCTGCTTTTGAAATGGTGCTGTCCGTTTGACAAAATGCAGGGAAGCAGAATAAAAGTGAGATGTATGCGATTGCAATTTTTTTCATGAGTATATTTATTAACCACATAGGCACATAGGGCGCATAGTGTAAGTTTCATTGTTTTTTTTTATCATTCATAGTTGATTTCGAATAATCGGAATAAATTTTTAGTTTTCTATTTTTTTTGTATAGTATTCTATATTTGATCTATTAATCGTTTCGTATGTCTTTTTCCCCTATTTTACAGGCAAACCTGAAATAATAAAATTTTGTTGAGTCTGTTTCCAGCAAATTTATTTTTTTGTATTTTTCTGCAACAAGCACTTGCCCTTTGTCGTTGGTATCAATAATCATGAAAGGCATTTGTCCCAACGAATCTTTAATAACTTTTTTATAATAATCAAGATTATGGATATGCTGACCATTTTGTTCAAAGATTTCATTTATTGTTGAATTATTTTTGATTTTTTTATCCATATCAAGAAAAAGTTCCTCTAATTTATGGTTGTCTATAGACCATTCTGAAAAACCATTTAGATCTTCAGTTTCGCCATCATTAAGCGTAATAACTAAAGCATTATCTTTTGTTTTTATATACCATTCATTCCATTGCGATAGAAAATGTTTTTTATAATCTATCCTATTCAAAAAATAGCTTTAAGGTAATGACTTTTGAGCTTATCTTATCTACATCATGATAAAACACGGAATAATTATTTGCCTTCAAGTTAGATAAACCTAAAGAAAATGATAATTCTGGTGAAAATTTAAAATATCTTCGATAATTATCAAGTCCTATCCCAAAATCAATACAATAATCTGTTTTGCTTATACCTATACCTTGGGTTGAGTTATTATTTTTCTTTAAATTATACATGAAATTACCCCCAATAATCAAATAGGGTCTGTGGTTTCCTTGTCTTTTTGGTTTTAACTTAAACAATAACGGGAAATCAAGATATGTAGATTTATAATCAATTGTAGTTTTTGTTATAAGGTTGTTTTCGGGAGTATAAAAAGATAACATGTTTTCTACGAAATTAATACTCGGAACAAATCGAATATCAGTAAAATTATTTATGCGCACATTTGCCACAATACCAAAACCAAATCCTGATCTTGCAGTAGAATTTATTACCAAAGAATTTGATGCAGCTTCATTTGTTTTTACTATATAATCGGAATAATTTGTTCCTATAAATAATCCGATATGTAATCGTGAAATTTTGTCATAATCCTGAAGATTTAATATAACCAAAGAATCATTTTGAGATTTCACAAATCCATATAGAACTACAAACAAGCAGATAAAAATTATTTTTTTCATAATTCAAATATTTTGTTGTTTTTCTATAAACGTGAAATCGAAAAACATATTATTTCAAATGAATATCGGTTTGAATACCTTATGTTTTTTTTATCATTTTAGCGATTACGAACCAGTCTGCATGCCTGTCTGGTTGCTTCAGGTAAATCTGCTACAAAGGAAGGCTGACAGGTTGTTTTCCCTACTCCACCAAAAACTTTTTCGTAAAAATTTTACCGTTTCTTTTTACCACAGCATAATACATACCCACAGGAAAAGCATTCACATCAATACTTACAGAATTATCTTTTGTGCTGATATTTTTAATTTGTTTACCAAGCATATCAAAAATTTGCAAATCAAAATCAGGCATCGTGTATGTAATATGAATAATATCTTTTGCTGGATTTGGAAATATTGACAATTGAGAATTATTCCCATTTTTCAAATCAAAAAGAATATTATCGGTGTAAATGTTTGAATAAGATGAACTGAAACTTTCAATATTTTTTGCTTCTGGTGAACAGTTGATTCCCCATTGTGTTTTTACTCTCCATGAAGCAGTATTCGCATAAACAACATAAAGCGGATCGTTTATCACTTGTTGTGTTCCTGTAACACTTGATACCGCATGCCAGTTTCCGTTACTGCTGTCGTCGCGCATAAGAATATAACTGGAAACAGGGTTCGCTCCATTTTCAATAGTATAGGGCGTTGTCCAATAAAAAGTGCCATTATTATTCAAAAAATAAATTGTATTATGATAAGGACTTAAATTACTGTAACCACCACATGTGTCGTGCACCTGTAGTTTATAACGGAATGTTCCGGTATTCGGATTTCCTGTATTGGGAAAATACAATGCACTTACAGTGTCAATAAACATACCGGGTTCATCGTAATGGATGCTTGCTATTGGTTGATAATTGTTGGTGAAAATTTCGCGGTAAACAATGAATGAATCAGCGTTATTTACTAATGTTTTATCCCAGAAAATAATGTTATGTTGTGATAGAGAATCTACGGTAACCATGCAAATAGGAATAGAAGCATAAGATACAGGTGCATTTACCACAGTAGCTGTATCAAATACTGAACAACCTAAACCATCGGTTACAGTTACATAAAATTCTCCAGCAGTGAGTCCGGAAACAGTAGTAATTGTATCGCCTGTTGACCAGAAGTATGTGCATGGAAAATAACCGGATGAAACATGTACAGATACACTTCCGTCAGCATGACAGGTCGCATTCTGAACAGTAGTATAAATTTCCAGCTCAGAAGGTTGTGTAATTACAACAGGCAAAGCAGAGATGCAACCCGTTCCGTCCGTTACAGAAACAGTGTACGATCCGGCACAGAGATTTGTGAGCGTATCATTTGTACCTAATCCATTGCTCCAAGAAAAAGTGTATGGAGAATTGTCCCCATTGGGGGATATGATTACTGAGCCATTACACATACCATAGCAAGTTACATTGGTAACTGTGCTTGCAATATCATAAGCTGTAACTTTTCTTATACGGTTAATACCGGGAAGGGTAATATAAATATTATTGCATTTATCTATATTCACTCCGTAAGGCATAGTCAATTGCGCAGAAAGAGCTGGCACTCCATCTTCTGTAAGTCCGCCAGACATAGTTCCTGCTGCTGTATAAATGAGCCCTGTAGATTTGTAAACTTTATAAATTAAACCGTTCCATGTATCCGAAATATACATATTCGATGAATCGTCAAGTGCAATACTGTTGGGATTTCCAAAATGAGCTTCTATAGCTGGAATTCCATCACCATTATATGTATTATTAATTCCGCTTCCGGCAACTGTAGTAATCATGCCTGTAAGAGCAGAAACTTTCCTTATGCGGTTATTTTCTTTATCAGCAATGTAAACATTATTGGAATCATCTACTGCAATGCCATAGGGTTGGTTTAATTGAGCAGAAATGGCCGGAATATTATCGCCATTATACCCATCATCGCCATTACCGGCAACAGTGTAGATATATCCTGTAGCAGCATCAATTTTCCGTACCCTGTTGTTTCCAAAATCAGAAAAATAAATATTTCCGGCAGTATCCAGTGCAATGCCAAAGACTTCGGTTATTTTAGCAGAAGTGGCAGGAATAGTATCTCCGTTATACCCATACTGACCTGTTCCTGCTATGGTAGAAATAAGTCCTGTAGCAGCATCAACTTTACGAATTCTGTTATTGCTGTAATCTCCTATATAAATATTCCCTGCATCATCCACTGCCACAGCCCATGAATAATAGATTTGCGCTGAAGTAGCAGGTATCCCATCGCCATTGTAACCGGGTGTTCCCGTACCTGCTACCGTAGTAATAATTCCAGTAACTACATCCACTTTACGAATTCGATTCGTGTTATCTGCAATATAAAAATTTCCCTGCGAGTCGAATGCAACAGCTCCGTGTGGAGCCATTCCGGTAGTTGTTGCCGGTACATTATCACCCAAAAAATAACCTGCTCCGTTTCCGGCAACGGTATATATTCTTTGCGCTGAAATGCTAAAAGAAATTAAAAATAATCCCAGAATTAATAATTGTGTTTTCATAATTGTAATGTTTAATTTTTTATTATTTCAAAGATAGTAAAAATAATTGTGCGTTTTATCATCAATGTACAGAAGTAACTGTTTTTTGTACAAGTGATTTTAGATGTTTTAAATTTTATTAAACCATGCAAGAATATCACTGTATTTTCGCGTTGAAACAGGAACTCCCGTACTGTCCTTCATTATGAGCGTTCCTCCATCTTTTTTATCAAGTTTTTCTATGTAATCCGGATTTACAAGATGGGAATGGTGTACTCTTAAAAATCCGGATGGACTAAGCATTTCATCAAATTCTTTCAGGTTTTTTGAAATGAGAATATTATTCTTATTATGAATGTAAATCCTTGTATAATTGCGGTCTGCTTCACAACGGATAATATCATTTATAAGAACAATTTGCATTGAGTCGGCACTATTCAATACGATTTTTTTATTATCGCGTTTTAGATTTTCCATTAAAACATTGTAACGCAGCATCAAATTTTCTTTGTCAATTTCCTGCTCCACGCGTTGTAATGCATTAACCAATTCATCCGGGATTACCGGTTTGAGAAGATAATCTATCGCGCTGAACCGGAATGCCTGCACTGCAAAATCATTAAAAGCAGTTATGAATATTACTTTAAAGGGAATCGGGTTATATTGTTTGAGTAAATCAAAACCTGTTCCTCCCGGCATTTTGATATCGAGTAAAATTAAATCGGGTTCGTGCTCACGAATAGCATCAGCAGCTGAATTTACATCTTCTGCTTCACCAATAACATCTGCTTTGTGATAATGTAATTTTATCAGATTACGTAGTGTATTCCGAACCTTTTTTTCATCATCAACTATAAGAATACGTAATGATGGCATATCTGTTATTTATAAAATTCATAATTATACTGAAATAGCTTATTTGCATGTTGATTATTTTTAAATAATAATGATTCTGTTTTAAGTCCATTATCATCATATTCATAAAAATATTTCGATTTTAATTTTGTATTGCGGTAAGTATGCAATGTCTTCAACAAATTTCTTTCGTCATACTCCATGATATTCTGTCTTTTTGTTTTCTTTCCCTGTCGCTTATATTCAGTATAACTTGTGTTGTTATTATTGTTGTCATAAGTATAAGTGTACTTTCTGATAATTTTATTTTTGCGGTTATAATTGGCATATTCTGTAAGCTTTCCTTGTGAATTATATTTTTCAATGGTTTTTGTTATACGGTCTTTCCCATCTGTAAAAATGAGTATTTTGATTTTACTTCCGTCTTCCTGATAATCATATTTAACACAGATTTTAGTTGTGTCTTTTAAAATTGTACTAACAGGAGCACCTTCCGGATTACATTCGAAATCCCATATATATTTCAGTTTTCCCTTACCGTTATAGTATCTTGTTTCCTTTTTTGTACCACTTTCATTATAGTTTGTAATGTATCTGCTTGTAAGCCTTTCAACCATTTTCTTATTATATCTGAAATAATCAATTTCTGTTGCTTTGCCTTCACTGTTGTATTTTATTGCTGTTTTTCTTTTCAGCATTTTACCTTTTCTGCGGTATTCTATTTCGCAAATAAGATTCCCGTTAGTGTCATAAATGAAAGAATCTTTTTTTGTGATAATGCCCCTACGGTTCATAGAAATGTAGGATAATACTTTGCCGCTGTCATTAAAAATTAATTGTTGACTTTTTATTATTTTGTTTCTACCGTTGTACCACAAAACGGAATTATTATTCCCATTTTTATCAAACGTTCTGATAGTGGAATGAGCATGTTTTTTCTTTCCTTTTTTGTCAACATTATAGGATGTACTTTTTTTCAGATATATTTTATTTTGAGCAGTATTGTTTTTATCAAACGAAAATTCTTTGCTATACAAATTGCTTAAGCTATAAGTAACCATATTCGTATCTGATTCAGCCAAAAAAAAGTAATGATAAAACCCTTGTTGGGCAAATGTATTTACTGTAATTAATATTGATATTGTTAAAATTATTATTTTCATAGAATTTTTTTTTAATTTTTTAATTCGTAAAATCTTTTTTCAAAATGTCAGAATATTCTGCAAGGCTTTTTACCATTTCTTTAAATTCAATGCTTTTGTTATCCACCAATTGATTTTCCTGTTTAAACCAGGCAAAAAGGACTCCTTCTTCAAGATAAAATTTCTGATAGTCAACAATCTTGTTTGTTTTAAAATTTGTCCAGATTTGTTCGCAATAAAACATACGTTCCTTTTCAAAAAGCCAGACGACTCTTTTATGGATTTCGGTCTCGTTATTAATAACTATGATAATTTGAAACTCATCGCCTTTTTTGTAAACAAAATGAAAACCCGAACTGTCCTTTCGCGATGACTTTTGTTCCGTAAAACCTTTATCCTGTTTTATATCGCGGATTTGTTTGTCAATCGCATCAATTTTATCAGCAAATTCACCTTTGTAAGCAGAAATAATTCCATCAGTGGGATTGTCATAATTTTTAAAAAATTCTTCTTGTGCAAATACCCCGGTATTCCAGAAGCAGATGAATATTCCAACAAATGCGAGTTGTACGATATTATTTTTCATTTTATATCTATTTTTTAATCAATTCATCACATCTTTTTTAATTCTTAATACAATGATAATGCCCGGAAATATTCCAACTCCTGCGGCAATCAGTGTAAATGTAAATAGATTGCCCCATTCCCAGTAATACAAATCTCTGAAAAGCCCCCCCGCGCCAGCACAAATAAAAATCCATCCTGTTAAATGGATAATTGAAAGGGGTTTTTTAAATTTGAGTGGGTCATTCCAGTTAGGTTTTATAAATAAATGATGTTTATAAAAGGAAAATTCTTTCCATAATGCAGGAAAAATAAATCCTAAAATAAAGGATGCGAAACAGGTTGCAAAAATAGCACGAGCAGAATCGCTATAATACCCTGGAATAAATAAGAAAATTATGCAAACCAGCAGCAGAATTATAATTTTTATTTTAACAATGTGTTGTTGCATATTATTTTTTTACACCGGTATTAAAAACAATACTTTCGTCCCTTTGCAAATATTTTGTTCATTCATAATATCTGTAACGTTGAAATACATTTTTTGTTTTTTCGATTTATTCAGAATATTCAAGCGTTCCCGTGTAATTTGCAGAGCCATTGATTTGTGTACTGAATGAAGGTCTTTCTGCTGCTGGCTTTGCGTCATTCCAATCCCATTATCTGTTATTTGCACTTCGATTGATTCGTTAACAAGTCTGAAACGTATATGAATACAACCAGTCTCTTTTATACCTCTGAAGCCATGTTCAATGGCATTTTCGATAAAAGGCTGTGTAAGCATTGGAGGAATATAAATATGGTCAGGATTCAAAGCAGGTTCTATCTCTATAGTATAATCTAATTGTTCATTCAGTCTCATTTTTTGCAATGACAGATAGAAATTCAGTGTATCCAGTTCCTGTGCAAGCGTGATATATTCTGATTTTGAATTTTCGAGTATCAGGCGCATGAGTTGCGCAAATTTCGATAAATACATTCCTGCTTCTTTGGGCTGTTGTTCATAAATAAAGCTTTCAATGCTTGCCAGCGAGTTGAAAATAAAATGAGGATTCATCTGGGTTCTGAGCAATTTTTGTTCAAACTGCAATGCTTTTTGCCGTGCTTTGATTTTGTTCTGACGAATAAAAAGAAAAGCAAATGCTATGACAAATATCAGAATAATAATCAGCCCTGCAATGAAATATTGATTGTTCTTTAACTGTAAGGATTGTAATTCATTCTGACGGGTAAGTATTTTATTTTCATTTTCTTTTTTTTCGGTTTCATATTTTATTTGCATCTCGGCAATCTGATTTTTACTGGCCTCATTGGTAATGCTGTCCTTTGAAGAAACAAAATATTCATAATACAAGAGCGCTTTTTCAAATTTTCCCTGCTTTTTATACAAATCAGCATATCGCTGGTAAGCTATACTGATCTCTTGAATGGCCTTCGTTTGGTTAGCCAGTTCCAACGAACGTTTGAGGTAATGCTCGGCTTCCGAAAATTTTTTCTCAATGATATAAACAGCAGCAATATTTCCTGTAAAATTTGCCTGAAGAAAAATATTACCCAATTCCTCTGAAAGCGCCAATGCCTGAAAAAACAAGTCAAGAGATTTATCACTGTATTTTTTGACTAAAAAATTATTTCCTGCTGTACGAGCTGAATCGCCCCTGTATTGATACATACCTCCTATGTTTCCGAGAATGATTGCTGTATTGATTTTATTATTCAGGTTTTTAAAAATATCTTGTGCCTTGAAATAATACTCTGTAGCCACAGTTAAGTTTTTCCTGTTATTATATATATTTCCAATATTAGTCAGGTTCTCGGCTTCATAGTTCAAAAGACCAAACTTACGGCTGTTGTCAAGTGATTTCTGATAATATTCCATAGCCTTCACCGTATCGCCCTGTGTGCAGTAAAGACTGGCCATATTGCATTGATTGGTTACTATCCTGATCTTATAATCATTCTTTTCTGCCAGTTTTAATGAAGCCACATAATACTCCATGGCTTCCACATTCTTTCCCAGATCGCTGTATATTACCCCTATTTCAGCCAATGCTCCACATATCCACTGATCGAATTTCAGCTCTTCCCATTTTTTCAGCTCTTTCTTTTTATATTCAAGAGCCTTTAAAAAATTACCTTGTGCATAATACGATTGCCCTACTCTGAAATAAGAAACTGCAATGCCCCGTCCCCAGTTTACCTGAAAGGCAAGATTAAGAGCCTTCTGGCTATAGTCAAGCGATTTGATGGGGTCAGTTACCGCATATTCATCTGCGATATAAAGCAGGTGACGAACTTTATTGGTATCATTTTTATCATAAGGAAGTAATTTTAAAAGGCTGTCAAGTTTGCTTTGTCCCTGAGAAAAAATATCATATCCGTTCAGAATAAAAATGAAAAAGAAAATATATAAAATTTGTTTCTGTATTCTCATTTTTTGTAGTGTTAGTTAATACTATGTTGAATGTATAACAATTGAAAAACAACACAAGGTACAAAAAATAAAATTAAATTTCAGTAAAAATGTACAAATGCAGCACTTTTTTGTATAAGTGTTTTTACTTATCTGATGTAAAAAAATATCACACCCGATAAAAATATAGCTTATGAAATTCTCTTACAAAAATGATAATAAATATCAACAAACAATAAAAAACAGTAAAATAAATATGTATTTTAAAATAATATCGTATCTTTGTCAAAAAAATAAATTGTGCGATGAAAAAAATATCATTTTTTATTGATGTATTCAGAGTTTTCCATAACAAGGAAAGCTTTTTTGAAGAGATAACTTCAAGCCAGTCGAATAAATTAATATTCAAACAAATTTTAATTATTTGCGCATTTACTTTTCTTTATGGGATTGTAATGGGCAGCTATCATAGTTTTGCGCAATCCCTTGCTGCTGGTGTGAAGGTTACCTTA
>Ga0156386_1055_pt1 | contig 15852 bp, 10 predicted proteins | sample RifOxyA3_FD_108030 | JGI IMG/M metagenome (GOLD analysis project Ga0156386, IMG submission 108030) | Bacteroidetes bacterium RIFOXYA12_FULL_35_11
GTGATTGATAAGAAAAGTTCAATTTCAAGGCTTTCGAAGCCTGAAAAAGCGGAGTTTACTGATGTAAATGAGCACTTTTCAGGCGAGAGTAACAGGGCGAACACCCAGTGGGTGTTTGAGCCAGCTGGTGCGAGAGCTGGACTTTTCTTGCAAGCACTATTTATAATCCTGACTTTTTTATCATGGATTCTGAATCTTATAGGCACCTTTACTGTCAATAGTTACAACCGGAATAGATTTATACTTCTCAAACCATTCATAAACCGGAAGCAGGTTTTCCCAAAAGGAAATAAATTTTTTATTATCCGAAAAATCGGTCTTTAGTTTATTGAAATTTTCTGCATTGAGTTTAGCAGGAAAAAAATGAACAGGAATATTTTTTTGCCCGGAAGCCTTTGCTTCCAATGCTAAAATATAAAGTTCTTTAATTTTATCATCAGTTAACGGAACACAGCCAATGGTTACACAATCGCCATGAATAAATATATCGCCGCCAAGTGATCCTTTTTTTCCTAAAATATTATCAGATTTATTCGGGTAATTTACCCCAAGCGACAAATAAAAATTACTGGTAGGATTGAAACGGTCAATATAATAAACTCCCTCCGGCGTTTGATTGTCGCCCATTTGCCGTTTGGGACCTAATTCTCCGGATGACGAACAAATATCATAATCTATAAGATGAGAGTAAGTCTTTACATTTTTATTTTTTACCCACACCTCAACAACTTTCTCTCGCTTAAAAACGCGGATAAATAAATCGTAAGAAGTTCCTGTTACATTTTTTTCCTTTAATAATTTTCTGATAAAAGCTTCTTTTTCTTTATACGCAGTCTTTACACGCGCCATTTTTTTCTGTTCTGCCAGAAAGTTTGCCTGTGGCGTTATACTATTAAAATTCATAAAAGGATTTATTCCGAAGATAAAGGCTATTATTAGGAGGTTTTGGGTCATAGGGTTTTGGTTTTGGTTTTGGTTTTGTTCGATTCGGTTCGGTTCGTTGAGTAAATACGATGCACTGCATCGTATCAACAATACCGAACCTTACATATCCAACGTAACAGATATTTTAAATGCAAAATTGTCTTCCGGTTTAGAAAAAGAATAAGGTCCATAACGATAAAAAATACCGGCACCATATCCGATAAACATTTGTTTCAACAATTTATTAAATAATATTCCGGCTTCATAATATCCTTTTTTATATGTTTGAACTGGTTTATCAAAATAACTGTTTGAAGATTTAAAATCAGCAAAACCGATATTGTGAACAAAGGCAATTTCAGGCTTGAATTTTTTTGTTTTAAAAAGCAGTGTACCGAAATCCTGTTTGAAGAAAAAAGAAATAAAACGATCCGAAATAAATTCATTCATACGCATGGTTGCAAAGCTGTTAAATGCTTCAAGAGAAAATTTATTATAACTTGCGCGACCATTATAATAAGCGGTATAGGGAACATTTCCGAAAAGATACCCTCCGGCAAGAGAGCAAAAAGTTTTTCCAAAAGTTTTTGTCAGAAACATTTTCCCGACTTTCGCTTCTATTTTCGAATATTCGTGTTTCCCATCAAGCAAGTTCAAACCTTGTGTGAAATTTAACCATAAAACAGGATAATTTGTACCAAGTGAAAATTTTCCATAAGGAAATTTTATAAATTTTTCATTATACGCATATTTAATTTTCACAGAAGCCTCTGTAAAAACAAAATTATCGAGCAAATCGGCTCTTGTTTCTGAAACGCCGTATCTGAAATGGTTTGTAACATTCAAATAATTTCTGCTTAATGAAAAATATGCTTTAAGATATTGAAATGCGCGGAACGAAAACTGAGCATCCATTTTTTCGACAGAATCCATTTCTGCAACTAAAAAATCACGGTAAAAATCAGATTGCCTTAAATTGACATCTTCGGCAAACCTGTAGCCATCCGATTCCAGCACATCCTGTGAATACGATGCCTTGAGCGCAACCTCATTATCTTTACTTAAATTAAATTGCAAATGCCCTCCATATTTCATCGCTTTGTCAGCACTGGAAGCAGCATAAAAACCACCCAGTGAAGCCCATTTTGTTACTTTCTCATTTGTTGATAAGCCCAAGCCAATACGGAATCCTTCGTATTCGTTATATTGTAACAACTTTGTAAAATCAATATCAACAAAACCCCATGGAATTGCGCCTCTGGCAAACGATTCCATAAGTTTAACTTTTAAATCCAATTTCTCTTTTTTCCCAATACTGTCAATTACATGGTAGGTTTTTCTATCTTTAGCAGTTAAAGAATCTACCCTGTATTTTTTTAAAATCTCCTCCCCTTTCGCAGCAGCTTCTGTTTCCATAGATAATTCCACTGAATTAAATTCTTTTTTATTCAGTTCAGGGTTCAGGCTAATATCCTGCAAATAGCTTTTCCCTATACCAATCATTTTCATTGTTTTTTTTCCTGCTTGTCCGGCAATATTCGTAAAAGTCAGATCTGTATTAAGCTGGACAGGAAACCATTGTTTCCCATCAATAAATTCATATTTTTGCTGCACTCTTATATCAACCATGCCGGATAATTCATAAGGTTCGGCTTTCACACTCTCAATAGCATAGCCATTTGTATTGATATTTAAAATTCCCTTAAGTCCCTGAAAATTTTTTCCTTTATAAGGTCTGAAAGAAATTACAAAAACCGTATCGCCCTTTTCTGAAAAGGTTGTATCTTCAATCTGAAAAAAATATTTTTTCGGGCTTCCTTTGCTGATGGGATTCAAATATACTTTTTCGTATAGCGTTATCAATTCATTGTAAAAAGAAAAAGACTGCATTTGTGTAGCAAGCATTGCAAAGGATGGATTTTGCAAACCTGAAATTCGCGTTGCCAGTACTTTCTCGCTGTTTTTGTCGGGGAAAATAAATTTTCGTTCACTTACAGATTCCGTAATCATAATATGTTGTGAGTCAAGAAATTTTTTTGCTCGTATATACGATGAATCGGGTTTATTTTTTCGGGTTGTATCTTTAGATGCTTTGACAGAATCAAGCAAACTACCAATAGTATCGCGGGGTTTCAGATCATCAATATTAAACGTAAAAATCATTTTATTATAAGAAGTATAAGAAAACGAAGTCATTTTTTCGGGATTATTTTTGTCGCGATTTTCTATAACTTTTTTAATTATCCGATGCGCGGGATTTTCTCCGGGAAGCACTGTTACTTCATTCAAGTCAATTGTTTTCTTTTTTAAAGTTATAAATACAGTTTTTTTTCCAGATAGTTTTTCAAAAGGAATTTCCTTTAGCTCATAACCGACGTAACTTATTTTTAAAAACTGCACTTTTGCGTTTGTCGGAATAATAAATTTGCCGTCAATATTTGTTGTTACACCATGACTTTTTTCATTGTAAACAATATTAACAAAGGCAAGGGGCTCTTTTGTTTCTTCATCTGATATTTCACCGGAAATTTGTGCAGAGATAAATGAGGATATTAAGAATCCAGAAATAAAAAAAAACAGCTTGAGTCCTATGTATATTTCACTCTTCACCAAAACGAGGATTTACAACATTATTATAAATAGAACCAAAAGTGTAGGAAAGACTGACACTTGCCCAATAGGAATAACTGGTTTGGAGCGCACGGATTCTTAAAAGAATTTCTTCGCTTGAAACTCCTTCCTTTGAAAGCGATAACTGATTCCGTACAAAAGAATATCCTGCAGAAAAACTCAAAGAAAGCCCTTTAAATATACGCATACTACATGAGCTGTAAATATCAATACTGTTTTTTGAGAAATCATGCAGATAATTAGATCCTGAAACCGATAAAGAAATAGTTCCCCATTTTTCAATATATTGAAAAGCAACACTCAAATCCTGCATAAAAAGCAATTCCTCTGTTTTGTTGAATATTGTTGTGTCGTTATAATAAGCCTGATTTACGCCAATTGTATATAAAAAACGTAATTGCTTTCTTGTAGATTCAGAATATTTAAAAAGATTATACTCCAATGCGGGAGCTAAACTTGCTTTGAATTTATAATTATTATAGGTTGATGTATTCAGAGATATACTGCCTCCTGCAGAAAAATGATCATTTAAACTTTTAACTGTAACATTCCTGAAACTGTTTGAATTATTGCTTGAAATATAACTTGTAGTATCATCTATTTTATAATAACTTTCATTATAACTTTCCGACAAGGAAAAAATCAATTTCCAGTCGGGCGTTATGCGTCTTGCAGAAACAGAACCCCATGCATTGGAATATTTATAAGAATCTTCTCCCTGAAACCAGCCCCCGAGGTTAAAACTGAAAACCCAGTTATCCCATTTATCTTTTACATTTTCTCCTGCTCCTTCATTGTTACCATTGTATTGTATCGAAATAAAAGAAGCCTGGGGCGTTTTTGCAATATAACGTATGAGTCCTAATTTTAGCACATTTAAAAGTTGCGCTCTTGTTTCCTCTTCTGTAGATGTTGGTTCTGTATTAAATTTTAAGGTGTCATTCGTTCCTGAAAACTGAAACTGACCAATAAAAAAAACCGAATATTCATAACCTCCGCTGCCTGTAGCCTGATTGTTGACCATGATGTGCACATACGCTTCTTTTCTGTCCCTGACATAATTCACAAAACGGATATTTTCTTTAATATGGTTTAAATCAAAACCGGGGCAGTCAATATAAATATTAACAGCATCCTTCTGATATAAGGTTGTTGTATCAGGAGAAGTTGATTCTTGCGCTTTAAGATGAAAAAAAGATGAAAAAAATATCAAAAAAACTAATAAAATCCTCATACACTATTAAGTGTTTTTTTAGACTATTTATAAGCACCAATCCGTAGCATATTTATTTCTTTTTCCGATAAAAAACGCCATTTACCGCGCTGGAGGTTCTTTTTCGTTAAACCGGCAAAATACACCCGATCAAGTTTTTCAACATTATAACCTAATGCGCCAAAAATATTCCTGACAACGTGATTCTGTCCTGAATGAATTTCAATTCCTACCTGTGTTTTATCTGCTTCATCAGCAAAATTAATTGCATCGGCTTTTACAAAACCATCTTCGGTTTCTACTCCCTCTAAAATCTGTTGTAAGTCAGCTTTTGTAGCACTTTTATTTAGAAAAACATGATATATTTTTTTCTTATTATAACTCGGATGTGTAAGCTTTTTCACAAGATCGCCATCGTTTGTAAGAAGCAGTACACCCGTTGTGTTCCTGTCAAGCCTGCCTACCGGGTACACCCGCTCCCTGCAAGCCCCCTCGATAAGTTCCATTACCGTTCTTTTGGCATGAGGATCATCTGTAGTTGTAATATAATCTTTAGGCTTGTTAAGCAGGATGTATACTTTTTTTTCAAGAGTAATTGTTTCATCGTTGAAACGAACTTCGTCTTCCGGTTTAACGCGCACACCCATTTCTGTTGTAACAACGCCATTTACCTTAACAAGCCCCGCCTTAATGTATTCATCTGCTTCCCTGCGTGAACAAATACCGGCGTTGGCAATATATTTATTCAGTCTGTCTGTACCGGCATGCTCTCCCTTTGGTTTTTTAAGTGTAAATGGTTTTTTATCCTCCTTTGAAAAAGATTCTGAAATCTCTTCTCTTTTTTGAAAATCTTTACGTGGCTTGTCAAAATGTTTATCCCCGCCCGATCTTTCATAAGCAGGCTTGTTTTCTTTTGAGTGAGGTCTATTAAACTTTGGGCGTTCAGAACTCTCCTGGCTTCCATCGTCTTTCTTCTTCCATAATTTTTTATCAGAATCAAACGGTTTGTCATCGCCTGTTCTTTTTCTGAATGGTTTTTTATCGGGATCATAAGGCTTACTTTCGCCTGTTCTTTTTCTGAATGGTTTTTTATCGGGATCATAAGGCTTACTTTCGCCAGTTCTTTTTCTGAACGGTTTTTTATCCGGATCATAAGGCTTACTTTCGCCAGTTCTTTTTCTGAACGGTTTTTTATCCGGATCGTAAGGTTTGCTCTCTCCTGTTCTTTTTCTGAATGGTTTTTTATCCGGATCGTAAGGTTTGCTCTCTCCTGTTCTTTTTCTGAATGGTTTTTTATCAGGATCGTAAGGCTTGCTCTCTCCTGTTCTTTTTCTGAATGGTTTTTTATCAGGATCGTAAGGCTTGCTTTCGCCATTTCTTTTTACAAATGATTTTTTATCGGGATTATCTGACCCGCTACTTCTCCTTTTATATTCTTTGTTCTGCGAATCTCTGTTGCCGCTTTCTTTGTCCTTATAACTCTTACTCCCGGATCTTGTAGGTTTTGAGTTAAATTTCTTTTTTCCTGACCCGGAATCACGTTTTGTTTTAGCCTTAGCTTCCATAATTATTTTTATATTTATGGAGCAAAGTTATTATATTTGTTAATTCTTTAACAATCCTGTTCAATTTAAATGAAAAATATTTATACTTGTCATCAAAAGATACTAAATAAATAAAAAAAATATGACATTAATAAAATCAATTTCAGGAATCAGGGGAACTATTGGAGGTTCACAAGGAGAAGGGCTGAGCCCGGCAGATATAGTGAAATTCACAGCAGGATACGGCGCCTGGATAAAAAAAGCATATTCCATCAACAAAGGTAAAATTGTTGTTGGAAGGGATGCCCGGATTTCAGGAGAAATGGTTTATCAATTGGTCTCCGGAACGCTTATCAGTCTTGGCTTTGATGTTATAAATATCGGAATGGCTACAACTCCTACAACAGAAATTGCAGTTACTGAAGAAAAAGCAGATGGTGGAATTATTATTACGGCAAGCCACAACCCAAAACAATGGAATGCATTAAAACTTCTTAACAAAAAAGGAGAATTCCTAAATGATGCAGAAGGTAAAGATGTTTTAAAAATAGCAGAAGAAGGAAGAATCCAATTTTCAGATGTGGATGAAATCGGAAAAATCATCCAAAAATCAAATTATGATGATATTCATATATCACAAATAATTTCACTGCCAACAGTAAATTTGAATGCGATAAAAAAAGCAAATTTCAGTATTGCAATTGATTGTGTTAATTCTGTTGGAGGAATCGTAATTCCTAAATTACTAAAAGCACTGGGAGTTGAAAAAATTGTTGAATTATACTGTGAGCCGAATGGCATTTTTCCTCATAACCCTGAACCGCTTCCTGAACATTTGCGCGATATTTCTGAAACCGTAAAACAAAATCATTGCCATGCTGGTTTTGTTGTTGATCCGGATGTTGACAGACTTGCAATTATCAATGAAGATGGCAGCATGTTCGGCGAAGAATACACGCTGGTTAGCATTGCAGATTATATATTAAAAAATAAAAAAGGAAATACGGTTTCAAATCTTTCCTCTACAAGAGCCTTGCACGATGTTACGGTAAAATACGGTGGCATTTATGAAGCTACAGCAGTTGGAGAAGTGAATGTTGTAACAAAAATGAAAGAAATCAATGCAGTTATAGGAGGAGAAGGAAATGGCGGTGTTATTTATCCCGATTTGCATTATGGACGTGATGCATTGGTAGGTATCGCACTATTTTTATCGCATCTTGCATTATCAGGGAAAAAATGTTCTGAACTGCGTAAATCATACCCTGAATATGTGATTTCAAAAAATAAAATTGAATTGAAACCGGAAATGAATGTTGATGATATTTTATCAAAGGTTCAACAAAAATACAAAGATGAAAAAATCACAACTATTGATGGTGTAAAAATTGACTTTGCAGAAGGCTGGGTGCATCTCCGAAAATCAAACACAGAACCTATTATCAGAATATACGCAGAAAGCAGAACCAAAGAACAGGCAGAGGAATTTGCGCAAAAAATTATTCAGGATATTAATATGTTTAAATAGCATCCGCAAGAAAACGAATAGAAATGGAAAAAGAACAAGCATACGAAAAAATTAAACTTTTAGTGGAAAGGTTTAATGAAAATATAGATGATTACAAGAAAACTTCTTATAACGAAACTGAAACCAGAAGAGAATTTTTAGACCCATTTTTTCAAGCTTTAGGATGGGACATGGATAATAAGCAAGGAAAAACGAATGCTTATAAAGAAGTTATACATGAGTATAAACTTAAAATTGGAAATAAGACTAAAGCCCCAGATTATTCATTCAGAAACGAAAAAGGTAATTGTAAATTTTTTATAGAAGCAAAAAAACCAAGTATTAATATAAAATCTGAAAATGACCCTGCTTTTCAAATTCGTTTGTATGGTTGGAATAAAAAATTACAAATCTCAATACTTACAGACTTTGAAGAATTTGCTGTTTACAATTGTCAGAAAAAACCGAGATTGTCTGATACTCCAAATATCAGTCGTATAGATTATTTAACATACAAAGATTATCTGACTAACTTTGATTTTTTATGGAATAATTTTTCAAGACAGGCTGTATTGGAAGGGAGTTTGGACGTTTATACATCAAATACAATTGAAAAAGCTACAGATACAGTTGATAAGGATTTCTTAAATACTCTTGAAATTTGGAGAAAAGAACTTGCAACAAATATTGCTATAAGAAATTTGGAATTAACCGAAGATGAAATAAATTTATGTGTTCAACAAACATTAAATCGTATTCTATTTCTGAGAATTTGTGAAGCAAGAAATATTGAGCATGATGGGAATTTAAAGATTGCAATTACGCAAGGTAATTTTGCGGAAAATATTTATAGATTATTTTTAAAAGCAGATGAGAAATATAATGCCGGGCTATTTAACTTTAAAAAAGATAAAATTGCAAAAAACCTAGTAATTGACAATAAAGTATTAAAATTTATAGTTGAAAATTTATATCCTGAAAAATCAATTTATAAGTTTGATTATATCCCTGTAGAAATTCTTGGATTTGCTTATGAACAATTTTTAGGTAGTGTTATAAGATTAACTGCCGGGCATCATGTAAAAGTTGAACCAAAGCCCGAAGTAAGAGAAGCAAATGGTGTGTTTTATACCCCGGAATATGTTGTGAAATATATTATTGAAAATACCGTAGGTAAGCTAATTGAAAATAAAACTCCTGAACAAATTTCAAAAATTAAAATACTTGACCCAGCTTGTGGAAGCGGAAGTTTTTTAATAGCGGCTTATGATTACTTAATAAATTATCATCAAGAATATTATACCAAACAAACTTATTCAACAAAAAAACAAAGTAAATCAAATCCACTTGATAGTAATGGTTATTTAACTGCAAATGCCAAAAAACAAATTTTACTTAATAATATTTTTGGAGTTGATATTGACACTCAAGCTGTAGAAGTTACAAAACTATCTCTAATGTTAAAGGCACTGGAAAATCAATCAGAATCTACAGTTGAAAGTCAGTTATCTTTATGGCATGAAAGAGTTTTACCAAATTTAGACTTTAATATAAAATGTGGAAATTCTTTAATTGGTAATGATTTTTTCAATAATGAATTTTGTTTTGAAACAATAAGTGAAAAAAATATAAATGCTTTTGATTGGGAAAGTGAATTTAAACAAATTTTCAATAAAGAAGGTTTTGATTGTATTATTGGCAATCCTCCATATTTAAAATTAACAAAGAATAATACTAATAGTAATATTTTAGAATACTATAATCAAAAATATTTAAGTATTCATGGAGGTAGTTCCAAAAATTTATTTCAGTTATTTATTGAAAAATTTGCAAAATTTCAATCAAATTATTTTTCCTTTATAGTTCCTGAAGCCTTATTAACAACATCAAGCAATAATATTGTAAGAAATACATTAATTGAAAATTTGAATATAAAAACAATTGCAGTTTTTGACCATTTTGTTTTTGAACAGGCTACAATTGGGACTACAGTATTTGTGGCAGAAAATAAAAAACACACTTCATCGACAGAGTTAAAAATCATTAATAAATTCGGTAAAATTAAAGAATCAAAAAAAATAAATATCAAGTCAAAAAATGAAATTTGGGAGACACAAATTAATAATCAATTTGATTCTATTTTGAAAAAAATACAAAAGCAATCAACAATGATGGGAGATATGGTAATTATGAACAAAGGAATGGTTGTGCAAGATAGAGAAAGTGTGATGGAGAGTAAAAAGTCAAAAACAAATTATCCATTTTTGCTTGGTAAAAACATGAGTAGGTATAATCATTTCTATACAAATTATGCTACTTATAATAATCTTAAAATTATTGGTGGCACTAATAAACTAGAAAAGCATCTGCAAACACCTCGTTTATTAATACGTAGAACCGGTAATATACTTTGTGCAACTTATAGTGATCAGCAAGAATTAATTGAAAGTACAATCTATATAGCTACATCAAAATCATTAAATCTAAAATATTTATTAGGTGTTTTAAATTCAAATGTTTTAACTTTTTATTTAAAGCAAAAATTATTAACAAATGCACAAGGTTTTCCTCAAATATTAATGGGTCAATTGTCTCAATTACCAATACCAAATATTAATACTAAAAATAAAAATAAGCATGATCAAATTATTAAACAAGTTGATATTTTATTAGAATTACACCAACAACCAAAATCTGAACAAACACAAAGAAGAATAAATTATTTGCTTAATGAAATTGATATTATTATTTCAGAGTTATATGGGTTAAACGATGATGAATACAAAATGATTTCAACGTTTAAATAACCATTTGTTTTGAGGTCATTTAGCATTTGCTTAAATCTCACTCACGATTCCAAAAGCTAAATAAGCCTTTAAGGCTGACCCTCATATTTACGAAAAAAATATTGCAGTATAAATGGAGACAAATAATAGGATTGATTCCAATATTAGAAACAAAATATAACCAAACCCCACAATGCTCAACGAAAAACAAAGCATTCAAGCCATTTGCAGCATTTTAGCGAAAGGAGGAACTCAATTAAATAAGCCCTTTGAAGCCGATTGCGAGATTATTGAATGGGGAGATAAATTTCTTCTTTTTACAATAGATGGATTTTCGGCAGAAGATAAATTCAGAGAAAATGATCCTTTTATTTTAGGTTACAATCTTTCGGTTGCTGCAATAAGCGATGTTCTGGCTTGCGGTGGAAAACCGCTTTATTATTCACACAGCCTTGTAATAAGCAAAGAATGGGATGAGAAATTTTTAAATGAATTTACAAAAGGAATAAAGCATTCGTTACAAAAATTTAAAATAAATTTTATTGGCGGCGATTTTGGGACAGCAGAGCAATGGAGCTATACAGCAGTTGTGCTTGGAGAAACCGATAAACCCCTGATGCGCTCAGGAGCAAGTGAAGGAGACCTTCTTTATTTGAGTGGCTCGATTGGTGCAGGCAACTTTGAAGCAATGATGAACATTTATTCTGACAATAAGCTATTAGCGCCCTTTCTGAATACATATAAAATAAAATTAATTCCCAGACTTGCTGAATCTGCATTCATTAAAAAATACGCTTCGTCGTGCATTGACACAAGCGATGGTCTTTGTCATTCCCTTATTCATCTTGCGAATTGCAATCAAACAGGATTTCTTGTTGAAAATATTCCGTATCACAACATCGCGCAAAAAGCTGCCAAACTTTTAAGAAAACCTGTTGAAATGCTTATGATTGCTGAATGTGGAGAATATGAACTTTTATTTACTGTTCCGAAAAAAAATGAAGCAGAATTTTTAGCTGACACAGAAAAATCATTTTTGAAATTTTACAAAATTGGAGTACTTACAAAAGATCAGAATTTCCTTCTAAAAAAAGAAAAAAACATTCTTGATTTGAACCATTTTGATATTTCTGCACGGGATTTTAACAATGTAAAAGATTATATAAATACACTACAAAACTTACTAAAATAACTATGGAAAGAAAAAGAGTAGTAATTACAGGCATTTCTGCAATTTCAGGAAATTCAAACACGAAAGACTGCTTATTTAAAAATCTTTTAGAAGGAACTATTTTTGTAGCTTCTGTTCCAGATTGCTTTGAGAAAAATTATACCTTCCGTTCGCGTTTTTTTGTACCCTTTCCAAAAATAAATATTGGTGATTATGGTTTTCATAACAAACTGAATTTACTGATGGAAGAAAATGTAAAAATTGGAATCGTATGTACAAAAGAAGCTTTACTGGATGCAGGTTTTCAGTTAAAAGAAAATAATAAAACCGGTTTTCAGATTGAAGAAAATGAAAGCCCCGGAATAATAATCGGAGTTGGAATAAGTTCTCTTAAAACCGCTTTTACCTCCTACGTTCAGCATGCAGCGCATCACCTTCAAAATGAAGAATTAAAAGACTATCGTTACAACAGGATGGTTATTCCTCTAACAATGCCAAATTCTGTCGCAGCCTGGATTTCCATAATTTTTGGAACCAGTGATCAATGTCATACGATTAACGCTTCTTGTGCATCAGGAAATCATGCTATAGGAGAAGCATTCGGCAAAATAAAAAATGGAGAATCGAAATTTATGATAACAGGAGGTGTTGAATGCCTGATGGATGAATTCGGCGCAATGATGCGTGGTTTTGATATGCTTGGTGCACTCACGCTTTCAAAAAATGGACAACCTGAATCTTTTTCAGAAAACCGAAGTGGTTTTTTGTTTTCAGAAGGAGCAGGCTGTATTCTTATTCTTGAAGAAATGGAACATGCGCTTGCAAGAGGCGCTCAAATTTACGCTGAAATTACAGATTGTTTTTTTAACAGCGATCATCATAATATTTTGCAGATGGAAGAATCCGGAATGCAAATAAAAAAATTACTACGGCAAGCATCTGAAAATAAAAAAATAGATTATCTGAATGCACATGGGACTGCTACAACCAATAACGATTCCATTGAAGCAGCAGCAATAAAAGAAATATTTGGTTCTGTAAAAAACCAACCATTGATAAACTCAACGAAAAGCATACTGGGACACTCTATTGGTGCCAGCGCTGCAATTGAAGCAGCTGTTACAGCAATATCTATTAAACAACAATGTGTACATCTGAATCTCTCTGAAAACAATATTGAAGGATTAAACATCATTAACAAAAGTTGTTCTGCTGATATTAATTACGCTTTGTCTACATCATACGGTTTTGGTGGACATAATTCAGCGGTGCTGTTTAAAAAATTTGTATAGATTTATTAATATTTAATGACCAATTGCTTATGAATTTATACCTCAAAAAAATTGCTGTTATTTTAATATTGACAGTTTTATCCCTTACTCACATTATGGGTCAGGAAGTTCAGCTTAATGATGAATTTTATAATCGGATGTTCAGAAAAAATATTGTTGTTCCTACAACGTTGGACTCGGTAGCAGATAAAACCGGAAAAATTGACCCGCCGAAAAATTACAGGTGGGCGCTGGAAGCCCAAATGTTCTCAAAAACAAAATTATTCGGGGGCATGGTTGGAAGCGTGCCATTTGTAACAAAAAATTCTCCTTTTCTCCGTTTTTTAAATTTCGATTTTGGTTATCTTGCTTATAAAAGACCTTATGCGGGCATTACAGATGCGGACAATGCTGCGCTTACAGGCTCTGCAGGAGTAAGTATTCATTCCCGTTTTTATAAAATATTTTTAGGCGGTTCTTTCCGTGCCGGTAATAATCTTTTTAAAACAGTTACACCTGATACTACTATCTGGAACACAAAACGTGGTTTTACATTATCACCATACCTTTATATTGATATTCCTATTAAGAAATTTAGTCTTTCAGTCAATGCAATTCCAAGTTATGATTTTAAATCTCTGGCTCAATTCGGACTTTTTGCAGGTTTAAATTACCTGAAAATTTCAAGTGAGTTATATACAGAAAGAATTAAAAATCCATTTGGCTATGACTATGATACCGGATATGAATTTATCTATATCCTTGGTGATGCTAAAGATTTGCACGGTCAGATAAAAGCCAGACTGGGTAAGTATTTCAGCGTTGATGAAACAATTGGAGAGACACTCAAAGGTGAATTGAATAATAACGACAATGCTTATGTGCTTGCAGAAGTTGCATTTCTATATGGTGCTGGCTTATGCTATCACAAAACAAACGGTTTTGGCTGGAGGATGTGCCTAGATCTACCTTTCGCAAAATATAATTATGTTACAGTAAGCTATCTGCGGAACTACGTGTTACCAACGTCATTCACGCTACAGCCTGAAAAAAATATGTTTTATATTCTTATGAAATTTGCAATTTAAAATTCAATTAATAATTATGATATCTTATGATTGAATCGTTAATTTTGATTTAAAAAACAACAAAATATATTTTGCAGAAAAAACTAATCATAACAGGCGTTGCCGGATTCATTGGAAGCCATGTGGCAGAATATTTTCACAAAAGGAATGTAGATTTTGCATGTCTTGTTAGAGACCCTGAGGCTGTAAAATTTAAACAGGATATTGAATACATTAAAGGAGATATCAGCGACTATACAAGCTTGAACAACGCCTTTAAAAATGCAAATTTTGTAATTCATATTGCAGGCCTTGCAAAAGACTGGGGAAGATATGACGACTTCTATAAAACCAATGTTACAGGAACAGAAAATGTCATGAGAGCTGCAGTTGATTGCGGCATTAAAAACATTATCATAACAGGATCAATTTCATCTTATGGTGAAGAAAATTCACTTACTATTAAAAATGAAAATAGTCTCTGCAACTCCCACTACCCATATTTTCTTGATGCAATATTTCCTTCTGCAATGAATTTCTACAGAGATACAAAAACAGAATTAACTAAAAAAGCTATTGAAATCGCAGAAAAAAACAATCTTAATCTTACAGTCGTAGAGCCTGTTTGGGTCTACGGAGAACGAGAATTTAACACGGGATTTTTTGAATATTTAAAAACCGTAAAATCAGGAATGCCCTATCTTCCCGGAAGTAAAAAAAATAAATTTCCGGTAATTCACGCAGATGATCTTGCACGTTTTTTTTATATCGTTTATGAAAAACAACCCACAGGAATCAATAAATATATTGCAGGAAATTCAGAAACCGTATTAATGCACAAGATATACGAATTATTTTGCACAGAAATAAACAAAAAAAAACCGGCAGATATTCCCAAAGGATTAATATATCCTATCGGTTTTTTATTAGAACTTTTTTATACAATTTTTAAAATAAAAAATCCACCTTTGCTCTCCCGTAGCAGAATAAATATGTTTTACGATAATCTTGAATTCAGCGTGGAAAAAGCAAAAAAAGAATTAGGTTTTACAAGTGAAATAAGTCTTGAACAGGGCATAAAAAAAACAGTGGAATGGTATAAACAAAATGCCTATATATAAACTGTAACATCGCCCCATGGGGCGATGCCACAGTTTATAAAAATAAAACAAATGATACAGGAAAAAAATTTAACAGCAACACAAAAATCAAGATTTAATCTGAAAGTAAAATTCGTTGTTTTTTACACATTTTATTTCAAAATGATGCTTTTTATAATAAGTCCTGTTACATTCATCAGGGTGTTGCGGAGACTTAATTTTTTTCTTTCATCCATTCAGCATAATAAGTTTGCACGAACACGGCAGGGGACAAAAATTGATTTGTACGTGCCTGCTTTTCCATCAAAAGCATTTTTTACAGCCTGCAATAAATTTGCGGTTTTTAAAGATATCATGCCCTGCACAACCGTACTTATTTCTGTAACTTCTGCCTGTCGTTTCAGTTGTCCTCATTGTTATCAGAAACACGACATCGGAAAAGACATGGACATAAATATTTTAATTTCCACAATAAAAAAATTGCAGGATATGGGGATTGCTTTTTTCAATATTGAAGGAGGCGAACCTTTTCTTGTTTTTGAAAGGTTAAAGCAAGTATGCAGAGCCATTGACCATCGTTCAGAAATATGGATTAACTCAACAGGAGATGGCATGAGTATTGAAAAACTCAAAGAATT
>Ga0156386_1133_pt1 | contig 15040 bp, 4 predicted proteins | sample RifOxyA3_FD_108030 | JGI IMG/M metagenome (GOLD analysis project Ga0156386, IMG submission 108030) | Bacteroidetes bacterium RIFOXYA12_FULL_35_11
CAAAAATCCATTAATTTTGTGCATTGGTCAGGCGGATGTGGTATGAATGAAATAACAGCCAGATTGCTAACACTGCGCATAGCACAATTTTTTTTAATGATAATGCGAGCCCTACGGGCTTTTGGGTTTAGATTTAAGTTTAAAAAAAACTGTGCCAGCGCAGGGAACGTTAGATGTAATTTCATAGCACAATCGCGATAAATCAGTGAGCACAATAGATTTTTGAGTTAAAAAATTTAGAATAATGAAAGTAATAAATTTTGAATGTATAAATTGTTTGAATATCTTTGATGTAGAAATGAAAAGTATAGAATTTGATAAACATCGGGAGTTACTATTTAATCCAGAGCCGGAATGTCCCAGATGCGGAGCAATAGATGAAGTATATTTAAGTAATTATGGACAAGAACAAATCGATCATATGATATTTAGTCAGCAAATAAAAACAAGAAAATAATTAATGACGGAAGTTAGCGCTCATAAGAAATGCTGTTCTTGTGATTGTAACGAACAGGTACCTGAGAAGCATTTTAAGCTGTCCGAATTATTCAATATGCATTGGGATGAATACTGCAAGCATCCAACAGATTTTATCGAACCAGAGCAATATAAAGCCGCCAATGCCATACGCACATGTCAGACTGCGGTTTTAGGGGTAGATTATTATAGTTGTCCCGAATGTGGAGAAATCACAAAAAAGTATCACGCATGCAAACATCGTTTTTGTCCTTCGTGTAGTTGGAAAGACACATTGAAATGGGTCAATGCGCAAGTACAAAAGATGATGCATGTAAAGCATCGCCACGCCGTATTCACGTTACCACATGATCTCCATCCGTTAATAAGAAAGAATAAAAGGGCGATTTATAACATATTAATGCGAACATCTGCAGATACCTTTAAAGATTGGATTCGTTATAAGTTTAAAATAGAACCAGGCATCATCTCAGTGTTGCATACATTTGGAGAAACCAAAGAGCTTCATGTCCATGTTCATATGATAGTATCATGGGGGGGCGAAGATATCGTAACAGGCGCATTGAAAGAGATAAATCAGGAGTATGTCAAGTTTGGATTTTTGCAAGATAAATTTCGCTGTAAATTTGAAGATGAATTAATCCGTTTGTACGATACAAAAAAATTAAGTCATAATTTTACGGACAGACAGGATTTTATGCAGTATGTAAAAAATTTAAACCGCAAAGGCTGGATACTTCACATAGAGCCACCGATGCAATCACCAAAAGATGTAATTACGTATATAGGTCGCTATTCAAAAAGAGCATGCATCAGCGAATATAAAATAACAGATATCTCCGGAGAGACGATAACATTCAAGTATAGGGATTATAGGAATAGAGATGAATGTAACCGTCCCAAAGAGAATCATCAGACTTTACATTACAAAGACTTTTTTCCAAGATTATTACAGCATGTACCTTTGCCAAATTTCAGAATAGTTCGTTATTACGGAAAGTATAATCAAAAAAGTACAATTAACGAATCAAATTTATATAAGAATACCAACACAGAGGAAGTTCAAATAGAAGAACCCAGTGCATTGCTCTGTAAGCATTGTAATTGTTTACCGGAATATTTGTATACCGTATATGATTTAAGGCTGCGAAATGAAAGGACAGAGCCATTTGACGCAAGTAGACATGAACACGTTATAATCAGAAGATTGCAAAATATAAAACAAAATCAAGCGGCATAAAACTAGCATGTATAGCCAGAAGTGTGTCCAAACCGTAAAAAATGATAAAACAAAACAAAAAAAGGGATTCAGGATGCAAAATTAAAGGAGAAAAACAATAAGGAATTATTTTATTTATTAAATTTATCTAAAAAATTAAAAGATTATTTAACTATTTAATTAAAAAAAAATAAACTTGAAAATTGAAATTCTAATATATATAATAGGCAGAAACTACATCTAACACGTGGTATAGTGCAATGCTTCATACATTTTATGCTAGGCTGCGCCATCGCATTTTTTTTGTATTTCGCACTGCACCAACCACGAAACCGTTATAGCCAATGCATCTAAAAATCCCGGAACATAAAAAACAAGAAAATGAATTGTAAGAGAATTTAAACAAAAGACAAATTGAAAAGATACCCCACGCACAAAAATTTTGAAAACCCACCCACAGCAACACATTGTCGGTTGGGCATCCATCACACGATAACAACATGCCCAACCGTCAAAGAGTTGCTTTTCTTACCCTCTTTGAGTCTGTACATATATAGTGATTTCAGGAGAAAGAGATTTAATTAAAAAGATCATCCAAATAAATTGGTAATTCAAAAAAAAATGTTTTACTTTTGTATAAACGTAAATTATCAACAACCCGACAGGCAATGAAACAGTAAAAATAAATGTCATACCATGACAGAAGAATAGTAATGTGAAATTAATTTAAAAAATAATGACTATGAAAAAAATGTTTTTCCTTGTGTTCAGCGTGATAGTTCCGCTGATAATGGCTGCACAGATGCAATTAACCGAAACAAATTGTTCAAATGGTATTGATGATGACGGCGACGGTCTGATTGACTGTATTGACCCTGATTGTTTAGGGAACCCTGCTTGTGGCACGCCGAATAACGGCCCGGTTCTGAATGGTGTAATTGAAGGCACTGGTTCTTCTTTTGAAGTAACCAACAGCGATTACCTTAATGTTACATTAACAAGTAGTACCGAAATAACTATTCTCCTGTCATCGGTTTCTCAATTGATTTCGATGAACATCAGCAAACCGGTAACTGTTCCGTTACCATACGAAGTAACACTTACTATAACAGGTTTATTACCTTTAACTGTTTATTTCAAATATGACGATTCTTATCATAATTTAGACAGCATAACCACTGACGCTAACGGAAATTATACATGGACTCAGGATTTAACCGAAGCGCATCATTTATGGATTCAACCAACAAGAAGCACAATATTTATTTGTGATGATGCAACCGGTTGCGGTTGTCCTTCAGTAGGCACATGGGATCCTCTGACAAAAACTTGTACATTAACCACAGACGTTACAGAAACCATACAAATTGACAGCCCCGGTATTACTTTAGACGGGAATAACCATAGCATTATTGGTTCGGGGACTGGTTATGGTATTTATATTTCTGAAAAAAATAATGTAACGATAAAAAATTGTGTAATTTCTAATTTTACCGAAGGTATTCGCATTGAAGCAAGTAGTAATATAACATTTACAAATAACAATATCAATTTATGCGGATTGGGAATGTTTTTGAATACCAGCCTTAATGACTCAATTGCAAATAATACCATTAGTTCAAACGGTTACGGCATTATGCTTTACACTGGATCAAATTACAACACATTAAATAATAACAATGTTTCGAATAACAGTAACAGCGGTATTTACCTGTCTTCAAGTTCCAACAACAGTTTTTCCGGAAATACTTTTCAATCAAATTATTATGGAATATCCGGTTACGCAAGTTCATACAACAACCTTATAGGAAACACCGTTTCGCTGAATACTTCTTATGGAATCCATTTTAACCAGAGTTCAAACAACATTTTAATAAATAACGTTTCCAACTCAAATAGTTATGGTATTTACCTTCAGGCAGGAGTCGGCAGTAATACATTAGCCAATAATACTACAAACTCGAACTCTATTGGTATATACCTGTACAATAATTCCGGCAATAGTTTGTCTGAAAATGCAGCAACAGGAAGCAGTTACAGCGGTTTCATACTTTCTGCATCATCCAATAATACCATCCATAACAATAATTCTTCATCAAATAATGGTTTTGGGATGGTCATTTCCTCTGGTTCTTATAATACATTTACAGAAAATATTGCATCGAATAACCTTTATTCAGGGCTACAGATCTCCGGCGGTTCGAATCACAATTTAAGCAGCAACACTGTCTCAAATAATAACACTTATGGTATTCGCCTTGACAATATCACAAATAGCAGTATTCAAAATAATACAGTTGAATATAACAATACCGGCTTTTACTTATACAATATTTCAGGCAATAATTTCACGGGCAACAATATATCAAACAATTCAAACCAAGGTATATTTTTACAGTCATGCTTGAATAATATAATCGGAGGAACGAGTGCGCAGCAACCAAACACAATTAACAATAACGGAATTTCAGGTATTTCCTTAAATGCTTCCAATGGGATTAAAATATCTGGCAATAACATTTACAATAATCCAATTGCCATTATTAATATAAGCAGCAATAACAACAAAATAGCTCCGGTTATTACTTCTTTTGATGAGGCAACAGTTACAGGAACATCTGAAGCAAACGATATTATTGAGATTTTTGGCAGCACAGGAAATGAAAATGCCAATGAATACCTCACCTCTGTTACCGCAGATGCAAATGGCAACTGGAATGCAAATGTTGTAACAACATACCAGTATGTTGTTGGCACAGCAACCGGTGTGAATAATAACACCTCGCCTTTAAGTACTGCTATTGAAAAACAACTCTCGCCCGCTCCCGGCTCCACCTGCGCAACGGCCCTTGAATTCCCCCCCGCCACCTACACCTGCACCGGAACAGATATTCAGATTTCAGGGACTGAATATTGGATGAAGTTTGTTGCAGATACAACAAGCATGAAAATCGCTATTACAGCACCTACACAAACCCCTGTTGCAGATATTAGGCAAATTTACACGTATTTAGGAGATTGTGATAATTTAACATTGCTTGAACAGAAGAATTTGGATAATGGGGATATTTTGGAAATGTCCAGAGATGATTTAGTTATTGGTAATACGTATTATTTAAAGGTACTGCAACAAAATGTTGTTAATGGTTGGTTTGGTGTTTGTTTAACAAAACCTTTACCAACAACAAAACTCATTGAGGCGAATTGTGGAGCAACGAATGTAGCTTTGAATCAGATTATTGCAGCCGATTCTATACCAAATGCGACCGAATATACATTCTGGATTGCCGATACTACATTCGATAGTGTCTTTAATAAATTTATTACAAATACAACAAGATATTTAGATTTAAGCTCTGTTGCAGGTGTCGAATTTAATAAAACTTATCTTGTTTGGGTAAATACAAAAATAAATAATATACAAGCAAGGTATGGTTCTGGTTGTTCAATTACGACTGTGCCTTACCCTATAGATACGCCTGTTTATGACACTGGTAAGATATTTATCAAAGTGAAAGATACTGATAATACTGTTCTATTATTTAATTCAGATAGCAGTTCAACCTTTAACCAAAATGCAATATCTAATATAAGTTTCATTAATCATTTTGGTATAACAAAAATTTTCAAACCTTTTGATGTTTCAGATGTCAGGCTTAGTAGAATTTATTCTGTTGAGTTTAGTCATATTGGTAAAGAAGATTCCTTGGTTCTAGAATTTCAGGGTTTGAATTTTATTGAATATGCTGAAAAAATCCCACAACAAAAACTTGCAGCAACACCCGGTGATTTCAATCAAAATCAGGGATATTTGTTAAAAATTCGCGCTTATTTGGCATGGGAAATTACAAATGGTGTTAATGATGTTGTTGTAGCGGTTGTTGATGATGCTGTAAATATTAATCATGAGGACTTAATTGATAATATCTGGATAAACCAAAATGAAATACCTGCTGCTTTAAAACTCGCTATAGATATTAATCCTGCTGATGGAATAATAACAAGTTCTGAACTTATTGCTTATGTTGGTGAAATAAATGGGGATGGTGTTGCAAATTTATTAGATGTTATTGCACCCGGATCTCCAATATTAAATGGTATTGATGATGAAACACCCCCTAATGGTTACATTGATGACATTTTTGGTTGGAATGCAACGACTAATAATAATAATCCGAATCCTCCATTAAATGCAACTAATCTTTATTTTACACATGGTACACATTCAGCAGGGTTAATTGGTGCTACAACTAATAATGGTACAACTGGAATAGCTGCACTATGTTCTAAGGTAAAAATTATGCCTGTAAAAACCAAGGTAGACGGCACAAGTGGTGATAATTTGCAAGCTACTATTTCAGGTGTATGGTATGCAATAAAAGCAGGCGCTAAAATTATAAACATGCCATGGTATTCACCTGCTAATTCCTTAGCTGAGCAAGACGTTTTTACTTATGCTCATCAGCAGGGAATTGTTTTAATTGCTGCTGCCGGTAATGAAAATGCTAATACTCTGCGTTACCCTGCTGCATATAATTTTGTAATTGGCATTGGCTCGTCAACAATGGCTGATCAAAAAGCTTCTTTTTCAAACTGGGGTCCATCTATAGATATTCTTGCACCAGGTGAAGATATTTATAGTACGTTAGCAGGAAATAATAATTCTTACGGCAACTTGAGTGGAACCTCTACTTCTGCTTCTTTGGTTTCTGGTCTTTGTGCATTATTGTTATCCCAAAATCCCTCAAAAACACCAGATGAAATTTTTAATTGTATCACAAATAATTATGATTATATTTCACCTGCTTATATAGGATATCCAACAAAAAGAATTAATGCTTATAAAAGTCTTGTTTGTGTGTTTGACTGCCCTGTTGCTGACTTTAACTCAAATACAAAACTAATTTGTTTGAACGGTACTGTTTCATTTTCTAACCAAAGCTATAATAATCCCACATCATTTTTATGGAGCTTCCAAGGTGGTACTCCATCAACATCAACTTCCCAAAATCCCGTTGTTAATTATAGTACACCCGGTTCTTTTGAAGTTAGTTTAACTGTTACAAATGCGTTAGGTACTCATACTATTACAAGAAGTCAATATATCACTGTTGATAATTGTGCCCCAATTTTAAATAATCAAAGTCAATGGAATTTTGGGCAAAGGGTCGGCCTTGATTTTACTTCCGGTATACCGGTTGAATATTCATGTCATCAGAATGCAATCAGAAGTTGTGCCAGTATTTCAAATAATGCTGGTCAATTGTGTTTTTATACAAATGGCAGACAAGTTTGGGATAGGTTGCATCAGGAGATAACAACTTCAACATTGTTCATAAATGGTAATCCAAATTCTTTAAGCATAAATGGAAACTTTAATTCTAAACAAGGAGTTTTAATATTACCATCTCCAAGCAATTTAAACCATTATTATATTTTTACTGTTTCCGATATTCCTTATAATGGCAATAGTATTAATAATGGGTTATGCTATTCTATAATTGATATGTCAAGCGGTCTTGCCCAGTTAACAACCACTTTAAATGTTCCAGTACAAACTCCAGTAATCCCAACAACAGCCTACTTAACGGCAATTCCATTTTGCGATAATACTGGTTATTGGCTTGTGACGCATGGGGTTGATGGCATTTATTCTGATCAATTGCTGTCCTATTCTTTTACAACTGTTGGTGGTATAGATGTAATATCCTCACCTGTAAATAGTGCTTCTTATACTGCTTCAGCAACTGGAACTGGGATGAACGCTTTCATTGAAACTTCAGGGGACAAAAAATGGTTGGCAATAAGTGGCCTTAGTGTTCAACTTCATTTATACAATATCAATTCATCTTCAGGTGAATTTTATCATTTTAGAAGTTTAGGACTCACTTGTGATGCAATAAGTTTTAGCCCTAATAGTAATTTTCTATATACAGCAATGCCTCCTTATGTTTACCAATTAGACCTGGCAACATTAAGTGATTGTAATGAAAATTATGATTATCTCAGAACAAATCTCGAAATACCTTGTGTCGGCGTTTGTAGTTTTCCCCGTTTAAAACTCGGCCCTGATGGTAAAATATATCTTTCATCCAAGGCTTTCCCTTTTAATCTTTCTGCCATAACCAATCCAAATAATAAAATAACCTCTTTAAACCCGAATGCTTGTGGTCTAAGCATGAATGTAATATCTTTACAAAATATGGTGAGGGATGGTTTCCCAAATATGTATAATACAATCCCAAATTCAAATATTGATTTTGAATGGTGTATTTCAGATTGTAATACAGCCCACTTTCGTGCTTGGGGTTGCGGTAATATTTTAAGTTGGGATTTTGGTGATGGGTCTGCTTGTTCTTCTAATTGTGATCAAGTTACAGAATATATTTATAATACTATAGATTACCCACCACCTTATTCTGTGTCATTACAAACAGATGGTGGCACAATTCAACATGTTGTAGATTTTGGCATACCACCTCAGCCTGATATTATTGGTTTCCAGTCTGTATGTGTTTTCGATGTTGTTCACTATACTACAAGCATACAAAATGTAAATTATTATTGGAGTATTAACGGTACTCAGGGTTATATTCAGGGAGATAATACAGGTCAGGGTATTTATGTAAAATGGAATGCTAATGGAACAAAACAAGTTCGATTAACTATTACAAATGCTCAGGGTTGTACTAATAACATGCAAGTAACTGTTATTGTAAACAATTTACCTACTGCAAATGCAGGTCCAGATCAAATAATTTGCGGTAGTGGCTCAGCTACTCTTACAGCAAATTATAATCTTAATTATTCTTATTTATGGAGCACAGGGCAAAATACACAATCAATAACAGTCAACCCTATAACTACTTCAACTTATACAGTAACAGTTATAAATAATTTAACCGGGTGTACTCGTTCTGACGATGTTATTGTTAATGTTGACCCACCTTTAATTATAGCCGTCACGTCTATTACTAATTCTACAAGTTCAGCTAGCAATGATGGTGCTGTAGACATTACCGTATCCGGTGGCACATTACCATATCAATTTGAATGGTCAAATGGAGCTACAACAGAAGATATTATTAATATAAATCCCGGTATTTATACCGTTACTATTATTGATGCTTTTGGATGTCAAAAAGTTCAACAAGCTGAAGTAAATGATTCTGAAATGCGAATTGTTTATACCCTCGAAAACTGTATTGGGAGTTGCGATGGAACAGCTAAAGTAACGATGCTTTTAGGCACGCCACCATTTACTTATTCGTGGAGCAATGGACAAACTACACAGGTTGCTGAAAATCTTTGTGAAGGTACATATACAGTAACTGTTACCGATGCATTAAGTGTTATCAGATCAAAAAATGTTACGATTAATACAAGTTTTCCTGTTATTGGAAACGAACCACCATCATATAACATTACAGAAAATGTTACATGGGAAGGAAAGATTTATTATATTCAGCAACCTTTAAGCATTGCCGAAGGAGCAAAACTTACTATATCAAATTGTAATATTTTTGTAGGAATTTATAAGAAAATAACTGTAAATAAAGGAGCCTCTTTAATTCTTGATAATTCGGTTTTTGATGGTTATAATCATTATGGTACATATATTTGTCTCAGATTATGGGGTGGTATAGATATTCTGGGCGATGCTAATTTTGCACATCCTTTGAATCCTGAAATCAGTTCACCAAATCATGGTTTTATGCATATCAAAAACAATTCAAAATTATATTGGAACAGTATAATTAATGTTGAAAACGGTATAATATGGCTTAATGAAACCAGCGAAATTCACAATAATCATAAAAGTACTATTCGAATCAATTTAAATAATGATTTTCCTAACCAGTCAAAAATTACTGATTGTAAATTTATTGATAAATATCTTTCTACTGGTTTAGGTGGTAATTGTGCAATAAGCCTTGGAAAAGTCATAGGACTTACAATTGAAAACGTAATATTTGAACGACTGACAACTCTTGGCTATTCTAATGGCATTATGAGTAGTTATCCTGTTCAGGGCAATGTTGATATTAAAAATTGTACATTTATCAATCAAAATCAAGCTATTTCCATTAGGCATAATTCATTGATTGAAAATAATCAATTCACTAATTGTAAGCAATCTATTATTATAAATAATTCACTAAGCAATATTACAATTGCTGATAATCATTTTATTATTCCGCCACCATCGGGTTATCCTGATGCTTGTGGAATCATAACTTATGCATCTTCCGGTTATGTAATTAAAAATAATACATTTGAAAGCAGCGGTATCAGCCCTAATCCTGCTTATGCTTCTTATGGCATTGTGTCCGATAAAACCAATTTTACCGGAACTATTTTTAACAACACCTTCAAAAGCACTGATGTTGGCATACAAACTCAGGACAATAATGCTGGGCTTAACATTCGTTGTAACAACTTTGCTGTAGATAACACCACGCACAATATAGCAGCTTGGCTATCACTTAAAAATTATAATGGCATAGGTTCGCTTATGACACAAGGAAGTGACCTTTGCAATGATATATTCGTTGGCGACCCATACGCAGCAGGGAATGAATGGAGTGAACCATGTAGCGGTACTGGTGAAATGGATATTAAGGTAAGTGCTACAAATCCGATAAATTTTGGGTATTTTGCACACTGGCACGATTTAAGTCAGCATTTTACAACACAACCACTTTGTAGTACTCCTGTTTGGGAAACAAATATAACCCAATGTGCTACAGATAAAACATCAACCTCATGCAGCAATATTAACCCCGATTATTCAGGCGGAGGTCCGGCAAAAAGTGGAAACACAACAAGTGCCTCAGATTTACTTATTTTGATTTCGCAATATAAAACTGAAAAAATTGCAAAACAAACCTTGCTTAATAATGGTGATAAACAATTGCTGATAGATAAAATTCACAACAATATAGACCCCGGTTTGCTTAAAAACGATTTAATTGCCGTATCACCTTATTTATCAGACAAGGTATTGCTTGCTGCTATAAACGAAAAGCATAGCCCTTTACCTCCCGGCATTCTTAAAGAAATCATACTTGCCAATTCTCCGGTAACGTCTGCTGTATTAAATGCTTTAAATCTTCGCATTCCGGCTTTTCCTAATGGTATTATGAAAGAAATAAACAAAGCCCAGACAGGTGTTTCTCAAAGAGCAACAGTTGAAAACAGGATAAGTTGGTTAACAGGTCAGGTATCTTTTCTCGAAAACAGTTTAATCAATCTGTATATTGAGCAGGGCAATTTATCCGATGCAATAACATATATGCAGCAATCAACAAACCCCGAGGTTCAGAAACAGCTTGCATGGCTCCAAATAAGCGAAGGAAATTTTTCAGATGCACGAATCGCTTTACAGGCTGTGTTGCAATATTCCGATGCGCTGAATTTGGAAGAAAACCAAAACTACTGCACCCTGCAAAATCTGCTTCTCGACCTTGCCGAAGCTGGTACGGATATAAACAATATATCGTCTGCACAGGAACAAACCATTAGGGATATCGCAGCTATAAGCACCGGCGCAGCATATTTAGCTAAGCAAATATTATATCTTGTTTATCAGGAAGAATTTGAATTCCCGATTGTGAAAATTCTTCCATCTTCATTGAGGCTTATTTCCGATTTGAAATCTGTTGAAAGCACAAATGTATATGCTACGATTTATCCGAATCCGAATAATGGAATCATGCAGTTAGAATATTCATTTAACGATGGTGAAGATGGTGAACTTGTTATAATAAGCATTACAGGAAAAGAAATAGCAAGATATAAGTTAAATAACAAAAACGGTATTTTTAATATCCCTGAAACCTCGTTAAGTCAGGGTATTTATTTCTATAAAGTAGTTTCATCTGGTGAAATAATTGCTACAGATAAATTAGTGATAATTCGATAATTTTATTATCTGTAATGTAGTATAACTCATTTTGTGTTGTACTACATTACAGTTTTTTTATTTATTTTTAATGTTATTGTAATGAAAAAAATATTTATTTTATTGGGAACACTGGCATTTTTTGCATTTCAAGCAAACAGTCAATGTTTCTTTAACAAAATTTATGATACATATCTTGGAGCTTTTAATGTAGGTTTATCTGTAATCCAAACTTTTGATGGTGGTTTTATTGCTGTTGGAGGTAGCAATATTACACAAACTACAGAAGGTACATATATTTTAAAAGTGAATGCTTGCGGAGATATATCTTGGCAAAAAATATATGAATTAAGTTCTGATAATGGTGGTAATAATGGTAATAGCATTGTTCAATTGCATGACAGTTCGTATGTGATTTGTGGTTCTATGTATGACAGCACTGAAAACGCCTCAGATGGTTTTTTATTAAAATTAAATAAAGTCGGAGATTCGTTATGGTTTAAGCATATTGATGCAGGATATAACGACAGAGCAATTATGCATAAACAAACTCCAGATGGTGGTTTTATTATTGGTGGATATTTTAATGTCCCAAAAGGTAAAGTCTTTTTAGTAAAAACTGATAATTTAGGAAATGTTCAATGGGAGAAGCAATATACCCCCGATACTATTCAACAGAATTTTACAAGATCAATTGATATTACTTATGATAATGGTTATATAATTTCAGGTACTTTTTTTAATTCAACAAATAATAGTTGGGATAATTTTTTGTTAAAAACTGATGGTTTAGGAGATCAGGTATGGTTTAAAGCATATGGAGACAGTCACAATGAATCAATGGCTTATGTTGTCGCAACCTTGGATAGTGGTTATGTAATATCTGGGGGGAGATATCAAACTTCAACAGATTGTGACAGTTATATAATAAAAACAGATAAATATGGCAATGTTCAATGGGAAAGAACTTATGGCATTCTTTCATATTTTGATAATTTCAAATCTGTAAAACAACTCCTAGATAGTTCATATATCGTAGGTGGCAGTATAAAAGATACAATACATACTCCAAATCGTTCACGAATTCGATTAATAAAATTAAATACTCAAGGTTATTTAGTCTGGAAAAAAAATTACACTTATTACGGTGGCGGGTATCAATATGGTGGTGTAGCAGATGATTACTTAGAAGACTTGAATTTAACCAACGATAACGGTTTTATAATCTGTGGCTACATAATTAACAATTTTATGCCCGGACAAAACGATTTACTGCTTATTAAAACCGATAGCCTTGGGAACACCTGTCAAATAGATACTAATACTTATGCGGGTTGTTCATATCAGGAATGTAATTACACTCATGCTGTTTTCTCCGTTTTAACCGATACTATAGATTTGCAATTTATAGATACCATACATTTTTACAATCAAAGCAGTTTTGCACAGCAATGGTTCTGGGATTTTGATGATGGGCAAACAGACACAGTTCAAAATCCGCTGCATGTATTTGATACAATAGGTACTTATAATGTTATGTTGGTAGCTTCTCTGAATGAATGTTCTGATACGGTTTATAAAACCGTGGTTGTGGTAAATTCGGTTGGTATTAAATCTGTTGAAAGCGCAAATATATATGCTACGATTTATCCGAATCCGAATAATGGAATCATGCAGTTAGAATATTCATTTAACAATGGAGAAGATGGCGAACTTGTTATAATAAGCATTACAGGAAAAGAAATAGCAAGATATAAGTTAAATAACAAAAACGGTATTTTCAATATTCCTGAAACCTCGTTAAGTCAGGGCATTTATTTCTATAAAGTTGTTTCGGGTGGTGAAATAATTGCTACAGACAAATTAGTGATAATTCGATAATTTTATTTTCTGTAATGTAGTTAACTCAGTATGGGTTATACTACATTACAGTTTTTATATTATTCTAATGTAACTGTAATGAAAAAAATATTTATTTTATTGGTATCACTTTTCTTAATTATTTTACAAGCAAACAGTCAATGTTTCTTTAATAAAATTTATGATACATATTCTGGTGTTTTTAATGCCGGTCATGGTGCTATTCAGACATTAGATGGGGGTTATATTGTTATTGGAGAAAGTGCAATTACTCAAACAACAGATGGCACTTATATATTAAAAGTAAATGCTTGCGGTGATACGCTTTGGCAAAAAATTTATGACTTAAGTCTTGGTGATCTTGGTTATTCAATAGTGCAATTATCTGATAGTTCTTATGTAATATGTGGTGCTATGTACAATAGCATTGAAGGTGCTAGTGATGCTTTTTTACTTAAATTAGATAAAAATGGAGATTCATTGTGGTTAAAGCCTATCAATGCAGGCTATAATGATGGAGGGAGAATGCACAAACAAACCCCTGATGGTGGCTTTATTATTGGTGGATATTTTAATGTTGCAAATGGGAAAGTCTTTCTGGTAAAAACCGATAACGAAGGGAATGTTCAATGGCAGCACAATTATGCAGTTGATTCACTGGAAAATTATTTGTTATCTGTTGATATAACAGCAGATAATGGTTTTATTCTTGGCGGGACTTATGTAAAGAACAGTGATCAAAAATTCCATTTATTTCTAATAAAAACCGACAGTCTCGGTATTAAAAAATGGGCAAAAAGTTACGGTAGTGTTGAAGAAGCCGGAGGTAAAGCCATTTCTACCTTAGACAATGGTTTCATACAGGTAGGTTACAGGTATTATTCAGCACAATCCAATTCCCGCTATATTATAAAAACTGATAGTAACGGTATTATTAAATGGCAAAAACTTTTCAGTTGGCCAAATAATAGCGATGTGTTCAAAGTTATACGTCAACTACCAGATAGTTCATATATTGTAGGTGGCAGTATTGCAGATACTATTCACTCAAATAACTTGCCTCGAATCCTGTTAATGAAATTTAATAAACAAGGCGATTCGCTCTGGGCAAAAACATATACTTATTACGGTGGTGCTTATCAATTTGGCAGTGTAGCGCATGATTATTTAGAAGATTTGAATTTAACAAGCGATGGAGGTTTTATCATCTGTGGCTATATAATAAATAATTATATGCCAGGGCAAAATGATTTATTGCTTATCAAGACCGATAGCCTTGGCAACACCTGCCAAATAGATACAATAACTTATGTAGGTTGCTCATATCAAGAATGTAATTACACTCAGGCAATTTTTACAGTTTCAACCGATACTATAGATTTGCATTTTACAGACACGATACACTTTTTTGACCAAAGCATTTTTGCTCAGCATTGGTTTTGGGATTTTGGAGATGGACAGACAGACACTACGCAAAATCCTTTACATGTTTTTGATACAACCGGAACATACAATGTAATGATGTTTGTATCTTTTAATAATTGTTCTGATACTGCTTATAATACAGTAGTTGTGATAAA
>Ga0156386_1150_pt1 | contig 11258 bp, 7 predicted proteins | sample RifOxyA3_FD_108030 | JGI IMG/M metagenome (GOLD analysis project Ga0156386, IMG submission 108030) | Bacteroidetes bacterium RIFOXYA12_FULL_35_11
ATATTGATAATTCTAAATTATTGGTTTATGCAAAACAATAAGCAATATGATATTTTGGCTTGTTTAAAAGACATTGAGCAATCAATCATTGAGATTTATGATTTTTTGCCGATTGAAAGAAACTTTTTTGTATTGCAAAAGGATTTTTGCTTTTTCCGATTCCCCCGTGGCAATCATTGTTTCGCCACTGTGAACGAGTGCCTATTTGTTAAATGATATGCGAGCAGTTCTAACATTTCAGGTTTTGGTTGCTATTTTTAAATTTTAAATGAGTAGCAATTTGTTTTTCCTTAGTTTGCGCTCGACTTAGTCGAGTGCTCCCCCTGTTGGTACTCGTTTGTGCTACAAAGCGATGTGATGCGATGCACAGCGTTGTGTTGAGCTTGCCGAAACAAGCTTGCCGAAGTGAATCGGTCGAAGCGAGAAAAGTCGAAATGCTGAAGGGTAATAATTCTGCTTACGGTTGGCGATTGAAATTAAAAAACACCCTATATTTGTATAAAAATTAATTGCATTAATATTATCACAAATAAAATAGAAAAATGGATACAATAGCGAAACAATATATTATTAACGAGAAAAACAAAAAAGTTGCAGTTCAGCTTTCAATAGAAACGTTTGAACAGATTGAAGAAATTCTTGAAAACTATGCTTTGTATCACTTAATGAACGAAGATGATGACAAGGAAACTCTGAACACTAATGAAGCAAAAGAATATTATAAAAAACTGAAAAAGCACAATGAAAGTAGAATATCGTAAGAAATTTCTTAAAGAGCTTTCAGTAATACCTGTTAGAACACGAGTTAAAATAGAAATTTTTGTATTTGAAGAACTACCGGAAACAAATTCTATTTCTGAATTAGGAAATGCAGAACAAATGAAAGGGTATCCATCATATTACAAAGTACGTTTTGGTTCGTATAGAATTGGTATTAGAGTTATAGATGATACAGTAATTTTAGAAAAAGCATTACATCGTAAAGAAATATATCGGTATTTTCCGTAAAGCAGATATTTGTACTAATTTAGTATTAAATGGCTACAGTGATTGGTTTTTATCTTCATCAAATGAATTATACCAATTGGTAAATAAATCAGTAGTCTGGCTTGTTGTTTCCCATTTTCATAAGCTCATTTTTTTCAGAAAAGGTATTGCTGTTGCCATCTCTTTTATCAAACCCAAGTGTTTTATCGCCAGTGTTTCATAGGTATAAAACCCCATGAATTAATATTTTTATTTGTTAGTGTTTTTTTTAATTTTGTGATATTCTTAATCTAAAAATATAAATTATGAAAAATTTACTGTCCCAACTTGTTTTCATTTTGTTTTTTTTAAACAGTATTTTAATTCAAGCTCAATCCCCCCAATCTTTCCGCTATCAGGCAGTAGTACGCAATGCAAGCGGCACGGTTTTGCAAACTCAAAATGTGAGTTTGAAAATCTCTTTGTTGCAAAGTAGTTCAACAGGAGCAGTAGTGTATTCAGAAGAACACGCTGCAATGACCAACAGCTTTGGGCTTGTAAATTTGGAGATTGGTAGCGGAGCAAATCAAACAGGCACAATCGCAAGTATTGACTGGGCGCAGGGACCGTATTTTATAAAAATTGAGATGGATGCTACAGGAGGAAATACATTTTCAGAAATGGGCACAACACAATTACTAAGCGTTCCGTTTGCTTTGTTTGCAGCATCAGGTAATCCCGGTCCGCAAGGCTTACAGGGAGAACAAGGCCTCGCTGGACAAAACGGACAAGATGGACAGGACGGACAGCCCGGTATTGATGGTATAGGCATAACAAACAGTTATGTTTTTAATGACAGCTTGTATCTTGTTTTATCCAATGCACAGGTTTTGAACGCAGGTCATGTCAGAGGTACGCAAGGGATACAGGGAATACAAGGCAATCAGGGCGCACAAGGCTTAACTGGTGCTGATGGAACAAATGGAATATCTGTTTCGAATACATATATAAACAACGATAGTTTATACATAACTCTTTCTGATAATACAACAATCAACGCGGGATATGTAAAAGGTGCGCAGGGCATTCAGGGCAACACGGGTTCTCAGGGACCCCAAGGCGAACAAGGTCTTGCCGGAACAGGTTTAAACAACCGTGGAAATTGGATGACAGGAACCGAATACAATCCCAGCGATTATGTTTTTGATCGTTCTACAAACGACCCACTCGTAAATTCCATGTGGATTTGTCAGGCAACAAGTGCCTTTACCTCTAATACGAGCCCATATCTTGATTTAACAAACTGGGTAGAATTTCAAGCTCCTGCCGGACCACAGGGAATACAAGGCGAACAGGGATTGCAAGGCTTACAAGGAGAACAAGGTCCTGCTGGAACAAATGGTACGAATGGGATAAATGGCACAAATGGACTTGACGGAAAAACAGTTTTGAATGGAACAGCAAACCCAACTACAGAGGGCGTAGATGGCGATTTTTACATTAACACAGCAACAAATACAATTTTCGGTCCAAAAACCACAGGAGCATGGGGAGCAGGAACAAGCATAATCGGACAGCAAGGAGAACAGGGCATTCAGGGAATCCAGGGCGTTCAGGGCTTACAAGGAGAACAAGGTACAGCTGGAGCTAATGGGGCTAATGGAATTAATGGTCTTGATGGAAAAACATTATTAAATGGAACAGCAAATCCCACAACGGAAGGCGTAGATGGCGACTTTTATATCAATACAGCAACAAATATGATCTTCGGACCAAAAACATCAGGAGCATGGGGAACAGGAACAAGCATCGTCGGACAGCAAGGCTTACAGGGTATTCAAGGCTTGCAAGGCGAGCAGGGAGATGCCGGCACCGGATTAACAAATCGGGGCACTTGGTTAAACGGAACAGCATATAATCTGGGAGATTATGTTTTTGATCGTTCTACCAACGATCCACTTGTCAATTCGATGTGGATATCAGAAAATACAAATACATTCACTTCAACTACACAGCCCTATCTTGATGCTGCCAATTGGGTGGAATTTCAAGCACCGGCAGGACCGCAAGGAATTCAGGGAGAACAAGGAGCGCAAGGCACTCAGGGAGAACAAGGATTGCAGGGCATTCAAGGTCCGCAGGGTGAGCAAGGGATACAGGGTATCGTTGGAACAAATGGTTTGGATGGAATTTCCATATCATGGCAGGGAACATTAGCCACAGCACCGGGAAGCCCAACATTGAATATGGCGTATTATAATTCCACAGATAAAAAATCGTATATCTACAATGGAAGCACATGGAATGTTATAACGCAGGATGGCGCAGATGGAGTAGGGGATACGTATCTTGCAGGAACAGGATTGTCGTTAACTGGAAATACATTCAACAGTGTCTGGACTACAAGTGGATTCAATATTTACAACAATAATGTAAATTTTGTAGGAATAGGAACAACCAATCCATTATCCAAATTGCATGTAGATGGTTCTTTCAGACTTAATGATGATACGGAAGGCCTTGGGAAAGTATTAACTTCCGATGCTTTGGGGAATGCCTCATGGCAGAATATTACTATTCCTGCTTTATCGGGGTCATTAAATTTTATTCCAAAATTTACTGGTCTTACTTCAATTGGGAATTCAATTATTTTTGAAAATAATGATAAAATTGGAATCGGAACGATTACTCCATCTGGTCGTGTGGAAATACAGGCAGATTTGAACGGATTAGCAACTGAACCCTTATTTCAGATAAAAGACAAATATGGGTTTCCTGTTATGATTGTATATGAGGATAGTGTTAGATTTTTTGTAAATGACGATCCTGCGAAAGCACAAAACAGAGGGGCTTTTGCAGTCAGCGGTAAAAATAGCACCAAAGCTTTTACAAATGATATTTTTGTTATTAATGCAGACAGCACTAGGGTTTACACGGCAAATCCTGAAGCCGGTTTTGGTGTTTCTGGAATTACAGGCTCTTCGAGCAACAGTTATATGCGTTTAACACCTCGGAATTATTTTATTGGACATGATGCCGGAAAATCAATAACATCGGGCGAGTATAATTCAATAATTGGATACCAGAGCGGTATGAATGTTAATACAGGTAATAGTAATACATTTCTGGGTTATCAAAGTGGTTATTCAAATACCGTGGGGAACAATAATGTTTTTATTGGCGATAATGCAGGCTACTATAATGAGTCGGGCTCTTTGAATGTGTTTTTAGGTTCCGATGCGGGTAAAAATAATTTAGGCGGTTTTGGAGCACAGGGGTCTTATAATGTTTTTGTAGGTAAATGGGCCGGTTTTACAAATAGTACAGGATATGAAAATACATTTATAGGAAAAGAGTCTGGGTATTATAATACAACGGGTTACAACAATACTTTTTTAGGAACTGAATGTGGTCTCTCAAATACAACAGGTCTCTCTAATATTTACATTGGTTACAGAAGCGGACCGAATCAAAATGCACTTTTTCCTGTTCCACCCGGACTAGGAACAGGTTCGCAAAACATCTGTCTTGGTAATAATTCAGGCGTTAGTATTACTAATGGAGCTAATAATAATTTTATTGGAACGAATGCAGGGTTTTCAAATACAGAAGGTAATTATAATATTTTCATGGGGAATAATTCTGGTTATTCAAATATTACCGGACAATACAACATTTTTGTTGGTAATTCATGCGGACAAAATAATACAACGGGCGAATACAATGTTTTTGTCGGTTATCAGAGTGGATACAATAATATTGGAGGAAGCTCATGGACAGAAGGCGGATTCAATGTTTTTGTCGGTTATCAGAGTGGTTTTTCCAATACAACCGGTGGGAAAAATATTGCAATCGGTCATAGCGCTTTTTATACAAATACAACCGGCAGAGATAATGTGAGTATAGGTCAAAGTTCTTTATATAAAAATACATCTGGGAAAGATAATCTTGCTGTAGGAAACAATACGCTTCAGGAAAATACTATTGGAGAATATAATATTGCGCTTGGAACTTATTCTCTTGCATATAATATTTCAGGAATCGGTAATATTGGGATTGGTGTTAGCTCTGTTGGTCTTAATACTATAGGCAGCAATAATATTGGAACAGGTGGGAATGCTCTTTTACAAAATGTAAGCGGAAATAACAATGTTGCTTATGGGCGTGATGCTGTTTATTACAACACAACAGGTCATGGGAATGCAGGCTTTGGCTTTGAAGCACTGATTGAAAATGTTACTGGAAATTATAACACAGCTATCGGTTACCAGTCCGGTCCGGCAACATCGTCTTCAGACTTAAATAATACTATTTGTATTGGCAATGGAGCAACTGTTACAGCAAACAATTCTGTAAAAATAGGCAATTGGAGTATTGAATCTTTATTCTGTATGGGTGCTTATGCTGCTACTACAGCAGAGGCTGCTAACTTATATGTTGACGGAAACGGACAGATTATGAGAAGTACTTCATCAAAAAGATATAAAAAGGATATAATTGATTTGGATATTAATACTGCTGATATTTACAAATTACGCCCTGTATCATATAAAAGTATTAATGATAATAAAAAGTATTTTGGTCTAATTGCAGAAGAAGTTGCTGCTACAATTCCACAGCTTGCAGAATTTGCAATTGAGAAAAATGTTATCAAAGGAAGCAACTCCGAAAAATTGATTCCTGATGCAGTTAAATACCCAATGCTGTCTGTTCTTCTGTTAAAAGAAATTCAAAAACATGAAGAAAAAATTATTGAACTTTATAAATTAGTAAATGAACTTAAATCAGAAAATTCTCATCTTAAAGAAAAGAATAACGATATAGAAAAACTTAAAACAGAAATGGAAATAATAAAAGCATTAATAAATACATCTGCCAAAAAGTAAAAATACCCATCCGTATTTTTTTGATATTTATACTAAAATTTATATTTTTACAAAAAAGGAGTTTATACTCCTTTTTTGTTTAATAATAGAATCGTCGTGCTATAAAAATGATAACCAAACTAAAATTAAATGCTATGAAAAACTTTATTTACTTTTTTTGCTTTATAATGATTTGTTTTTGGAACAATTCATTTGCCCAATCCCCCCAATCATTCCGCTATCAGGCAGTAGTACGCAATGCAAGCGGCACTGTTCTGCAAGTCCAAAATGTGAGTTTGAAAATCTCCTTGTTACAAAGCAGTTCAACAGGAACAGTAGTGTATTCAGAGGAACACGCTGCAACAACCAACAGTTTTGGTCTTGTTAATCTTGAGATTGGTAGCGGAACAAATCAAACAGGCACAATCGCAAGTGTAGACTGGGCAAACGGACCATTCTATATAAAGATAGAATTAGATGCCACAGGAGGCAGCATCTATACAGAAATGGGTACAACCCAGTTGTTGAGTGTGCCTTTCGCACTTTATGCTGCAAGTGGGAACCCTGGACCGCAAGGTTTACAGGGCGAACAAGGCCCTGCTGGACAGAACGGACAAGATGGTCAACCTGGTACTGATGGCATTGGTATCACTAACAGTTATATTTATAATGACAGTTTATATATTGTTTATAATAACAGCCAGATTGTGAATGCAGGTCGGGTTACCGGCGCACAAGGTTTGCAGGGTTTACCCGGTACGCAAGGAGAACAAGGACTACAAGGTCCGGCAGGACCAAACAATATTTCAATATCTACGACAACGGATATTACCGAAATAATTGCTGGAAACGGTAGTAATATCACTTCTGTTCCCAATAATTCTGTTAACTGGAACAACGCATACGGTTGGGGAAACCATGCAACAGCCGGATATCTTACTTCATTTACTGAAATAGGTACTGTCGCCAGTGTGGGATTGTCGCTGCCTTCTCATTTTTCTGTATCTGGTTCTACGGTTACAACTACAGGTACACTCACTGCAACGTGGGCGTCACAAAACCAGAATTTAGTTTTTGCTTCACCCAACGGATCTTCCGGAACACCCACATTCAGAACTTTAACTGCAGCGGATCTTCCTGCTCTTAACTTTAGCACTCTCACACCTGGAACAGGATTAACCGGCTCTTCTTATAATGGTTCTTCGGACATTTCCGACTGGGCTGTTTCATTCGGAGGAAGCGGTGCTGCAAACATAGCTGCCCGCAGCGACCATTCGCACACCGGAATGCTCACAGGCAACGGAACAGCCAATACGCTTGCTTTCTGGAACGGTACATCCACACTCACGGGAAACAGTTTGCTTTTCTGGGATAATACAAGCAATCGTTTGGGGATAGGCACTTCTACTCCTACCGCGGCTTTGCATATTAATGGTTCCTTGCGTTTAACAGACGACAGTGAAGCAGCCGGAAAAGTTCTTACATCTGATGATTACGGAAATGCTACCTGGCAAATGCCTTCTGGTGGAGTAAGCTCCAGCGGTACTGCTAACTATTTACCGAAATTCAATTCTTCTAATTCGTTAGGGAATTCGCTAATTTATCAAGATAATAACAGAATTGGTATCGGTACCACCACACCTACCGGAAGATTAATTATACAGGCCGATGCAGCATCTCCCGACGATGAACCCATTCTGGAAGTACGCGATAAACAAGGAAAAACAGTGATGGTTCTTTACCCCGACAGCGTTCATTTCTTTATTAAAGACCCCGATGCTTCAAAGGCAGAAAATAAAGGTGCTTTTGCCGTGAGCGGAAAAAACAGCACAAAAAATTCAACCAGTAATTTTTTCTCTGTAAATCCCGACAGCGTGAAAGTTTCAAAGAGTCTTCTCATCCCCCGAATGACTACGTTTGAAAGGGACAACTTGCCCTTTATTCCGGGAGAAGCTCTTATTATTTTTAATACTACAGACGAATGTATGCAGATATATAAAAACGGTACATGGAACAATATCTGGTGTTTAAATTGTGCCCCCGAAATTGTCAATCAACCGTTTGACAAAACAATATGTTCTGATTCAAGTACAAGTTTTTCTGTTTCCTCTACCGGAATGAGTCTTTTATATCAATGGCAGATTAGTACTGATGGTGGAAGCACATGGAGCGATTTATCTAACGGAGGAACTGGTCCTGAATATGCCGGAACTACTACGTGGAATTTATCTGTTTCAAATGTTCCGGTAACATGCAATGGATATAAATACCGTGTTAATGTCTCTGCTTCATGCCCGCCCGGAACAATTTCAAATGTTGCAACTTTAAATGTTGGCTCTACTCCTCCTACAATTACTGCAAATCCGAATGACCAGATATTAAGTACAGGCTGCACTGCAAGTTTCAGTATTACCTCTCTGGGTTATGTATTATATCAATGGCAGGTAAGCGCAGACGGAGGCTTAACATGGGACAATATATCCAATGGAGGAACTGATCCTGAATATGCCGGAGCGACCACTGCCTCTGTATCTTTATCCAATGTGCCTTTAGCATTCAATAACTATAAATATCGCTGCGAAGTGAGTAATGCATGTGGTCCAAATGCTATTTCCAGTGATGCAAGTCTTACAATAAGTCCTGCGCCAACAATAACAACCCAACCTGTGGACACGCAAGTTTCTGAATCTTACATAGTCGCTTTTTCAATTGTCGTTTCAGGAGTCGATATGCTTTACCAATGGCAGCAAAGTGCCGATGGGGGTTCTACGTGGAATGATATAACAAATGGTGGTACCAGTCCTGTTTATTCCGGCGCCACAACAGATAGTCTTTCATTAGAAAGCGTTCCTGTAGGATATAATAATTACAAATATCGCTGCGTAGTAAGCCATTTCTGCCGCCCTTCTGTAACCTCAGATGAAGCGACTTTGATTATATTAATTCCTACTCTAACAACTACAGCAGCTAGTAGTATAACATCTACAACTGCAATAAGCGGGGGTAATATTACTTTAAATGGAGGAGCAACAGTAACATCCCGGGGTATTTGCTGGAGTACTTCAACGAACCCGGTTATTACAGACAGCCATACTACCGACGGTATCGGAACAGGAACATTTATTAGTAATTTAACAGGATTAACACCCGGTGTTACATACTATGTGAGGGCTTATGCGACGAATGGTATAGGTACAGCTTACGGTAATCAAATAAGTTTTATCACAAATACAGTTGACATTGGACAAAGCTATCAGGGAGGTATTGTTGCTTACATCCTGCAATCCGGCGACCCCGGTTACATTGCAGGTCAAACACACGGTTTAATAGCTGCCCCAAGTGACCAAAGCACAGGAGCAACATGGGGTTGTGATGATATGCCTATTACTGGTGCAAATGGTACAGCGATTGGCACAGGCAATCAAAACACGATAGACATTATGGCTGGTTGTCCAACCGGAGGTATTGCAGCAAAAATATGTGGCGATTTAGTCTTAGGTGGCTACAGCGATTGGTATTTGCCGAGCAAGAATGAGTTAAGTAAACTTTATCTGAATAAGGCTGCAATTGGTGGTTTTACTTCTAGCTACTATTGGAGTTCCAGCGAAGCAAGTGATACCAAAGCATGGGCTCAGAACTTCGGCAGTGGTACTCAAATGGACGGTAGTAAGTTCAATGCAATCCCTGTGCGTGCCATTCGGGCTTTTTAATAGTTTAACAGGAGCTGAAAATAGTATAAAAAAAATCATTGTTGTCCGATTAAAATTAGATATATAACTGAAACTTGTTATTACAACACGTTTTGTTGACAGAGTACTCCTACGGAGCTTCAAAATATACATATATGATTGTTTTTATAAACAGTACGTCACTACCTGCCAGCCGTACTCAAGCCATTGAGGCAGGCAGGCGTGACTAGATAATATATGAACTCCGTAGGAGTGAACTGTTTATAAAACGAATAAAAAGCCTACAACTAAAGCTCCGTAGATAAAAGCGCTCTGTTTTTTGTCGGACAATAATGAAAAAAAATATTTTGAATTCTCCTGTTAGTGATCGTTGCCCCTTCGTTAGTGCTCGACTAAGTCGAGTGTTAGGGCTGTTCGGGCTTTTTAAACAAATGTATGAACTATAATTTTTTGATTTATATGATGATTTGATTTTAGTAGTGTTAAGTATATAATAATTGATTGTTTTAACAAGCAATTTTTGTTTTTCAATTAGGTTTTGTAATTTTGCTTTATTAATAAAAGTTGGAATATGTACTTGGAAAAATTTACATCTGAGATTAATAAATTATGTATTAAACATAATGTTACATCATTATATGTGTTTGGTTCTGTATTGACAGATAGATTTAATAAAAAAAGCGATATTGATTTTATTGTTGATATAGAATCCAACGACCCTTTTGATTATGCTGATAGTTATTTTAATTTGAAGTTTGCGTTACAAGAGCTTTTGATGAGGCCAATTGATCTGTTAGAAAACAAAGCTATAAAAAATCCCTACATTCGTAAAAACATTGATAACTCTAAATCATTAGTTTATGCAAAATAATAAGCAATACGATATTTTGGCTTGTTTGAAAGACATTGAGCAATCAATTTTTGAGATTTATGAGTTTCTACCAGTTGAAAGAAACTTTTTTTGTATTTAAAAAAGGATTTAAAAACAAGAAAGGCTGTTGAAAGAAATATTGAGATTATTGGCGAGGCAATGGATAGAATATTAAAAACAGATCCTAAATGCCAGATTACAGATTCTCGAAAATTATTGATACTCGTAATAGAATTATTCATGGCTACGATAGTGTTTCTGATGATGTTATTTGGTTGATTATTAATCGTTATTTACCTATTCTGGAGAAAGAAGTAAAAGAGTTATTAAAATAGCTTTACAAAAAGAAAAGGAGCAAGCGTCTTGTACCCAAACGGACTCTTGTTTGTAGTGAGATCCATGTATGATTGGCGTTTTATAAGACAAAAACAATAAACAACCTGTTGGCTCGGATTTGCAATCCGAGTCCCTGATTACACCCACGTTGGTTCGATGTATCTGAAAAAAATGTATACACCTGAAATCAGAATGTAGCAAAACCTCTGTTTGCGCTCGACTTAGTCGAGTGTTCGTAAGATAAAACATATTTCATTACATTCACTACAGTTCAATGGATACCAATTTTTATTGATAAAAATTATGCTAACATCCTGATTGATTCCTTAAAATTTTGTCAACAAAACAAAGGGCTTTAAAACAACACACTCGACTAAATTGAGCGCAAACATGGGGTCAAAAACTTTAATACGTATTTATACCTACTATTTAAAGCGGATTTTACTTTAAGGTTTGTAGATTTAATGATAATTTTCTAAGATTTTTTTTCAAAATATTTGCTACGCTACTAAAGAGTCTTTGTCAATGTTC
>Ga0156386_1136_pt1 | contig 10649 bp, 6 predicted proteins | sample RifOxyA3_FD_108030 | JGI IMG/M metagenome (GOLD analysis project Ga0156386, IMG submission 108030) | Bacteroidetes bacterium RIFOXYA12_FULL_35_11
AAAATACGATGCATATCAAAAATTAGAAATCAGTAAACAGGTTATAAAGCTTGTAGATAAAATGAATGAATTGCTAAATTCAGATACAGAAGAGCTGGAAAAACAGTTAAAAAAAACAAAAGAACCTGAGAAAATAAAAGAGATATTGGGGATATAAAAATTTAATTTGTGAAAGGCTGTAGACCCTCATTATTGTAACCCCAACAGCTTACCTCTGCTAACTAACGGCTGTAGGTCGTGCATTATGGGAACAAACAAACATAGATTTAAAGTTATCAACCAACTTTCCAGTCATACCTCTTTGTTATATGCAAGCCCTTCAGGCTTGTACTCTGATGAGAACTTTGGTTTTACTATAATGTACCCTCTGCGAGGGTGGGGCTTGTTTCTATAAAAAGATGTAGGCTTTAATTATGGGAACAACCACTTCCAAAAAGCTTTGTTGATGCCTGTAGGCACGCATTATTGGAACAGTCCTTTACTTCTCAGTTGTTGCTGATACCTGTAGTGTATCCATTATTGAAAGTTTTAAACATTCAATAATCTACAAATACAGAGTCAAGCCCTTTTATTTAATTTCCCCGCCATTCATAATATTCTTTTCAGGAGCAACAAAACACAAGCACCCATCACTGTTTTCTGCCATTAAAATCATTCCCTGAGATTGAATCCCTTTTATTTCACGCGGTGCAAGGTTCACAAGGATTACCACTTTTTTGCCAATGATTTCTTCGGATGTGTAATATTCTGCAATGCCTGAAACCACGCACCGTTTGTCAATTCCTGTATCAATAGTGAGCTTCAGAAGTTTTTTTGTTTTGGCAACTTTTTCTGCTGTAAGTATGGTTCCTGTACGAATATCCATTTTTGAAAAATCATCAAAAGAAATATCCTGTTTTTGTGGCTTTGCAATTGCCGCTGCTGCTTCATTATTTTTTTTCGATTGCAGTAATTTATCAACCTGTGCTTTTATGGCGTCGTCTTCTATTTTTTCAAAAAGTAATGTTGCAGGATTCAGCGCATGTCCGGCTTTTAAATGATATTCTGTTCCTATTTTCTCCCACCCTATTTTTTCGATGTTCAAAAGATGCCTCAATTTGTCTGCTGTAAAGGGTAAGAATGGTTCAATCAAAGTAGAAATATTTGCTGCTATTTGCAAGGATATATTCAGAATGGTTTTAACACGCGCTTCATCGGTTTTAATAAGCTTCCAGGGTTCTGTGTCCGCAAGGTATTTATTTCCCCAACGTGCAAGTTCCATGGCTTCTTTCAGTGCTTCCCTGAAACGATAATTCTCTATACTGTATTCAATATTAGATTTAATTTTTTTTGTTTCTTCCAGCATTTGTTTTTCATAATCTGTTTCTGCTGTAATTTCCGGTATTTTTCCATCAAAATATTTGTGTGTAAGTACCATGGCTCGGTTCACGAAATTCCCCAAAATAGCGACAAGTTCATTATTGTTGCGTGCCTGAAAATCTGCCCATGTAAAATCATTGTCTTTTGTTTCGGGCGCATTTGCTGTAAGGGTATAGCGCAACACATCCTGTTTGTCAGGAAAGTCAACCAAATATTCATGCAGCCATACAGCCCAGTTACGTGAAGTGGAAATTTTATCATTCTCAAGATTCAAAAACTCGTTGGCAGGAACATTCTCCGGAAGAATATAACTTCCTTCTGCTTTCAAAACTGTCGGGAAAACAATACAATGAAAAACAATGTTGTCTTTACCAATAAAATGAACCAGTTTTGTTTCTTGATCCTTCCAGTATAATTCCCACTTATCCGTCAGCTCTTTTGTTGCAGAAATATACCCAATAGGCGCATCAAACCAAACATACAGAACTTTTCCTTCAGCGCCTTCCACGGGAACAGGAACGCCCCAGTCGAGGTCGCGGCTTACAGCGCGGGGTTGCAAGCCCTGATCGAGCCATGATTTGCATTGCCCGTAAACATTGGCTTTCCATTCTTTATGTTCTTCGAGAATCCACTTCCGCAGCCAGGGCTCATATTTATCAAGAGGTAAAAACCAATGTTTTGTTTCTTTAAGCACAGGCTTACTTCCACTTAATGTAGATTTAGGGTTTATCAGATCTGTTGCATTCAGCGAAGTTCCGCATTTTTCACATTGATCGCCATACGCGTTTTCATTTCCACAATGCGGACAAGTTCCCGTAATATATCTGTCTGCAAGAAATTGATTTTCCTCTTCATCAAAATACTGCGCTGTAACTTTTTCAATGAATTCTCCTTTGTCATATATCGTTTTAAATATTTCAGAAGCTGTTTCATAATGCACTTTGCTGGTCGTTCTGGAATAAATATCAAAAGAAATTCCAAACTCCTCAAACGATTTTTTTATAATTTCATGATAGCGATTCACAACATCCTGAGGCGAAATCCCTTCTTTTTTTGCCTTGATAGTAATGGGAACACCGTGTTCATCGGAACCACCGATAAAAAGTACATCTTTCCCTCGTAACCGGAGATAACGGCAATAAATGTCTGCCGGCACGTAAACACCGGCTAAATGACCAATATGAATGGGGCCGTTTGCATAAGGAAGAGCAGAAGTTACCGTATATCTTTTAAAAATTTTCATGTTTTTGTTTTTTTGTATATAATTTTTATAATTTCGCAAAGATATTAATTAACGTTTAATTTTAAACCCTTGTGAAAATTTGAAAAAAAACAAATTGATTTTTGTTAACAGAATACAAATTTCCCGGTATCAGAAATATATATGAAAAAAAGAACTACTACATATCACAAACAATTTTACGAGAGTCTTGTATTCATAAAGAAAAAAGAATACATACTTTAGATTATTCCGATAAATCGACAAGCATATAATTTACTATAGTTTTACATTCAAAATTTATTATCTAACACTTTATTTATTTTCATTAATCAAACACTACAATCATGATTAGGCCACCTTATTTAAAAAGAAGAGACACAATAGGAATTGTTTCAACAGCAAGAAAAGTTACAGAGGCAGAACTTGCCCCGGCAATTAAGAAATTTCAGGAATGGGGACTAAAGGTTGCCATTGGTAAGAATCTTTTTAATGAATACAATCAGTTTGCCGGTACCGACGAAGAAAGGGCAGAAGACTTTCAGGCAATGCTCGACGATCCGAATATCAAAGCTATTGTTTGCGCACGTGGCGGATACGGCACGATTCGCGTCATGGAAGAACTCAGCTTTTTTAAATTTAAAAAAGATTCCAAATGGATTGTTGGCTATAGCGACATCACAGTGCTGCACTCCTATATGCAAAAACATTTTTCATGCGAAACGATTCACGCTACCATGCCTCTGAATTTCCCGGAAGATGGCTCTGATAATGAATCTACCGTATCGCTGAAAGCTGCTTTGTTCGGAGAACTTCCCGTGCAAAATGCAGCACCTCATGAATTTAACCGAACAGGCGAAACAGGAGGTATTCTTACAGGAGGAAATCTGTCTTTAATTTCTAGCTTGAGAGGAACTTATCTGGAAGCGGAAATGAATGGCAGAATTTTGTTCATTGAAGATGTTGATGAATATTTGTATCATATTGACCGTATGATGATGAACCTTAAAACCAGCGGTATTCTTGGTGGTTTAAAAGGTATGATTGTTGGTGGTTTTTCAGATATGAAAGACAATACGGTTCCTTTTGGAAAAACAGCTTATGAAATTATTAAAGACGCTGTTGATGATTTTGATTTTCCTGTTTGTTTTGGTTTTGAAGCCGGACACCTGCCTGTAAATAAAGCAATGTATATGGGAAGACCTGTAAAGTTGACTATTACAGACGAAGGAGTTGAATTGCGATTTTCGTAATTAGTGCTTGCAAGAAAACGTCAATTTCAACGTTACGCTCGACCTGAAAAGTAGTCATGTACATTAGTACATTAGTACACTCCTAATTTTCAGGTCTTCGCAAGCATTTCGGCAAGCTCAATGTATCACCTTGAACTTGACATTTTCTTATCAAGCACTGACACTAATTATAAAAGACAGCTTTTTGCTCTTATAACCTAAGCCCGTTAAACTTCATTAAATGTATAAATGAAGAATAGCGGGTTTTTTGTTTTCAGTTTGTCAATTGTAGACTGACTGGTTTATCATTTTAAAAATTTTCGCTACGCCCGGTTATATACTTCCCTCTTCTGACTTACGTCATTTACAACATTTTTCTCAATTTGCGTAACATCTTTAAAAGATTTTCTCAATTGTTTGAATAAATTCTTTTGCTTGTGTGGATTCCGGTAATGTAAGGACGATGCACGCATCGTCCTTACATTACTACTTTTCTGGAACAAAATAAAAATCTTGCGATAAAGTAAGTTTTTCTTCAGAAGTAATATCGCGCAATTCGTGAGATTCATTTAGTATTTTTGGAGTATAACCCAGCGACTCGAAAAGGTTTATTACTTTCATTCTATTTTCATTTCCGTTAAGTTCCGATTGCACCAACGGCTTAAAGCGTTTCAGCGTTTCCTTCATATTAGAAAAAACTTCGCTTTCGTATCCCTCCACATCGCATTTTACAAAGTCGAGCCGGTTAATATTTGCAAATAAAACATCTGGCATGCGCATTTCCACATCGAAAAATTTCTGATAATTTTCATTTGCAGATGAAACAACCTTTGTCATTCCATGGTGCAGAAGTCCGTCTCTTTCGGGCATTCCCATTTTAACATTTTTTTGTTCTCCGCCTAAAGCATAAGGAAAGAGTTCAAGGTTGTTGTGTCCACTTCGTTTCACATTTTTTTTCCAGATATTATAAAACATAGGGATCGGTTCAACGGCATAAATTCTTCCATTTTCACCTGCAAGATGCGACATCAGGGTGGAGTAATAACCAAGGTTTGCTCCAATATCAATACAGGTATTTCCGGGTTTTATAATTTTTTTCAGATAAAAAAGCTCGGGATATTGTTTTTTAAGATAACCATGACGAACCATGCTTAAATAGACTCTACTCGCCAGTTTTATATATCCTTCAATTCCTAAAAATTTTATCAGTATTTTTCTAATCAGCTTCATTGATTTTTAATCTTTTATTTCTTCAAAATCCACATATTCTCCTGTATTCTTTAAATCATTGCCCTTCTTTTTTGAATCTTTATATTCAATGGTTACATCACCCTCTTTCTTTTTTTTAGCATCGTTATATGCCTGACCCTGCATGTTTTCAAAGTTTGTTAAAACTTTTTTCGCTAATCGTTTCAGAATAAATGGAAGGAGAAAACGCATTGCCAGTTTAAGCACGTAGTAAATTACAATTGCCCAGAATACTATTTTAATAAATGTTTCCAAATGCGGAGGATGTTATAAGTTTTGTTTTTTTATAATTTTAAATAATAATGGGCTGCAGGTTACAAGTTGCAAGTTGCAGGTTTAACCGTAGACTGAGCGCCTGCCTGTCCGCCTGCCTGCCGGCGAGGCAGGGTAGGCAGGGAGTCGAAGTCAAGGTTGCAGGTTGCAATTTAAACATTGCCATCATTAATTTAGTTTGCGAAGTTATTATTTTTCTCATAATTATAAAAATTCAATATTCAAATCATAAGTCCACTCTATTAAGTCTATTTTAGCCACAAAAAGCTCAAAAACATTAAAATTCACTAAATCATATTTTATTTATAATCTTTGGTTTGTGTAATTTCGTGCGTTCGTGTTCCTGCCTGCCGAAGTGGCAGCACAGGTAGGTTAGTGGCAAATTTTGTAGATAATACTTTTCAACGTATACTCAAACATAAAAATTTCGTCTGTTTTATTGCCAATCGGAATAAAATATATATTTTAGTAAGTTTTAAACGTATCGAATAAATTAAAGGATTAATACGATGAAATATTTATTTCTTCTGTTTCTGATACTATCTTTGAGTGGATATACTCAAGTTCAGGAAAATTTCTCTGACGGGGATTTTACAAACAATCCCACATGGAATGGCGATGCTACTGAGTTTATTGTAAGTACATCAACATCTATTCCCACGGCTATGAGACCGGGTTTAAGACTCAATGGAAATGCGGCAGGAGGCGTTTCTCATTTATATGTTACGGATACCATTTCGAGCATTGATAACTTCCAGTGGGAATTCTGGGTGCGCCTTTCTTTGAATCCTACCAGTACGAACTGTGCGCGCTTTTATTTAGTATCCGACTCTTCCGATTTTGAAAGCAATTTAAACGGATATTTTATTCAGATTGGAGAATACAGCGATAAAATAGGACTTTGCAAACAAACCGGAACAACTGTTCAGCAACTTATTACGGGCACTGTTGCGAATTTGAATGTAACTTCATCGCAAATAAGAATAAAGGTTACCCGCGATAATACAGGTTTGTGGAAATTGTATTCAGACCCTGTTGGTGGCTCTGTTTATCAGCTTGAGGGCTCTGTAACCGATCTTACTTATAGCAGCTCTTTCTTTTCAGGCATCTTTGCCAAATATACTTCGAGCAATTATCAAGGTTTCTTTTTTGATGATATTTATATCGGCGCAATTCCTGTTGATACGACAGCACCTGAAATTGTTTCTGTTACAGTAATATCGCCAACAGCGCTTGATATTGTCTTTTCCGAACCTGTAGATCTGGCTACAGCAGAAACAAATTCAAATTATTTTGTAACCAATAATGTGGGAAATCCTTCTTCTGCAACCCGCGATGCGTCTCAGTTCTCATTAGTGCATTTGATTTTTTCCTCGCCTTTTCCTGATGGATTGACAGATACAATTTATGTGTACAATGTTCAGGATTCAGAGGGCAATGCTATAGATACTATTTCTGAAACCTTCATTTATCAGAGCATACCCACACAATTTTCCGATGCCTTTACTGATGGGAATTTCACTCAAAATCCCGCTTGGTTTGGAGACGACAGCCTTTTTCTATGTGAACAGATTTCCGGAAATTATCTTCTCCGGCTGAACGGTACAGTTCCAAAAACTGCCTGTCTTTACACACAACTCGCGCTACAAGACTCAATGGAATGGCAATTTGATGTACGCGTAAATTTAAGCCCATCAAGCACTACGTATTTAAAAGTATTTCTCGCTTCAGATCAAAATAATTTGACAGGCTCATTAAACGGATATTATCTGCAAATGGGCGAATCCAATGCAACCGATGTAGTGCGGCTTTTTAGAATGGACGGTACAACACCTGCTGAAATTTGCAGCGGAACAACAAATATTTCTGCACCTTTTTTAATGCGTATTAAAGTAGTAAAACATGCATCAGGCGAATGGAAACTCTATACAGCTCCTTACGGAGGAACTAATTATTCATTAGAAGCGAGTGGCACAGACGCAACCTACACCGATTTAAATTATTTCGGTTTGCTTTGCAAATACTCTACAAGCTCGTATGCTAAAGAATTTTATTTTGATAATTTTTATGCAGGTCTAATTGTTCCCGATACGATTCCTCCCTCAATAACATCTGTTTCTATTAGCACTGCATCCACTATAGCCGTCCTTTTTTCTGAACCTTTGTTGACAAGCACAGCACAAGACACGGCAAACTATATATTAAATTCCGGCGCCGGAAACCCTGTTTCTGCTGTTACTGATATTTCAAATCCTGCACTTGTCCATCTTACTTTCGGAAATAATTTTATCGGCAATACGTATTATACACTTACTGTCGAAAATGTTCAGGATCTTTCAGGAAATACGATTGCATCTGCTTCTTCCAGCTTTTATTACATTGAAGCTCCTGCTATGGTTTACGATGATTTTTCAGACGGCGATTTTTATTCGAATCCAACGTGGGAAGGCGATGTTGGAAAATTTATGGTAAACGACCAGCAACGCTTAGAACTTTTTACAATGCTCAGTACAGGATATGATACAGCCTATCTCTCAACACCCGTGAACATTTCGCTTGACTCAATGGAATGGCAGGTATATATTAAACTTTTGTTTGCCCCTTCGGATAATAATAATTTACGTTATTATCTGATGTCTGACAATGCAAATCTAAAAAGTTCTCTGAACGGATATTTTTTAAAAATAGGTGAAAACGGCTCCAGCGATGCTATTGAATTATACAGACAAGATGGAACAACAACATCTCTTGTTTGCCGCGGGCAAGACGGTTTAATGGGAACAAGCTATCCTTTTGCAAGAATTAAAGTACGGCATAAAACGAATGGAGAATGGACAATATATGCAGACACAACAGGAAGCTACAATTTCCAATATCAGGTTTCAGGAAACGACAATACATATAATTTGGAATTATTTAATTTTGGACCCTGGTGTAAATTCTCGTCTTCTTATGATGAGGAAAAATTTTTCTATGATGATATCTATACCGGACCTTATATAAACGACACAATTTCTCCGGTACTCAACAACCTTGTTCTTATTGACAGCACACAACTTCAATTGTATTTCTCGGAAAATATTTCTCCGACAGAAGCTAACAATCTTGCCAATTATTTTGTGAACAGAGGGGTAGGCAATCCGTTTGTTGCCGAGCAAAGTATATTCAACGGCTCTATCGTGTCTTTGAGGTTTTCTGCGCCATTTAAAGAAGACACAATATATTCAATAACCATAAGCAACATAAAAGACTCCGAAGGAAATCTTATTTCAGCGCCCATATCAAAAACATTTTCTTATCACATAACGAAACCTTATGATGTGGTTATTAATGAAATTATGTGCGATCCCACACCTGTAGTAACCCTTCCGGAGGTCGAATACATAGAACTTTTTAACCGTACACATTTTGACATAGACATTTCAGGCTGGACTATTACAGTAGGTTCTACAATAAAATCGTTCCCGCAATGTAAAATTTCGGCAGACAGTTTTCTTTTGGTTACCTCTGTAAATAATGAACATTTATTTTCAGGCTATGGTCGCGCTGTTGGTATGTTATCAAATGATGTGCTTACTAACTCCGGCGCAACCGTGTTGTTGAATGACAATAACGGAGTACTTATTTCAAGCGTGATTTATTCTGATTCGTGGTATAAGGATAACAACAAAAAAGAAGGAGGTTGGTCGCTTGAACAGATAGACCCATCGAATCCTTGCGGAGGAAGCAATAACTGGACTGCTTCCACAAATATAAAAGGTGGTACTCCTAATGCTGTAAATTCAGTCTTTGCAAGCAATCCGGATAATTTAATGCCGGAGCTGGTTCATGCTGTATTAAATGCAACAAATGACAGCTTGAGGTTGTTTTTTAATGAGCCACTAAAGCAAGGGAGTATTCTTTCCGGCAGTTTTACGCTCAGCAATGGATACACTCCTGTTAGTGCTGCTATAATAGCGCCTGAAAACATTTCAGTAGTTCTTGCATTTACACAAGCATTCCCCGATGGCACAACCTATACCGTAACCGTAAACAGCCCTGTTTCAGATTGTGTTGGTAATGTTATCGGAAATGAGAACACTGCAAAATTTGCAGTTGCGCAAACTCTTGCTCCCAATGACCTTGTTATTAATGAAATTCTTTTCAACCCGATTGAACCGGCTGTAGATTTTGTGGAAATTTATAACCGCTCCAACAAAGTATTGAATTTTAAAGACGCACGTATAGCTTCACGCAAAACAGATTTATCGTTAAATACTCCTTATGATATTGCAAAAGACGGTCGTTTGATTTTTCCCGGCGAATACTTTGTTCTTACAACAAATCCAAGCACTGTAAAAAATCAGTATTATACAGAAAATCCTAAAAATTTCATAACAATAACAACGCTTCCTTCATTTGCCAATACATCCGGAGAAGCTGTGGTTGTTGATAAATCTCTCGTTGTGATTGACGATTTTGCATACGATGAAAAAATGCATTACAGCCTGCTTACATCGTTTAAAGGAGTTTCTCTTGAAAGAGTAAATCCGAACCAGCCCACTGAAGATAATAACAACTGGCATTCTGCCGCGCAAAGTGTGAATTATGGAACTCCTGCCTACAAAAACTCGCAATATCTTGATATCATTCCGGCTGTAGAAGAAATAAGCCTTTTGCCCGAAGTTTTTTCTCCTGATAATGATGGATACAACGACCGGTTAATGATTTCCTATAAATTTGAACAAACAAATTTTACAGCCAATATTACAATTTATGATGCAAAAGGAAGGCTTGTGAAAAAATTAGTTAAAAACGAACTTCTGGCAACAGAAGGCTTTTTTGTATGGGACGGATTAAATGAATCAAACAACAAAGCAGATATTGGAATTTATTTGGTTTTTGTAGAAGTTTTTGATCTTGACGGGAAAGTAAAACAATATAAAAAAACATGTGTTTTGGCTAGTCTGTAGAATCGTTCCATGGAACGATTGTACAGTACAAATCAAAAATTTTAAATTCCAAAAAAATAAAATCAATAAATAATATCATAAATCATCGTGGATAATTTCGATACACCTTTATCAATCTCAGAAGAAGATTTGAAGCGTTTTATTGAAGCAATAAAAACAGCTTCTACGTATGATTTTTCTGAGTATTCAGAGAAATCGCTTATGCGAAGGTTAGAAAAAGTTCTTTCTGACAATCAGATGGAAATTTCCGGTTTTATAGACCGCCTCAAGCAGGATACATCTTTTCTTGAAAAAACCATAAAAGATATTACGGTTAATACCACAGAGCTTTTCAGGGATCCTACTGCTTGGCACATGTTAAAATAC
>Ga0156386_1142_pt1 | contig 10329 bp, 7 predicted proteins | sample RifOxyA3_FD_108030 | JGI IMG/M metagenome (GOLD analysis project Ga0156386, IMG submission 108030) | Bacteroidetes bacterium RIFOXYA12_FULL_35_11
ATCATGTACTTCTCTTGCAACAACAACGAAATTCTCTTCTGGTCTTACCCAGTTAGCTCCTTCTTTTATAAGACGAAGAGCAACAACTAAGTCAGGATTCAAAATCCATAGATTTCCACCAATTACTGGTTGAGGGTGTTCAAAGACAAGGTGAATTCCTATTGGTTCCTTGTCATTCCTTTGGTACTGCTCAATAGTAGAGTAATAACCATCTTCGTAAGCATAGGGTTGAATATAACAACCTAATCCAATATCCCCCCAGCTAAGATTTTCTGCAATTTCTCGATGTTCTGGAGGAAAGGCTACAGACCCGCACCCGAAATACTCTTCGATGTATCCGGTATCGCTAACTTTACCTTTCTCATCATTAATTGATGCCCTCAAAGGCACCCAGGTTGATTTCGAATAGGTTCGGCGTGTTTCCTTTTTTTGAAGAATCCAATCTTTGTTCATATCCCTAATTACCTGTTGGCAGAACTATTAATTATCCCGCCACAATTATGGGCAAATTTACACAGCGGTTGTGTGTTAGAATTCGCTCTTCGTACACTTCCTGTTCGAATGTTGTTTTAAGCAAGCTTACGGCTAACTGCTTATAGCTAATAGCTAAAAGCTTCTAAGAGATTCTTCTCCGAAGGAGTCCTTCGGACACTTCGCTCAGAATAACAAAACTTTACTTCTTCTCCACTACTACTTTTGAACCCTCAACACGTATTACAACAATCTCAGAATGCCTAGGAATGTAATCTCCGTCAGTGATTACGTCCGCTCTTAAGCCGTTAAATATTGCTGTGCCGCTTGGTCGTAAATCTGTAAGCGCTGTACCGGCAACGCCTACTAACTGTTCATACTGCGAGTTTGCAGCATAGCCGGATTTTGAAGGAAGATTGTCGTGTAATATCAATCGGTTAAATGTTTCCGACTTTGGCAGCAACTTCCACAAGAAATAAATTACAACCGCTGTCATTACAAAACTTCCGGCTAATTGGATGATTGCAATCGAAATAGAATTTGTTGACGCAATATCCAGATCGGAAATCAACCCGAAGAACAAGCCAAGTATCATCAAAACAATTCCGGCGAAACCGGCAATTCCAAATCCGGGGATAACAAAAATCTCAATGATTAAAAGTATAACACCAACAACAAAAATTATTATTTCCCAGATTGTTGCCAGCTGTAAAATGTAACTCGTCCCAAAAAACAAAGCGAGTGCTATTACTCCCGCGGTTCCGGCAAGTCCCCAACCCGGTGTTTTAATCTCAGTAAACAAACCAATCATACCAATCATTATTACGAGAAAAGCTACTATTGATGCGCCAAATATGCGTAAAACATTTTTTCCGATAAGACGACCGATATCTTCAAAAACAATACCTTCTTTCCCATGCAAAGCATATAGTTTCATGTAGGAATAAACGGTTGTGATAATCATTGTATAGCTTAGCGCAGAAGCTACAATGAGCAATAGCAAAGAAAGCATGATGTCTTCAAAATAAGAAAGCACACTGTTCATGCCGGGGTTAAAAGTAAAAAAAGTTGCATTAAGGGCATTGCTCTGATAATAGCCGGTCGCAATAGCAGAGAGTAGTATGAATGGACCTGCAAAAGTTAGCAGCGCTTTAAAAAGTGGCTTATAGTTTTGCTTTAAAAAAATAAACGTTGCATTCAGAATTTCTCCGAAATCCCTGATTTTTCTGAGTTCTAAGAATTTTGTTTCCATAAATTTATTATTTCATGATTTGATTTTTTAGTCTTGCCGGATAAATAAAAAAAAACCAGATAATTCCAATGAGGGATAAAATTATAAAAATACTTCGTATTGCATAGGGCATTTGTGTATATCTTGTAATAAATCCTTCAAAAAAGCCTGCAATAATAAAAACAGGGATAAGACCGGCAACAATTCTGATACCGCGTGAAGTTCCTTTCTTGAATGAAGTTAAGCGTGTATAAGTTCCCGGGAAAAGAATACTATTCCCAAGCATAAGTCCGGTAGCACCTGCAACAATAATTGCAAATATTTCGAGTGTTCCGTGAATCCATACAGTTGTCATTGCTTCAGTAAATATTCCATGCTGATAAAAGAAAGTGAAAAATGCGCCCAGCATAACGCCATTGTTAAACAAAACATAAGCTGTTCCTACTGAAAGCAAGGCTCCCATAATAAAAGCTAAAAACGACACATAAATATTATTCAGCGTTATTCCCAAAAACATATCCATCTGATTCATCTGTTTGTAAACCGCCAGAGGGTCTCCGTTTTGCATATTCTGAAGCGTCATATTCACGTAGCTGTCACCAAGTATGAGGCGGACAAAAGTATCGTCAAAAAGAGTAGACACAACGCCGATACAAACAGAAACAAAAAAAATGATGAATGAATAAAAAAAGAATTTCTGCTGTTGCCTGAAAAGTAATGGAAACTCATACATCCAGAATGATTTCAACCTTCCTTTTTTTTCTTTTTTATTTTTATAAATCAGAAGATGCGCTCTGAAAGCAAGTTCGTTCAAATACTTTACAATATCACTTGAGGGATAAAATGTGCGGGCATAGGAAAGATCGTCTGTTAAAAGGATGAAAGATTCTGCTAATAAATCAGGAGCAGGAATTTTATTTGTTGCAAGCATTTGCTCAAAATATTTCCATCGCTCTATGTTTTTATTTATGAAATGGATTTCTTTCATCAAAGCAAAAATAATCAATACAAGAAATTGAGACCAATATATAAACCGCTCGTACCGTCGTTTCTATCATTTGCCAGTCCATAATTTATTGAAATAACAAAATTCTGGTTCATGGCTATGTATAAACCGCTTCCATAGCTGAGGTGCAATTGCTCACTTTTATTTTTGATATTAATTTCCGGGGGTATTAAATTTGTTGAAAAACTATGTTTTCTAGTTACAATACCTGCGTCGCAAAAAGGGGCAATTGCAAAATAAATATTCTGATTAAATAAAACCGTCTGATAAAATTTCCAGCGTAATTCTGCATTTGCATACGCGATATCTTCCCCCACAATGCGGTTGCGCAATACGCCACGAAGATTTTTCGCTCCTCCAAGCCCATCTCTGGTAATATTGGTACTATAAACAAAAGGAAGCATATAAAAAGGCATATTTCCTGCTATTTTGGGCTGGTAGCTGATTCTGTATGCAAATGATAATTTTTCTTTTACTAAAGTGAAATATTGCCTGTGAGTAAGGGCTAATTTTATGTATTTATAATTACTTTTTTCTGTAAAAGGTACTGTAACCAAAACCAGAATTTCATCCCACATTCCTTTCATTGGATTAGGCTCGTTGTCGCGGGTATCGTAAACCAGTCCGAGTTTTACAAAGGGTGTGGTTCCTCCATTTTTTATGTTTTCAGGAATTATTCCCCAATTTACATACTTATCATATAGTAAAAGCGTGTCGGGAAGTTTGTCCTCTTCGTTCTTACCTTTGTTTAAACGGTCTATATCTACTGATTCAATACGAATATTATTATATTCAAGCCCTGCATACCAAAAAAGTTTTTTAGGAATAATTTTCCCTTGAAAATCGCAGCGCAGTTTGATATATTTTCGTGCATAACGATAAAACATTCTTGAAATATAGTCGCTGTCATTTTGTGCAATATATGCAGAATTATATTCAGATTCAGCTCCATTAAATCCATAAAAATCCAATGCTTGCTCTGTAAAATATCCGACTTCGGAAAAAACACGGATATTGCGAATAAGGCTGTCAGAGTCAAAACGCATGGTATTGATCCCTCCGCCTTTTGTAGTACGCGACCATTCAGCATAAATCGAATGTACATATTTTGGATACGTTACGCCACTTCCGTAATAATAGAGATTTCCTAAAGCACCGTATTGAACGCCTATATCAGAATCAAATGCAACGACAGGTAAAGCACCAAGATTCCAACCGGTTTTTATTTTTTCTTTTTTTATAGGAATGCTGTCTTGAGAGAAAAGCTGTAGGGAAATTAGTATTATTAGGATTAGGAGTGTTAAATGTTTCATTGTGATAGTTACGAATTACGAATTACGAATTGTCAGATTTTTAATTTTTGCCATTTTCCATACCTCAAATATAAGAAAGAAAACAATGCGAGAAACAGTGCGTAGATAAATTCTGAAGTCCAAACTAGAGCAACCGAAGTTTTAAACACATTTGAAAAAATAAAAACATACGATAAGTACAGCACGATAACTGATGTTTCAATAATAAGGGATACTCCTGTTTTTCCGGTTCCTGTTACTCCGTGAAATAAAATAAAAGCGGTTGCGATAAAAACCATCACAGAATTAACCACATATAAAGGCGAAATACAATCTTCAATAATTGAAATATCTGAAGTATAAAGTTTAATCCATAATTCGGGTGCGATAAATGTAAAAATAACGGGGATAATAATAAATCCGGAACAAAGAATTAAGGTTTTGTAAATAACAGGCATTACCTCATCTAATTTTTTCTGCCCCATCAGATTGCTCACAAGAGTATTTACAGCAGCACCAAATCCCCAAATAGGTATCATTAAAACAATGTAAACGCTTCTCACTATATTAGAAACGGCAAGACTTCTTTCTCCCATTTTTTCAACGAGCAGGAAGAAAATCAGCCAGGCACTCATAGAAATCAGGAACTGAATCATTACAGGAAAAGATATGGTAATTAATGTGTTGAAAGTCGTGCGCACAGGTTTTAGAAAACGGAATAAATCATATTTTTTCAAATCTGTAAATAAAACAGTGTACCCGATAAAAAACAAAACAGCAGAAATTTCAGCGAAAACATTGGCATAAGCAGCACCTTTTATTCCATAAGCGGAAAAGCCCAAATTTCCAAAAATTAAAATCCAGGCAAACAAAATGTTCACAATACTCATGAATACATAGCTCATGGTTATTACTTTTGTTTTTGTGATCCCAACATAAAAAGCAGCAATAATGCTGGAGATAAAAGCGAAAAACAAACCGAAGGAACGAATCTGAATAAAATCAACCGTTTTTTCATAAATCTGAGGCGAAGAAATAGCCATTTTCAGTACATAAGGAGAAATAAATCTAAGAAACACAAATAATACAATTGCAAGCAGCATTACAAAATAAATAGCATGATCAACATTTTTGCCTATATCTTTATAATTTTGTTCGCCGTTTCTTCGCGCAATAATTATTTGCGTTCCAATAGCAAAGCCATATCCCAGCATAAATACGCCAAAATAAAATATACCGGCTATTGCAGAAGCCGCAAGTTCCACCTGACCATAATGTCCGAGGAATGCAGTATCTGTAATATTGACAATGTTCTGGGCAATGCTTCCTAAAATTATTGGATACGCAATACTCCAGATGTTTTTATATGTAAATGTAGGTTTCATGAAATTTTTATGGGCTGCAAAGATAGAAAAAATAGGAGTTTTAAAAAGTTTTGGGGGAAATTGTAATGAGACGTTGCATGCAACGTCTGTACAATGTCGAGCTGAATGAGACGTTGCAATGCAACGTCTGAACAATTAAGAAAGGCTTCATTGTTAATAAGTTCTTGCATTCAGATTTAAAAAAATAATAAATTTGCTCAATAATATTTAAATAAAATTGTCGTAAAATGATCCGGTATACTTCTACTCTGATACTTCTTATTTTCACAACTGTTGCATTTTTAGCTTCTGCACAAAATCAAAATGAAAAAAAACTCGATTCGCTTTTAAAAAGAGCGAAATCAGTTACAGACACAGCCAAAGCCAATACTCTTAATGAAATTGCTCTTGTTTATCTTAATGTAAACGATCTGGATAAAGTTCTTCAATACGCAAAAGAAGCAGACAAGCTTTCTTCGGAAATATCTTATTCTTTTGGTAAATTAAGGGCTCTCAATTATATCGGTAAGGTTGAAAAAAGAAATAATAATTACGATAAGGCTCTGGAGTTGTATCAGACCTCGCTAAAATTAAGCGAATCACTATCTGATACCTTATGGATTTCGAGGAATATCAACAATATTGGTGAAATTTACTATGAACAGAATAAATTTTCTGAAGCGATTGAATACTATGAAAAATCGTTGCGTTTAAAACAATTGAGTCGAGATAAAAAAGGAGAAGGAATAACTTTAAATAGCATTGGGCAGATTTACATCCGATGGGGGAAAAATGAAGAGGCCATTAAAATTCTTCAAAACTCGCTTCAAATTTTTGATTCATTAAAAACAGATGAAGGCAGTTTATTTTCAGCCAAGGTTATGAATAGTATCGGCAATCTATACCAGAATACCAATGTTGGAAATGATACATTAAGAATCGGACAAGCAATTATATATTACAATCAGGCTTTGAGCATCTGTAAAAAATTGGATAGAAAAAAAGAAACTGCTGAAATTCTTATAAGCCTTGGAAATGCCTATGTAACTAAATCAGACGTTCATAAAACAAAATTAGACAGGACAAATACTACTAAAGAGGATAAGGAAATGGAAAAAAATTTATTTCTGAATCTGAATAATCAGGCAATTTATCACTATGAAAGTGCTTTGGAAATTTTTAAAAGTATTAATGATAGCAAAGGAATAGCGATGGCTTATAGCAATATCAGCTTTACTTTAACAGATGTTTTAAAATTTGACCCTGAACAAACAACATTCAATAAAATTCTGAATTATTCAAATGAAGCTATTGAAATTAGTAAAAATGTAAACAACAAACTCGAAATAGCGTTTAACCTGTATATTATCGCAAGATCGTATTTTTTTATGAAAAATTATGCGAATGCAATAATCTTTTTAAATCAAAGCCACCAGATTGCAGTAGAGCTTAAAGTACCCAAGAATATTTTAAATGACTACATATTATACAGTGAAATATATGAGCAAATGGGCGATTATAAAAATGCGTTTATCTACTCCCGAAAAAGTTCTCAACTACAAGATACATTAACGAATGAAGCCAGCTTGAAATCCATTCAGGAAATGCAGACTAAATATGAAACAGAAAAAAAAGAAGCGGATATAAAACTGCTGAATGCCGACAAAGCGCTTCAGGAAAAAGAAATCAGACAGCAAAGAATGGTAATTATCGGGTTTGTGGTTGGGTTTGTTCTTATTCTGATTTTTTCTATCATTATTTACAAACAATATCGGGACAAGAGAAGAGCAAATATTTTATTAGCGCAGCAAAAAGAAGAAATTTCAATGCAGAGAGATGAAATTGAAAAACAAAAAGAAATAGCAGAACACCAACGCGATGAAATTACTGAACAAAAAAGAGAAATTGATGACAGCATACGCTATGCAAAACGAATTCAGAATGCTGTAATGCCTCTTGCAGAAAACATTTCAAAATATGTAAGCGAGATATTTATTATGTTTAAGCCAAAAGATGTTGTCAGCGGGGACTTTTATTTTGTTAAGCATATTGAGACATCAAATGTTGTTGTAATTGCAGCATCAGATTGTACGGGTCATGGCGTGCCCGGTGCTTTTATGAGTATGCTGGGCCTAACATTTATGAATGAAATTTGTACAAAACCAGAAGTACAACACTCGGGAGAAGTTCTAAATTTGCTCAGGACTTATATTATAAACTCGTTACACCAGACAGGAAAAACCGGCGAACAAAAAGATGGGATGGATATTTCGCTTATTGTTATTTATCCTGATAAGAAAAAGATTGAATTTTCAGGAGCAAATAATCCTTTATTCTTAATTCGAAATGATGAATTAATAGAATACAAGGGAGACAGGATGCCGGTTGGAATTCACGACAAAATGGACACATCGTTTACTACGAATGAAATTTCATATCATGAGAATGATAGGTTTTATATGTTTTCCGATGGTTTTGCCGATCAGTTCGGAGGACCTAAAGCGAAAAAGTTCCTCTATAAAAATTTCAAACAACTTCTCCTCTCCCACCACACAGAGTCAATGGTCGAACAAAAAAATATTTACGAGAAAACATCTGTCGAATGGCGTGGTAATATTGAACAGATAGACGACCAGTTAATCATTGGTGTAAAAATGTAACAATGAAACTCAGGCGATTTATACTTAATTATTTTTCAGAGATGCTTATTATATGGGCTTCCTTGCTTTTCTTTTTGATCTGCCCTTTTCATGTTAAATTTCTTCAACCTGAAGCTAAAAATATATTGCTATACCTTTCCATTGCTTATTCAGGAATTGCAATCCCCTTATTAATATATAAATCTATAAAAGGATTTCACTCCAAAGGATTTCTGGCAATACAGGTTTTTACACGTTTTATGAAATATACATGGATTGGTTTAAAATCAAAAAAAATAATCACTGAATTTGCATTATTTCAAATATCAAAAGAAGAAAAAACAAACCTGCTATTTCTTCTCGTTAAATTTATTTTTATCCCGATAATGATTAAATATTCGCTTGCAAATTTTTTTACGATTGAAAAAAGGTATGCGCTCATGCTTACAAGTTTTAAACCTTTACTGCAAATGCTTTCAGAGAATTATTTTCTGATAACTGTTTCATTTTTGTTTCTGACAGATACGCTTTTTTATACATTTGGTTATATTTTCGAATCTTCTTTTCTGAAAAATAAAGTAAAATCGGTTGACACCACATTATTCGGATGGTTTGTTGCACTGGCATGTTATCCTCCCTTAAATAAAATTACTGGTATGCTTTTTCCTCTTCATAATGATTATAAAATTTCTTTTGGGGATGAAACGGTTACGCTAATAATTCGCGGACTGATTCTTTTATTGCTGCTGATTTTTACCCTCTCATCTTTTTCGCTTGGTTTTAAATGCTCAAATTTAACCAACCGTGGAATTGTAAAACGTGGGACCTACAGCATTGTAAGGCATCCGGCATACAGTGCAAAAATTTTCATCTGGTGGATTTTGCTGATTCCTACTTTATACAACCGACCCGAGGGACTTGTGATTATTGTTTTCTGGACAATCTTATACGTGTTACGAGCAATGACAGAAGAACAACATCTTTCCTCTGATCCGGATTATATTGATTATTGTAAAAAAGTGAAGTACCGATTTATTCCGGGGGTAATTTAGGGGTGGGATGTTGGTAAGCGGTGTCTTCGACTCCGCTCAGACACCGAAAAGTGGAAGTTGATATTTGACAATATCCAAATGATTTAACATCAGAATGAAGCAGAAACAAAAACAGACATATTGAAATTAGTATTAACAATAAAAAGAAAAAAGACAAAAATGAAACACAAAAAGTTAAAATTAAGTGCCACCCTCTTGTTAGGACTTGGTATGACAGGACTACAAGCACAAACAAGCGTTAACGCTACTGGCGGTAATGCTTCAGGAAGCGGAGGCTCGGTGAGTTATTCCGTTGGACAGGTTGTTTATACCACAAACACCGGAACAAATGGTTCAGTAGCACAAGGCGTACAACAACCTTTTGAAATTTCAGAAGTAACTGGTATTAAAGAAGCCAAAGGCATTACCTTACAATGCTCTGCTTATCCAAATCCGACAACCGATTTTCTAACACTAAAAATCGAAGGTAATGTAAAGATGCAATATACTGCGTCTTTGTTTGACATGAACGGGAAACTTTTAAAAAGTAAAATAGCAGACGGTATTGAAACAACTATTTCAATGAAAACCTTTGTTCCTGCAACATATTTTTTAAAAGTAATACAAGGCGAAAAAGAAGTAAAAACATTTAAAATTATTAAAAAATAAGGAGGATTATACAATGAAAAAAGTATTTACATTTTTAGTGGCAGTTCTATTAACGGCTACACTTTGGGCACAAAGTCCCGAGAAAATGAGTTATCAGGCTGTAATTCGTAATACGAACGATGCGTTGGTTACCAATACTCAAATTGGTATAGAAATAAATATTCGCCAAGGCTCGCAAGCAGGAACAGTAGTTTATACTGAAACCCAAACCCCAACCACCAATGAAAATGGTTTAGTAAGTATTGAAATAGGCGGAGGAGTAGAATTTAGTACAATAGACTGGGCAAATGGATCTTATTATATTGAAACAAAAATTGCCGTTTTGCCTCCGCTAACTACATACACTATTGTAGGAGCAAGCCAATTATTAAGCGTTCCTTATGCTTTGCATGCTAAAACATCTGCACAAGCCGGTTTGGATGGACAATCAGCTTATCAAATTGCAGTAACCAATGGATTTGTTGGAACAGAAGCTGAATGGTTAACATCACTTGAAGGAACAAATGGTACTAATGGAACAAATGGTAATGATGGAGCAGCAGGACAATCAGCTTATCAAATAGCAGTAACCAATGGATTTGTTGGAACAGAAGCTGAATGGTTAACTTCACTTGAAGGAACAAATG
>Ga0156386_1184_pt1 | contig 7225 bp, 8 predicted proteins | sample RifOxyA3_FD_108030 | JGI IMG/M metagenome (GOLD analysis project Ga0156386, IMG submission 108030) | Bacteroidetes bacterium RIFOXYA12_FULL_35_11
CAATTGTTAAATTGAATGGTACGAGAAAAAATTCAAAATTATGGGATTTAGGTCACCCCACCTCAAGGGTTTAAGCGATTGAGAAAAATGACCGATAAGAGTATAGATGTGAAAAATTAATAGTAGAACATCTTTTCATCATATAAAATTTAAGCTTCAAAACTACACACTATGTATATCATCCGAAGTTTATTCATTTTAATATTTTTAATTTTTCCTGTTTTTCTTTTTGCTCAGGAAAACAATGAGGGCTCTAATGAAGGCAACGAGGGCGGAGCACAACTCCATGGCAACTTTCAGTTCGACGGGCAAATTTATCAGAAAGATTCCTCTATCGGAGCCAGTGAAATTCCGAAAGAAAAAATGTTGATGAATTCCTATGCTAATTTTGTGTACACACAGGGAAAATTCACAGCAGGAGTCCGCTTTGAAGGTTACCTGAACACATTGCAGGGATTTCAGAATGACAATAACATGAACGATGGTGTAGGCATTCCCTACCGTTATGCTACTTATAAAAATGATGAGATGGAAATTACTGCCGGAAATTTTTACGAGCAATTTGGAAGCGGGCTTATTCTTCGCGCTTATGAAGAGAAAGGACTGGGTTACGATAATGCTATGGACGGTGTACGGTTAAAATATGAACCAGTAAAAGGCGTTTATCTGAAAGGGCTTGTGGGCTTACAACGCCTTTATTTTGAAAAAGGACCCGGCATTGTGCGTGGTGCTGACGGAGAAGTTAACCTCAACGAAGCGATTCCTTCCCTTTCTGAAATGAAAACCCAGATTTCTTTCGGCGGCGGTGTCGTCAGCAAGTTTCAGGAAGACGACAATATCATTTACAAATTGCCGGAAAATGTTCTTGCTTTTTCAGGAAGATTTAATGTAACTCATGGAAAAATTACAACGTCAGGAGAATATGCATACAAATACAACGACCCCTCTTTTGATAATAATTTTATTTACAAACATGGAGAGGCCTTGCTCATCAACTCTTCTTATTCAACAAAAGGTTTTGGCTGTATTCTGTCTGCAAAACGTATAGATAATATGTCGTATCGCTCAGACCGGACACAAAAGCTGAATAATCTCAGCATAAATTATCTTCCTGCTATTAATAAATCATTCACATATACGCTTCTGAACATGTATCCCTATGCCTCGCAATCAATGGGAGAGTTGGGAGCTTCTGCGGAAATCATGTATAAATTAAAGAAAGAAACGATGCTGGGCGGAAAATACGGAACAGATATAAATATGAATTTTACTTATGTTCATGCGCTGCATAAATTTGAAATTAACGATACAATCCCTATTGGACAAACAGGAACTTTGGGTTATCATACCGATTGGTTTGACGCAGGAAAAGAAATGCTTTATCAGGATTTTAATATTGAGTTTACTCGAAAATTATCCGACAAAATGAAAACAACAGTCTTATATCAAAATCTTATCTACAATAATGATGTATTACATGGAGTAGATTACCACGGGAAGATTTTTGCCAATACCGGACTTATTGATTTCACGTATAAGATGACTTCAAATAAAGCAATCAGAGGAGAAATAGAAGGACTTTTCACAAAACAGGATCAGGGAAACTGGGCAATGGGACTTGTTGAAGTTACTGTTCCTCGTTGGTTTTTCACAGTTCAGGATATGTATAATTACGGCAATGAAGAAAGCAGCAAAAGGCTTCATTACATGAATGTATCGTTTGGTTATATTAAAAAAGGTACAAGAATTCAGATAGGATACGGGAAGCAGAAAAAGGGTGTGATGTGCGTGGGAGGCGTATGCCGTACTGTTCCTGCTTCTAATGGTTTGACAATTTCAATATCCAGTACTTTTTAGGCTTTTTAGTTATACTCAGATTGCATAAATTTTTTACCTTTAAGTTGCAAGTTGGACATTGAGCGAAGCGCCGCACTGCGATGCACAGAGCTTGCCGAAGTGAGTTTATCGAAGTGTCGAAATGCAACCTGCAACTTGAAACTTGCAACAAAAGTGAAATAGTTAAAATATCATACGCTTACAGTATATGAAAAAAATTAGAATTTTATTATCAATTTTTACTCTTTTTGCTTTATTTGTTTCCTGTGATAAGGTTGAGGGTCCCTTCATTGAAAGTATTCCGATTGATACTACAGATACAAATTCAAATATTGTGAAAAGGAAAACGCTGATTCTTGATTTCACAGGACATAGGTGTATTGGCTGTCCGCGTTCGCACAGGGCAATAGACCAGATTGTGGCAAGCTATGGAAACAAAGTTATTCCTGTTGCTATTCACACCGGTTTTTTTGCTGCAACAACTTCTTCATTTCCTTATGATTTCAGAACAAATGTCGGATTATTTTTCGGTGGCGACGGCGCTACTACCAGCGGATATTTTGAAATATTAGAAACACCTGCCGGAGCAGTAAACAGCCTAAAAAAAGAAGATTGCACGACCAATTACGCATCGTGGTCGTCTCTGACAGCGCAGTTTGTAAATACAAACGCTTTATTAAAAATTGAAATAACCAAAAATTTAAGTAACAGCAATCAGGATGTAGATGTTGCTGTAAAAACAACCGCGCTTGAGAGTTTAAATAAAAATCTGCGCCTTGTCGTTTTTGTTATTGAAGACAGTATTATTTCAAAACAAGTAGATGCGGATGCAGATCCTCAGGAAATAGAACATTACGAGCATAAGCATGTGCTGAGAAAAGCACTCAACGGAACATGGACAACGGGTTCGCAAATTGGAGATGTGCTGAGAAGTGGAACTTACAATAAAGATGAGGCAATTAACCGGAATTTTAATTTTTCTTTGACAGGCACAGACTGGAATATCAATTACCTTCACATTGTGGCTTTTGTTTTTGATAACGACACCAAGGAGGTGTTGCAGGTTGAGGAGGCTGGGGTTTGGAATTAATAGACAGTAATTGTTGGTTTACTTCATCGCACGAAGCGAAGTTAGTGTTATCATAAAAGCGAAATTGAACTATGCGCAGAGTTAGCGTTTTGTGCATTTCTTAATCATTCAAGTCAAGAATAATTTTTATATTTTCTTTTACTCTTTCAAAAACTTCTTTTGGTAAGTCTCCTATTTTTTTTATTAATCGTTTATTATCAATAGCTCTTATCTGATCTATCATTATATCACAATTTTCTTTTACTTTTGCTGTCCCTTTTTTCAAGTGAACACGTAATATTTCGCTATCAAGTTGAATATTGGTTGTGATAGGACAAATCAATGTAGATGGATGTATTTTATTTAATAAATCAGTTTGAATTATTAATACAGGTCTTGTTTTTCCAGTTTCAGTTCCATGTCTTGGATCAAGATTTGCAACCCATATTTCATTTTTTTTAATTATCATAATCGTCAAGGTTGTCAAATTCTGCAAGTATTTTCATCGATTCTTTCTGTACTAACATGGATTCGGTCTCTATTTTTTTTGCTAATAATATTTTTCTTTGAAGACGATTATAATATTGCAAAGCTTCATTAATATAACGATTACGTGTTTTTTTTAATCGGATTAATACTTGCTCTGTCTCCTGAAAAATGAATTCGTCAAGTTTTAATGAAAGAGTTTTCATAATTTAAAATATTAAAAATAGTATATTACAAAAGTATATACTTTTTAGGAATATTCCAAATGATTTTGAGTTTTCGAACGGTTGGTGCTAACGGTACCTGCGCTGGCACATGTTTTATTTACCTTAGACCTACCGCCTATGCCCGTAGGGCTTGCGGATTTCAATAAAAATAAAATTGTGCTACGCGCAGTGTTATAGGCATGTTGCTATTTGTCATCATCTTTATTTATTTTTATTGATACACCAATACTTAAAATCATCGTATCATCATTTACATTTACACCTATATTTGATGTACTATTGGTAAAATTGGCTATTTTATTTAAATTTATATTTTTCGAGAAATCCATAAATATCATTATTTTTTTTAATTCATATCCAGTTCCAATTGAATAAACAAAACCATAAATAATTTCATTTAACTTATCGTAATCATGTATTTCTTGAAAAATATTGTCATATTTTATTGTAAAATCAATCCTTGGACCTATCGATATATAAGATACTATTTTTTTTAAAGTATATTTTCCCTTTAATTGAATATTATATGTCAAATAATTTATTTTTGATACTCTTTTTGATTTTCCAATTGGATCTCCATATTCATTAACAAGGGTTACATTAAGCACTCCTCCCTTTTCTATGTAACCTAAGCCAGTTGTAATGTTTAAATATTTTTTATCTAATAAATCGGCATAAGCTTGAAATGAAAAACCAATTCTTTTTTGAAAATCAATTTTGTCTATAAAAAAATTTGAATAATTCCAGTTAATTTGTGATATTGAACCACCTGTCCTAATTCCAAACTGGTCGATAATCTGTGAATTTGATATTTTATAACCAAATAATATTATCAAGATTATTATTTTAAGTTTTTTACTCACTGGTTATGTTTTTATCCTGAATTTTTTTTATCAATTAAATCTTTTTGTCTCGTGATTTTGCAATTGCCTATAACTTACCTTATTCCATCAATAAACCCGTTCTTATTCTGATTCCCTATCAATACTTAAAGCTGCTTCCACCGAGAAATTCTCTTAAAATGGATGTGGGCGGAATTTCGCGTTCGTATTGTTCGGGAACATCTTTGAAAAATGAAAGAAATTTAATCAGGCGCATTGCTTCAGAATATATATCTTCCTGTTGTGGAACTTCACTGAGTAGCGGGACAGCATATCTTTTTAAAACAGAAATTTCATATAAAAGCGCAGAATTAAAAATTGCATCGGCTTCTTCCTGAAAAGGGAATATGTTTTTTTCTTCTCCACGCTTCACGCTTGGCCAGCGTTTTAATGTATCAAGCGCGCTATAACCACGGTATTTAAAATCGCGAATCATACGGCGCAAGAGCCTGTTGTCGGTTGTAGGAATACGGTTATGATTGTCAATAGCTATTTGTGTAAGCGCTGATACGTAAACTTTGTACTTTAATTCATCAGAAATTTTTGATGACAATTTAGGATTTAAGCCATGAATTCCTTCTACAATAAAAATGGAATTGGGTTGCGTTACTGTTTTTTTTCCTGTAAATTGTTTCCGTCCCTGAGCAAAATCAAACTTTGGCAATTCTACTTCTTTTCCATCCATCAGATCAAGCAGATTTTGATTAAACAAATTAATGTCTATGGCTTCAATACACTCAAAATCGTATTCGCCGTTTTCATCGCGGGGAGTATGCTCACGATCTACAAAATAATTATCTAAAGAAATCATCATGGTTTTAAAACCGAGTACCTGTAATTGAATTGAAATTCTCTTGCAGGTAGAGGTTTTTCCCGAAGAAGAAGGGCCTGCCAGCATCACAATGCGTACCTTATCTTTTTTTGCATAAATTTCATCCGCAATTTTGGCAATTTTTTTCTCATGCAGCGATTCTGAAATTTTTATCAATTCGCTTACCTGATTTTGCTGAATAAGCTCATTCATGCAACCCACATTTTCGACCCCTAATATTTGCGCCCAATGTTTGTGTTCTTTTAAAATTTCAAACATTTTTTCTTCTTTATTCTGAAGATCAAGTTCCTCTGGATTTGCCTGCTTATGCAAGCGCAGCAACATGCCCTCGTGATAAGAAACAAGATCAAATGCAGGAATATATTCGGTAGAGGGTAGCAGATACCCATAAAAATAATCAATCGTATCTTCAAGAAAATATACAGAAGTGTACATTATTTTACGATCTTTAAATAGCTTGACTTTATCCCACTGCTTATCGTTTTTATACATTTCAAGTGCTTCATCGTTGGGCATTTCTTCACGTCTGAACGGAATATTCTGTTTGATGATATCCGCCATTGTGGCTTTAATTTTCTTAACATCCGCAGCAGTCAAAGTACCCGAAATGTTTTCAAACTCGCAGTATAAACCTTTAGAAATTGCATGTGAAATTCTTAATGTAGCCTCCGGATAATGAATATAAAAAGCTCTTATCAGGACAAAACATAATGAACGCACACAGGTTCTGTATCCGATAGTGTCTGTTATATCAACAAAACGCACATGTTTTGCTCTGAATATTTCATAGGAAAGTTCCTGTAACTCGTTATTGACAAGGGCTCCGACAACCGGATATTTTAATAACGGTTTTATCTTTTCTGCAACTGCATACAAATCTGTTCCTGCATCAAAATAATATTTTTTCCCATCATTAACACATGTAATAGCAATCTGTTTCTTCATAACTTAAATAAATTTATTTTTTCAAAGATAATTTTTCAGAATTAAAATACAAAAGCATTGTTTTCTTCTTTTGATTTTTTACAATATTGCTTTTCCAATTTAGTTAGAATCCACGTCTTCGAATATTAAATTAATACATGAAAAAACCAACCGCCGATTTTCCGACCGGAGAATGATGATTCATTTTGTAAAGGATAGTTAAATCTGAAAGGTAATGACAGAAATCCGAAATCAAAGGGCAAGGCGCATTCTTTTATTTTAGTAAATACGACAGAACCGCATTTATATTTTACATCACTCACAGATTATAAGGCTGGCTGTGCTTTTTGTAGACAATAATAAAATATTCAATGGCTCGAATACTCAATTGAATTATTCCGGATAATTTTAATTTCTATATTTGTTTTTTATCCTGTAGACAGTCCGGAAATGATATCCGTAAATAGAAAAAGTCACTGCATCTACGAATAAGGCAGGGCGTCTGAAAAAAGTCCAAAGCATGAACCTCCAATAATCTCTGCGACCCCTATTGATGATTCCGATAATTAAAATTGATTTAAAAAAGCCTAGCAGTGCAACCCAATCAAATTTTACCGGGTTCTTATGATTTGGTTTGTAATTGAGCAACAAGTTCCGTATCCTTTTATAATAGGCTTTTGTAGCATATATATCGCGTATAATCTTTTTATGGCCATCAACAAGCACCTGATAATTCATACGGGGAATAAAATTCATTGATGAATCCGTATTGTTCCCTGTTGCATCCGTTGTCAACCTATTTTCAGCTTCCAACCGCTCGTACAGCCTAGTATTTTTAGGCGCATTTAACAAACCCACCATGGCAGAAACAATGCCGCTCTGCTGGATAAAATCTATCTGTCGCTGAAAAACAGATGGCGAGTCGCTGTCAAAACCAACAATAAAACCTGCGGAAACCTGCAAGCCTGCT
>Ga0156386_1215_pt1 | contig 6516 bp, 4 predicted proteins | sample RifOxyA3_FD_108030 | JGI IMG/M metagenome (GOLD analysis project Ga0156386, IMG submission 108030) | Bacteroidetes bacterium RIFOXYA12_FULL_35_11
CTGTTGCATGTGTTGATGTAATTACCGGGGGTAAACTTGTCCCGCAATACGTTCCTATTAATGTCGAACTGGTATCCGGTCCATCGTATATTTTTAAATAATCAAAATTACAACTTGTCTGAGTTTCTACATCAAAAGCAGTAAAGGTAAATTGTAACTTTTTACACGAACCGCAGGGAAAAAATGTAATCTTGTAATCCTGATTGTAAGTATAGCTTCCTGTTGCTCCTCCACTATCATAAAATTTTCCGCCTGTGGCATAATACGTACCATTCTGGTTGGCAAGATAGGCCGTATTTGCTCCATTAACATATACCGTCATTTTCGAGGTGTCGGATGCGAAGTTCATGCTGTCCCTTACGACTAAAGAATAAACAGTCGTTACTGTCGGGAAAGCTGTCGGGTTTTCTACAGTCGTGGAGCTTAATCCTGTTGCAGGACTCCATAAATAGGTATAACCCGTGCCATTACCGCGGCTTGCTGCCGGGTTAGCTCCTATTATTACACTGTCGCCTGAATATATTGATTTGTTTTCTCCGGCATGCGCAAGGGGCTTGATGTAATACGTTTTAATCGTGGCATCCCAGCCAGAAGCCGTAACGCTAAGATCGGAATGAAAAACCACGGTAAGCGTTCCTGTGCTGTGTGTGGAGGTTATCGTTCCGGGTAAATTTGTTCCGCACCAGGTTCCTAGCAGGGGAGCGCTTGTATTGGGTCCATCATAAATTTTCATCCAGTCCCAATTACATGTAGAATTATATTCCAGATCAAAGCTGTTAAATTGTAATTGAACTTTGCGGTCTGCTTCACAGGTAGTAAATGTGGTAGTATAATCCTCACTGTACATATAACTTCCTCCCTCGCCTCCGCTATCATAGAACTTTCCGCCTGTTACCAGATAATTGATTGAACTCTGATTTGCAAGATATGCTGTTGTACTTCCACTTACATATACAGTTACTGTAGAAGTATCCGAAACGCATCCTGCTCCATCACTTACTACTAATTTATAGGTTGTGGTTGTTGTCGGGCTGGCTGTTGGATTGGCAACTGTTGAAGAACTCAATCCTGTTGATGGAATCCATAAATACGTATATCCGCTTCCACTGCCACCGGATGCTGTAGGACTGCCCCCGATTGTGGTATTGCTGCCATTGCATATTGATTTGTTTAATCCTGCATTTGCTACCGGTTTTGAACTAACCGTTGTGATATCTGCCGCCCAACCGGAATAGGTTACACTGCCATCGGAAGTAAAAACAAAAGTTAGTGCTCCTGTTGAATGAGTAGAAGTTACTGCCGGGGGAAGGCTGGTTCCGCAATAGGTTCCTACCAATGGCGAAGCAGTGGATGGACCGTTATATATTTTCAATTCATCATAACAGCCAAATAAACCATCTTCTGTATCAAAAGAGGTAAACGTAAATTTTAATTTCTCACAAGAATTGCATGGATAAAATGTCGTCGTTTTATTTTCATTATAGGTATAACTTCCAGATGAGCCCCCACTATCGTAAAACTTGCCTGCTGATGTGGTATAGGTTGTGCCGCCACTCATCAGGTAAGGGGTGTTTGCGCCGCTTCTGTAAACTGTCATGCTGCTTAATGAAGACGCACAGCCTGCTCCATCGGTTACCGTTACCGTGTACGTTGTTGTTGCTGTAGGATTCGCGTAGGGATTTGCTTCTGTTGAAGAACTCAGCCCTGTTGATGGACTCCATACATAGGTATAACCACTGCCACTGCCTCCGCTGGCCGTGGGGGCTCCTCCTATCTGTACACTGTCTGTATTACAAAGATATTTATTTGTTCCTGCGCTCGCTGTAGGACCTCCTGATACATTTGATATGGTCGCAGCCCAACCCGCTGCCGTAACACTTGCATCGCTATGGAAAACATAAGTCAGCGCTCCTGTACTGTGAGTTGATGTTACTGTTCCGGGAGAGCTTGTTCCGCAATAGGTTCCTATTAAGGGTGAGCTTGTACTGGGACCATTGTATATTTTCAGCCAATCATAATTACACGTTGCCTGAGACTCTAAATCAAAAGAACTGAAAGCCATTCTCACTTTATTACAAGCTGAACCGCAGGGATAAAATGTTATTGTATCATCTTCACTATAAGTATAACCACTACCGGAGCCTCCACTGTCGTAAAAGTTACCTCCGGAAACATAATGCGTAATACCATCATTCATACGGTAATCATTTCCACTCCCGCTTACATAAACTTTTACACCGGAAGCTGTTGATACGCATCCTGCTCCATCGGTTACGGTTAAGGAATACGTTGTGGTTACAGTTGGATAGGCTTCCGGGTTTGACGCAGTGGTGGAGCTTAATCCCGATGATGGACTCCAGGAATAGACATATCCGCTACCACTGCCTCCTGTTGCTGATGGACTCCCGCCTATCGCTACTGTGTCGCCATTACATATTGATTTATTACTCCCTGCGCTTGCCGTTGGCGCTAAACAACTAAAAGTTACCTGAATGTTCGGTCGTCCACTGGTATAATATAAGCTTGATGGCAAACTGTAATCACTGGAATTAAACCTGCTCTTGTTCGGGCTTACTGTGGTATAACGCCATAAGGGATAATTTGATGTATAGTACTGGTAATTATGAACTATTAATATGGATAAATTTGAGCCGTTACTGTAATTGAAGGGACTACTTAATGAAAAGGTTTTCCAGCCTGCCGATGTTCCGTTTGTAAGCGTTCCGCTGAATACCTGCGTATATCCGCTGGTGGACCAACTCCCATCTCCTAGGGATGTGGCGGTGGTTTGCTTCATGTAAACGGTTAAAGCGGTTATATTGCTTCCACCGTCTGTTGCGTTTTTGTAAAATTTAAGTTCCGATATTGTGCCTGAATAAGTCAGTTCCGAACTAAGATATATACCCTCCCATACTGAATAATTATAATATCGGTCTATCGGATAATAACCCGTTGCACTGATGCCTGTACCTATCGTAACGGTCGTCTGTGAATAGGATTTGGTTATACTCAGGAACAGGAAAAAAATAATTCCTGCTACATGGGAAATAGTATGCTTATTCATTGTTATCATGTTTGCATTAATAGCTCGTTTTATGCAATAGAATACCCGGATACATATTGCTGCATCTACTCCCATGCCCACTGAAACCCCTATTTTACAGGTTTCCGAAAACGTTTATATGATTCAGGTGTTTATCTTTTTTTTTGATATTCTAAAAAGAAATTATTTATCTCCTTTAAAAAATTGTCTCTTACTTGCATTTACCCAGCCTGCCTGCTGCTCTTCTGTTACGTAATATACTTTTACATCGGCTTCGGTTGCATTCGTCGTTTCGTATACTCTTAACATAGCTTCGGCTTGTGTGGCTGTCTGAAACCACATCCCATCTTTATTCGCATCTGCGGCTTTATCTACTATCTTTACCTTGATGTCCGCCTGATTTATGTCCGTTGTTACATAAACCTTCACATGGGCATCCTGCGGATTGGTTACTTTGTAAATGCGCTGACCCGAAAGTGCTCCATTTAGAAATAATGCTGCTATTACAAAAATCAGGGTAAGGAAATTTTGATTTTTCATACTTATAGGTTTTTATTAATTATTTATAGAATAGAAATATTTTACAATTATAAAGCCCCTCACTGAAATAAAATTGCAGTTATAAAAAAATAACATGTTATACAACATGACGCAAAAACGGATTCAAATAACCCAGAATAATTATTAATGAAAGGAATATTGATGTACTATTAGTAGTAGTAGAAATGAATAGGTCTATTCAAAAATGAAAGAAGGTATATCCGTTTATCTCTTTAATACCTTCCAAATAAATCCTACTGCATTTAATTTTTCAATTTGTTCTTCAGATAATTTGTATTTATCACGACGCTGAATTGAGACCCAGTTTGCCAAAGATTTATTCTCCTTGAATTTTTGCGGCACCCTGCAATGTCCATTTTTTTTCTTGAATCTTACCAATTCCTCATATTGTTTTTCCCATCCTGGTCTTACATATATAGACCAATCTATCCCTAATAATTCAAGCTTGTCAATTTTATACTGCGTCATACGACTTGCTTTGGTCTTCTTGCCTTTTCTTTATTTTGCCAACCATTCTGCTAAGGGCACATATTCCTCCATCCCCTTTGATACATTGCAATGACCAAATTTCTTTTTGAACAAAAACAATTCTCTGTATTTTTCTTCCCAGGCTGTATCAAAAATATGCTAGGTAAAACCAATCCTATTTAATTGGTTTACCCTTTCTTCTGTGAGCCTTCTTTTATATACACGTTGCCGGATAACCCAACGACCCAAAACCGGATTTTCATCCCAATTTTGTGGTACATCACAATGGCCAAAATGCTTTCTGAAATCACATAGTAAAAAATAATTATTATTCCAGCTTATCTCAAACTTGTTTAAAGCTTTTGCCTTTTTTAATTTCATTATAAATGATAGTATTTATCCTGTGCTTATTAAAATGTCTATTATACAAGCAAGCTCACTCCCCCCTCTTAATTGTTCCAAATGGGTCAAATTCTTCTTCCGGCACTTCTTCCTTGCCCTGCTCTTTTGTCTCTTCCCGGGGCTTCTCATTAATCGAATTTAAAGTTTTACCGCTTACTTTTTCATCCTTGTTACCGCTTACCGAATTATTGACCCCTACCCTACCCTGCTCTATTTTTGTTATATAATCCGATATCTTTTCTTCCGGCAAAACAAGATAACTTCCCTGCGTGATAACTCCGGCAATAAATCCGGAATTAAAATATTTTATGTCATTTACCCTTAATCCTAATTTATCACTCAACTCCGCAAACGATATGTTTTTTCTTACTGTTATTGTATCTGTTTTTATAAAATAATTATTCGGCATAGGGCTGATTCCATACTCTTTCCCATACGTCAAAACAAAAGTTAATGTTATATAACGGGGTACATAGTTTTGTGTTTCTTTGGGCAAGTAATTATATATTTCCCAATATGTCCGCTTCCCCCCCGCCCTCGCGATTGCTTTATTCACATTTCCCGGACCACAATTGTATGCTGCCATAGCCAGTAACCAATCTCCTTTGTACATTTTTCCCAAATCTTTTAAATACCTGCAAGCCGCTTCTGTACTCTTATACTTATCACAACGCTCGTCTGTATAATAATCTATATTCATCTTATAACCCTTAGCCGTCTGGGGCATAAACTGCCATAATCCCCTCGCTCCTGCCGGGGATGTAATGTAAGGAATAAAAGCACTCTCTACGGCACTCAGATGTTTTAACTCCTGCGGCAAACCATGCTTAATAAAAACTTCTTCGTATAAGGGATAATAAATTTTTGAAAGTCCCATCAAAACAGATACGCTTTTTCTTTTGTATTTCAGATAATACAATATTGATTTTACGATATCATCTGTAGCTTCAAAAGCAATGGGAGATTTTTTCTTTAAAGCATCTAATTTTTCCCGAATGTCCAGATAGGATACTTCCGATTTTTTTGTATCCGTTATCTGGTTTGTTTCCGAAATAACAGGAGCTGAATCCACCGTATACTTCTGGATATATTCAATATTATCTAAAGAGTCCATAAAGTTATTTATTCGGATGGTTCCGAATGGATCTTCTTCCTGGGAAAAAAGAGTACCATAAAATCCTAATAAAAATAAAGTAAATAGAAATTTTTTCATTTAACTGTAAATCTCACATTAAAATAAAAAAGGAGCTTTCGCTCCCTATTTTAGATTTTCATCCCTTGCGCCTTTTCAGTAACATTGGGAGTCAAATTGTTATTTTCTGCAATACCCGTTTTCATGGATTGTTTAAGCAATTCCTGCATTTCCGGATCATGCGCCTTTATGTGTTCCGGTGTTACTTTTTGAATGTCTGCTCCATTTTTTATTGTTTCAGTAACCTTATTCACATCCCCCTCTTTAACCGCCTTCATCAAGGATGCATCAAGCCTGTCCTGTTTTAAAGATATTACCTGAACCTTATTGACTTCCAACACAATGTTGTCAATTTTATCTTTTCCAAATTTTCCATGTAAAAGAATTTCATCTCCTTTTTTTAACCCGTTAACCTGTTCTGCAACTTTATTCCATGCAGTACATTTGATAAATTCAGGCTCTTCTTTTCCTTTATTAATACCAATACTGAAATTTGCTACCTGTAAGTTATTTTCATTCCCCACTATTTTTGCCTCTATATCACTTACAACAAAGCCCTGCCTTTCCTGAATAGTTGGAGCAAAAGAATAAGCAGTAAAAGTCTCTCTGGTTTTTCCTTCATGTTCGTTTTGCTTCATCACTCCTGACAGATGTAATTCTGTTCCGGGCTTTATTTCACTGATTTCTTTTGAAGCTTTATCACCCCAAGCCACACAATTAATCCATTTAGGCTCTTTGTCTTTTTCGTTAATCACAACAGAAAAATCAGTAACATCATACTGTTTACCCTCTTTTTCAACTTTTCTTGTCTCGCCGGCTTTACCAAAATTTGCTGTAATTTCAGATAATT
>Ga0156386_1013_pt1 | contig 5845 bp, 2 predicted proteins | sample RifOxyA3_FD_108030 | JGI IMG/M metagenome (GOLD analysis project Ga0156386, IMG submission 108030) | Bacteroidetes bacterium RIFOXYA12_FULL_35_11
TTAATGCCTGCGCTTAAAATTTCTTTGTAATAATTTATTGAAACATCGTCAGGATTGGCTTCAAGTGTAACTTCAGGGCATTCTGAAATTTTATAATGAGCATAAATTATTTCTAAAATTTCGTTTATCTGTTCTGTGTTTAACAAGCTGGGAGTTCCTCCTCCGAAATAAATACTCGAAACCGGCTTGTTGTGAAGGTATTCTTTTCTCTCTACTGCTTCTTTTTTTAGCGCAGAAATATATTTTTCTACATGTGTCAGATTTGAAACAGAAAAAAAATCGCAGTAAAAACACTTGCTCTTACAGAATGAAATATGAATGTAAATGCCCGACATAGAATGATAATAAATCTGTATATTAATAATTTTTCTTTGCAGGTTGCAACTCTCCCCACCTCAACTCCCCTTAATTCTTTTTTCGTCAATACCTTTTCCTTTTAGCTTTTTATAGTTGGAACGTAACCGCAGAAACCACAATATACGGTCTTCCTGATAAAATTCTTCTGTGTCTGGAATCTGCCGTTTGAATGAATTATAAAAGTGAAAGAACACAGACAAAGATTTGTTTCCGTTTTTTTCTTCTGTTTTATGATAAAATGGGAATAGGCTTTTTTCAATATTTCCATCTTTTTTCACATTCGCGTATACTAAATGCAAGACACGATGCTCAAAATCGCCGTTATAATAATTATCCCATTTTACAGCTTTCCACAAAAAATTTGTTGATGTTTTAACATTAAAATAATTTCTTCTGTTCATAAGCAACCAGAAAATATTATAACCGCTGCTTAATGAATCAGAGCTTGCATAAAACAAGGGCTGAATAGAAAAATAGCGGCTTGCGGCAGTTTTTTCATACCATACGATGGGAGCAAAACGAAAATACCGATAATCAATATCTTTTCGATATTCTACAATGGGCCAAAGAATACTTGTTGAGGTTTTTGTTTTATCATGCAATCTTCTGAAAAGAAAAAACATAAAATTCATATTGGAACGCTGCATTGTATCTGAATAAGCCATGAAGAAGGGCAGCAAAAGTGTTCTTTGATGATCTCCTGATTTTGTTTTCCAGAAAAGAGGTGTTATCATCAGATGGCTTTTCAAATTATCGTTAGATCTTCCATAAGAAAACAAGGGCGCAAAAGTGAATGATTTATATCTGTAATTGTTCATGCTCCATACAAAGGGAAAAAGCACTTTATTGTCGTGGCGTAAATTTTTCTTTGACCAGTAAAATGGAAAAACGACATTGCGGCATTCCTGATTTTCTCCTTCTCCTTTTTTCTTTTGCCACCATAAAGGGAACAGAATGTTTCTGCGGGTTTCACCATCTTTTACATGCCAGAATAAAGGGCTTACAACCAAATGGCTCTGCTTTCCGTTTGTAGAAATTCCCTTTGAATAAAACGGAAAAACTGTGAACGATTTATACTCCTCGTTTTTAATTCCCCATACTAAAGGAAATAAAACTTTTGTATCACGATCGCGGTCTTTTTTCGCCCAGTATAAAGGAAAAATTACATGCCTAGATTCCTCTGCGGGAGAGCCCTTCCAGCGTGAAAATTGCCACCACAGCGGAAATAATACTCTGTGAAAATCATCGTGTTTTTTTCGTTGCCAGAAAAGCAATGAGATCATTAAATGATGATCATTTCCGGTAAGCGAACGACCGTATGAAAATAAAGGAGGCACTGTAAATGAGCTGTAGTCGTAATCTTTCAGCTTCCACACGAGCGGAAACAAAATTTTGTTGTTGTATTGATTATCTTTATACGACCAGTACAAAGGAAAAATGGTGTGAAAATCTATGGTGTCATTTGCCTTGCATTTTCGTTGTTTCCACCATAATGGAAAAAATACATTTTTATAATTTTCTTTTTCCCGGATGTGCCAAAACAGAGGTGTTATAACAGCATGTGATGCGGTGTTGTCTGTAGATTTTCCAACAGAGAAAAATGGAAAAATCGTCTGCGAGCTGTATTTTTCATCTTTAAAATTCCACAACACAGGAAACAAAACGACTGAATGTCTGTCGCCGTTTTTAACATTCCAGAACAAGGGAGTGATAACTTTATGCGTAGTGCTTCCATCTGCTGTACTGCCTTTTGAAAAGACAGGAAAAAAGGTATACGAACTATATTTTTTATTTTTAAAATCCCAGACAAATGGAAACAGTATTTTGTTTTCATACGCAGGTCCTTTCGTGTGCCAGAAGAATGGGAAAAAAACATTATGATAATTTTCTGTTCCCGCATGGATATTTTTCTTTTGCCACCATACAGGGAATAAAATATTCTGATAATTTTCGCCTTTCCTCAAATGCCAGAAAAAGGGTGTGATGGTTAAATGTTTTTGTGTTTTGTCCGGAGATTTTCCGTATGAAAAAAGCGGTGGTACAGTATATGAAGTATACTCTTTATCTTTAAATTTCCACACTAAAGGAAAAAGTACTGTATTCTCTTTTCCCTGATATTTTCTCGACCAGTAAAATGGAAATACTGTGTTGGAATAAAGTGTATCGCTCCCCTTGCATTTCTGAAACTGATACCATACAGGCAACAATAAATTTTTATAATTGCATTGATCTTTAAAGTGCCAGAAAAGTGGCGTAATTACAAGATGTCCCGCACTTTTATCCGAAGACGTTCCTTTTGAAAAAAACGGAGCAAATGTTACAGATTTATAGCGCTCATCTTTGATGGTCCATAACACGGGAAACAGCACCCTGTAATCTTTTTGCTTATTCTTATACGACCACCAGAAAGGGAAAATCACATTTGTATATTTCAAATTATCGCCATCTCCCGATTTTCTTTGCCACCAAAGCGGGAAAAGGGTATTGCTGTAACTGTCTTTATTTTTAAAATGCCAGAAAAGTGGCGTAATCATGCGGTGTTTCATGCTGCTGTCCTGAGAACAACCGGAAGATAAAACGGGAAACACAGTGAAGGACTCATACTTTTTGTTCGACAAACTCCATATCAGGGGAAAGAAAACTCTGTTGTGCTTTTCCTTGTCTTTATATTTCCACCAGAAAGGAAACAAAACATTGGTGGTTTCTGCATTTTCTCCTGTACCCTGCTTTATGTTCCACCATAAGGGAAAAAGTAGTTTCGTGTATTCTTCTCCATGCTGAATGTTCCAGAACAAAGGTGTTATGACCGTATGCTTTACTTTTTCATCTATAGAATGACCTGTGGAGAAAAGCGGAGCGATAGTCCAGGAGCGGTATCTGGAGTTTTTTAAATCCCATAGCACGGGAAATAAAACCTTATTGTTTTTATTTTGATCTTTGTAAGAAAACCATAAAGGAAATATCACATTTGAATACTCCCTTGCTGCGCCATATCCTCTTGCTTTCTGCCACCACAGAGGGAAAAGAACATTCGTAAATTCTTCGCCATTTTTCACATGCCAGAACAGAGGCGTAATCATTAAATGTTTTTCATTTCCATCTTTTGAATGACCTGAAGACAACAGGGGGGCAAGGGTAAAGGACTTGTATTTATTATTATCAAAACTCCAGATGAGCGGAAATAATACTTTATTATTTTTATCCCTGTCCTTGAAAGCCCAATAAACAGGGAAAACAACATTTGAATATTTTTCATTCTCACCGGAGCCTTTTTTATGCTGCCACCAAAGAGGGAACAAAACATTTCGGGTTTCATCTGTTTTACGGGTATGCCAGAAAAAAGGAGTAAGCATCAGGCGACTCCTGGAGCCATCTTCCGATTTTCCATAAGACATAAATGGCAAGAATGTGAAAGACCTGTAATGTTCGTTCTTCCTGCTCCAGATCAAGGGAAACAAAACTTTATAACTTTTTATATTATCCTGATACGACCAATAAAACGGAAAAATAGTATTAGAATACACTTCATAATTTCCCTGTTTAATTTTTTTCTGCCACCATATTGGAAACAATATATTCCGGTAAGCGTTTTCATTTGAAAAGTGCCAAAACAGAGGCGTTACGGCAAGATGTTTTTTCTCATTCTTTTTTGAATGACCCGAAGAAATCAGGGGGAAAAAAGTAAATGATTTATACCGTGAATTATTAAAACTCCAGACAAACGGAAATAATATTTTGTTGTTTTGAAACTTGTCTCTGTAGCTCCAGAATAAAGGCATTACAATATTCTGTACCTTTTCATTTTCTCCGCTTTCCCATTTATTTTGCCACCAGAAAGGAAATAAAACATTGCTTACCGATTCTTTCTCCTTGAAGTGCCAAAACAGAGGCGTTACAACAAGATATTTGCTTTCCCTGTTATGATAAGAACCCCCGGAATACAGGGGAAATAAAGTGTAAGAAGAACGATCGGGATTTTGAAACGACCAGTAAAAGGGGAACAACACAAGATGTGAATGTTTACGTTTCTGATCGTTTTTATGCCATAGTAAAAATAAAATATTATTCTGAATAAACAAACCATCTTGTGAGCGGGTTAACTCAACCATACTTATTTTAGGCGCAATTTCTAAAAACCGTGTTGAGCGTATTTGCTGTTTGTAGTCCGTGGTTCTGTGAAACAAAGATGGATAGTACAAAGATGCAAAACGAAAGTCGTTCAGCAGGGGCGATTTTTCCTGAATGTAAAAAGGAATAAAATGCGAATATTTTAAAGAATCATTATAAATTTCTCTTGACCTGTAAATTGAAAAAAAAGCATCAACTTCTTTTTTATCTCTGCTTTTTATTCTGCGAAACAAAGGCCATGCATCAATATTTTTTCCCCGTGTAATTCCAAAGTCGAATGACATATCTTCCCTTGTTGTATCTTTTTGTGCTGCAACAGGAATCGCACTGCAACAGACAAAAAAGAAAAGAAAAAATATTTTGACTTTGTTTTTCAAAGGGTAATAATATGAACCGTTTTCAGGAAAAAAAACATTATAATATCAAGCAAAAATAATACCGTAAAGATATTAAAAAAAGAGGAATGAAGCAATCCTGTGAGGTATTGTGTGAAGGCAAAGAGGGCTGGCTCCTCACAGGTTTGCGGATATGGAAAAATTAAAATATGGATTTAAGACCTGCCTGCTTGATGCAGTCTGGCAGGTTAAGAAGTAGAAGTAGGATTTAGGAGAAGAAAAACGCTGTTTCGTTCTTTAATCCTTAATCCTCATCCTCAATCCTTAATCCAAAAAATTTCCTTCCTGTCAAATATTTGCATAAACTTGCATCATGCAATATTATGGAGAAATAGCCGCGGTTGCAACCACCATTTTCTGGACGGTAACATCCCTTGCTTTTGAAGTAGCAAGCAAAAAAGTAGGATCCCTTGTTGTTAATCTTACCCGTTTATTTCTTGCTTTTATTCTTGTTTCTTTGGTTGCATATTATCAACGTGGAATTTGGTTTCCTACAGATGCCAGCAGTCATGCATGGCTTTGGCTTTCGCTTTCTTCGGTTATCGGATTTATTATTGGAGATTTCTGCTTGTTCAAAGCTTTCGCAATAATGAGTTCCCGCATATCCCAGCTTTTTATGACATTAGTTCCTCCACTGGCTGCTGTTACAGGATGGATTATGATGGGCGAAGGCATGAGTTTTTTTAATTTTATTGGCATGGGGCTTACAATTGTTGGTATTATTGTAGCTGTTACAGGCAGAAAAAATGGAAATAAAATTACAGGCAAACTTCCTTTATACGGAATACTTTTAGCCATTGCCGGAGCAGTAGGGCAAGCAGTAGGATTGGTTTTCAGTAAATACGGCATGGGCGATTACAATGCATTTGCTGCAACGCAAATCCGCATCATTGTTGGTCTTGTGGGCTTTGGAATTATAACTGCAATAGCGCAACGCTGGAAAGAAGTTTATGCTGTTCGTAAAG
>Ga0156386_1258_pt1 | contig 5389 bp, 4 predicted proteins | sample RifOxyA3_FD_108030 | JGI IMG/M metagenome (GOLD analysis project Ga0156386, IMG submission 108030) | Bacteroidetes bacterium RIFOXYA12_FULL_35_11
AAGACCTGAAAATTAGGAGTGTACTAATGTACATGACTACTTTTCAGGTCAAGCGTAACGATGAAATTGATGTTTTCTTGCAGGCACTATTTAATACGCTTGAAAGCATGGCTACACCCTGCTCTGTAAAGGCAAAAGAAGCATATTTTAAATTTCCTCCTCTATTCAAGGTGCCAGTTTGACTCCTTGAACTATTCTCCAATACTTTAACTTCGTTTTTATTCAGTTCAAACATAAAATCGTCAGGGAAACGTTCAATGTTTCTTTTTACTGCAAGATTCAATTCCTAATTCTTAATTTTATTTATATTTACATTTTATAAAAAATTAATTTTCCATGAGCGAATCATTACTTAGTGCGCTTATCCAATTATTTGCTATTGTTGCAAATGTCAATAAGGAGCAGGTTTCTGATGATTCCCGTTTTTCGGTAAGCGATTACCTGAAAGGTTTTTTACCCCAAAATCTTGTTGATTATTATCTGAAAATTTTTGATAGTTTTCTTTTCGAATATCATGGGGATATTAAAAATCAATCTTCACGCCAGTCGTTTCACGGTATAAGGCTTCTGAAAATTTGCAGTAAAATAAATGATCAGTTGTTGCAATCGCAGAAGTACATTGTGTTGATTGAATTATTGCAATTCATAAAAAGAGGCGAATCGGTTACAGATAAAGAAATTGATTTTGTTAAGACTGTTGCGGAGGTTTTTAAAATCGAGGAGCACGAATTTGATATTTGTTTTCAGTTTGTTTTTCATTCAGATTTCAAGAAAAGTAAGGATGTTCTTACACTAGGCTGTAATACGGAGGAACAAGATACAACAGATAAGTTTCTTTTAACAGAAAATCTTTCAGGAAATATATTTTGTTTATACTTGAGCCAGCCTTCGGTATTTTTCATGAAATACATGGGGAGTGACATTATTTACCTCAATAATCATAATGTACTGCCTGAAAGAGTTTACCTTTTTGATACCGGTTCTTCCATCAGAAGCCCAAAAATAAATACTATATATTATAATGATATTTCTAAAAAGTTTATTCATTCGGCTTCTTTTCTGAATCTTACTTTTTGCGCAGAGAATGTCAGCTACTTGTATAAAGGAAATGCAAACGGTATCAGGGATTTTTCATTAACGGAACGTTCCGGAAATCTGATTGGAATTATGGGAGTGAGCGGTGTCGGGAAATCTACGCTTCTGAATTTATTAAGCGGAAAACTTATTCCTGCTAAAGGTCTTGTCAAAATAAATGATGTAAATGTTTACCGTGAAACTGATAAGATGAAAGGTATTATTGGTTTTGTAGCGCAGGAAGATATTTTGATTGAAGAGCTGACGGTTTTCCAGAATCTTTATTATAATGCAAAATTATGTTTTAATAATTTGTCGGAAGATGAAATAATTCAGAAAGCTGAAAAAACATTAAAAGCATTTGATCTGCATGAAATAAGAAACCTTCCTGTAGGCTCTCCTCTGAATAAATTTATAAGCGGTGGAGAACGCAAACGTTTAAATCTGGCAATAGAGTTAATTCATGAACCTTATGTTCTTTTTGCTGATGAGCCCACTTCTGGCTTGTCGTCTATGGATTCGGTAAAAATAATGGATAAGCTGAAAGAGCTAGCGATTAATGGTCGTCTGGTGTTTGCGACTATTCATCAGCCTTCGTCGGATATTTATAAAATGTTCGACAAGATTCTCATTTTAGACAGGGGAGGGGAGACTGTTTTTTACGGTAATCCGGTGGAAGCGCTGACTTTTATACGACAGGTAAGTCAGTATGCAGATACAGCATCCGTACAGTGCGAATCGTGTGGAAATCTGAATCCCGAAAGTATACTTCATGTTATTGATGCAAAAGTTGTGGATGAGTACGGACGATCCACATCATACCGTAAAATAAGTCCTCATGAGTGGAAAGAAGCTTTTAAAGAAAAAATTATTCCTGAAAAAATTGAATCCAATACAGGATGGCTGCCTTTAAGTAATTTGCAAGTTGCAACAAAATGGAAACAGGCAAAGATTTTTTTTATTCGCGATGCAAAACGCAAAATTACCAACCTTCAATACCTGCTGATAAATATTCTTGAAGCTCCATTGCTGGCTTTCATTATTGCTTATTTTGCGCGCTATTACATCTGGTCTGAAGAGCAGGGGCACGTGTATTATTTTGCAAGTAATGAAAATATTCCGGTTTACATTTTTGTAAGTGTTATCGTTGCCCTTTTCATGGGAATGACATTAAGTGTGAATGAAATTATCAATGAGAAAAGAATTTTGCAAAGAGAAGAATTTTTAAAGCTTAGCTGGTCTGCTTATCTTTTTTCTAAGTTGTTTTTATTGTTAATTATTTCTGCATTTCAGACCTTGCTGTATGTTTTAATCGGTAATTCAATTCTTGAGATAAAAGGAATGTATACCGATTATTGGCTCGTTCTTTTTTCTGCTGCTGCTTTTTCCAATTTACTGGGTCTTCTCATTTCGTCTTTAATTAAAAACAATGTTGTAGCTTATATTTTAATCCCGATTATATTAATCCCCCAGATTTTATTTTGCGGTGTTGTGGTAGATTACGATAAGCTTCATAAGAATATTGGTTCTGATGAATACGTTCCACTGCTTGGAGATATGATGATTTCGCGATGGGCTTATGAGGCTCTGATAGTAAAGCAGTTTAAAGACAATAATTATGAAAAACATTTTTTCGAAATAGAAAAAAATATGAGCCGATACTCATATCTGTTAAATTTTGTTATTCCCGAACTCACAGACAGGTTGGCTGTTTTTGATACGACAAAAAGCGCATTGACAGATTCTCAGATTAGCAAAAATTATCATCTTTTATTTCAGGAAGTAAATAAATTAAAGACCAAATATAAAATTGATTCTCCTGAAAAGGAAAGAAAAAATTACATGCAGATAAGCGAATGGCAGCACTACCTTGATAAATTGCATACATATTGCAAAAATAAATATTCTCATTACAGAAAGAAAAAAGAAAAAATAGCTGCAAAATTAAGAAGTAAAGAGGATTTGAATTTATTGATGTTGCAGCATCACAATGAAAAAGTGGCGCAGCTTTGTATTAATTCCTACAATATAACAAAAATGCTTATTAAAAATGAAGAAACTCTTATCCAAAAAGCAGATCCTGTATTTAAAGATTCAGATGCTTCTTTTATAAGAGCGCATTTTTACGCTTCGGGAAAACCTTTTGCAGGCATTTACATGGATACATTTTTGTTCAACATACTTCTTATATGGTTTTTGAATTTATTGCTGTTTGTCATTCTTCTTTTGAAACTGAATAATAAATTTTATAAATTGTTTTGGAAGTATAGAAGAAGAAATTCAATTTCCTGATGTTTGCCCGTCGCATTTTTTATCATAATTTGGTTATTTTTATAATATAATATATATTTACGCTCTGAAAATATGAGATTGTTATATATATATATCTTTTCCTTTATTGTGTTACTGCACATTTTGTTTCATGCAGGTAATTTTACTATTCTGAAAAATGAAGCTATTATTAAAAATACTTTTTTTGGTTCTTTCTTAAATGAAACTAATCAGGGTGGTGCTCCAACTGAAAAAGTTAAAGATTTAGGTTCTTCTCAGGAATTTCAGTTAAAATATTTTAAAGGAGAAAAAATAGATAGTAAGGTTATTCTTTCATGGGAGGCAGAAAAAGAATGTAATTCCGTTTCTTTTTTAATTGAGAAAAGTTTTAATGGTATAGCATTTAAAGAGCTTGCTCTTGTTGCAGGAAAATCAAAAAATGAAAAGAATGTATACAATTTTATTGATACTTGTTCTGTTACCGGGCAGTTTTTTTACCGGTTAAAGCAAAAGAAATCAGATGGAACTTATAATAATCTTGATTTACTTCTTGTAAATAATACAAAAGTTGATATTTCCGGGTTGCTGATAACAGGAGAGCCATGCATTGGAAAGTGTAATATTTCAAAAGCCTCACTTGATGAAATTGCTAAAGGAAATAAAAAGATTTTAATGCTTGATTTTATGGGAAATGTTGTCCCTGTTGACCTTCCCGGATTAAATAAGACAAGAATTAATGTAAAATATAATCCTACAGATTATTTTCAATCGGGCGTTTTAATAGCAAGATCTTTAACCAAAACACAAACTAAAATAGTTAAATAATTTATGATTCAATCTGTAAGAAATAAATATAAGCATACAGAAAAAAAGGTTCTGAAGCCTTTCATTTCTGCTTTGGTTATTCTCGTTTCTTTTTGTTTGATTTCATCTTGTCAGAATGATACTACAGAGCGAATTTCTGATTCTTCGGATGCATACAATGAAATGCTTTTAGACAGCAATCAGGCTGTTGTTTATACCGTTCCCACGCCGGTTCAGATTACTTCTGCCCTGAAATTATTAGATATTAAGTATTCCGATGAATTCATTCAGGAAACTAAAAATAATAAAACTTCTTATGTTTCAACTTTTTCAAAAGCAATTAATCTGGGCATTCATTTAGTTGATCTTACTTATGTCGTGATATATGACAATAGTCAGGCATCGCTTATTTACTTTGATAAGATTGAAAAATTAACCCGCGAGCTTGATCTTCAGAACAACAGAACCATTCCTGTTCTCACAAAATGTAAAAAATTCATAACAAATAAAGATTCTCTTTTTTATACCTTGCTAACCCTGCAAAATGAAATGGACAGGAAATTATTTGAATCCCAGAAAGAAGAAGTTTCGCTTATTATTATTGCTGGTTTTTATATAGAAGGTTTGTATATGCTCACTAATCATTACGAAAAATTAATGAAAAATAAAACGTTTACAAGTTTTTATTCAAACAATCTGAACAATATAATTTTCCAGCAGAAATTGTATCTTGAAAGTCTTTTGGATTTGCTTAAAATGTATCCTGATGAAGACATTCAAAAGTTAAATGCAAGTCTTGTTAAACTGCAAAAACAATTCGAGGAGCTTAATATCCGGTATGAGTTCAGCGATAAAGAACAACGACTGAAGAATGTTACTTTCGATAAAGATAAGCTTGTGGAAATTAAAAATTTTGTAAGTTCTTTCCGTTCTTCAATTGTTAATGATACCTATTAATCAGGTTTTATTAATTTTTCAATTAGTGACTAATCGCACACTTGCCTATATAAAGTTGTCCTCACTTGTTTGTATGTATTGTAAAGGTATGTTTCAGAAAAAAACAATTTTATAATTTATTTATAAAATTTGTATCTTTCAAGCATAAATTAATAAATTTGCAGCGTTTTATAAAACGAAAATTATTCGGGGTGTAGCGTAGTCCGGTTAGCGCGCCACGTTCGGGACGTGGAGGTCGGCAGTTCGAATCTGCCCACCCCGACTTTTTTAATGACAAAAGCCT
>Ga0156386_1253_pt1 | contig 4123 bp, 5 predicted proteins | sample RifOxyA3_FD_108030 | JGI IMG/M metagenome (GOLD analysis project Ga0156386, IMG submission 108030) | Bacteroidetes bacterium RIFOXYA12_FULL_35_11
AATTATTTCTGGATCAATGTTATTTCCAGCTCTTATGACAATGGAGAGGATGTACGTGAAATCTATGATTTTGATAAATTTGTTGACAATTTAAGTTCAGATCAACTGAAAGCTGCTGCAAACAAATATTTCAGCAAAACAAATGTTGCAAAATTTATTTTAATGCCGGCGAAATAATTTTTAGTGAGAGAGCAATCCTGTGAGGTATTATGGGTGGGCAAGTGCGTTGGATATTCTCACAGGTTTCTCTTTCCCTGTCTGCTCATTTCAAGTTTAGCATCTTGTTTTTTCAGGCTTTCTCTTTTATCAAATTGTTTTTTACCTCGGGCAAGTGCTATTTCTAATTTGGCATGTCCATTTTCATCAATAAATATGCGGATAGGGACAACAGTAAATCCTTTATCTTTTATTTTTTTCTCAATTTTATTGATTTCTTTTCGGTTTAAAAGTAATTTGCGGTCGCGCTTGGGCTCATGGTTTTGATAACCTCCGTTTTCATATTCTGCAATATGAATTCCTTTAACCCAAATTTCCCGGTCTTTAATAATACAAAAAGGATCTACAAAGCTTACTTTTCCTGATCTTATTGATTTTATTTCTGTTCCGGTTAGCACAATTCCTGCACTAAAAACATCTAATAATTCAAATTCAAAAGAAGCTTTTTTATTTTTAATATTAATTTTTCCCGCCATTTTCTGCTTTGTAAACCTGTTTTCTTTAATTTTACAAAATTAATAAATAAATTGTGTTTATGAATTCTAATCAAAATTCGAATAATGAAGATGACGGAAAAACCGTTGCTGTTATAAGTTACATAACCTTAATCGGATGGATAATTGCACTGGTAATGCACTCTGGCAATAAAACAAAACTTGGCAGTTTTCATTTAAGACAAATGCTGGGACTGATGATTATTGCATTTGGGATTTCTCTTTGCAGTTTTATTCTTGCATTTATTCCCTTTTTAGGATGGCTCGTGCAGCTTGGTCTCAGTATAAGTATTTTTATTTTCTGGTTGCTGGGGTTAATGAGCGCTATTAATGGAGAACAAAAACCCGTACCGTATATCGGAAAACATATACAGAAAATGTTTGAAAATATGTTTTGAAGAATATTTTTAATAAATTTAATGTTATTAGCCAAAAATTGGAGTCTTAAAAACTAGAACACCTGCCTTAAATTCACAGGTAAATAAAATGTATTTTTTGAAAACACAATTACAGTTTTCAATTCAATTTTTTTTGTAGTAATATTATCTGATAAGGTTATATAATTCTTGTTTGATTTTGCACGCAGCGTTTTTTTTCCGTCAGAAACTATTAATTCCGGATTGGTATCTATATTATGTATTGAGATTGTCAGCCCCTGAAAAACCTCGGTATGCGGGGCAAAATATTTTTTCGTTGATTCTTTAAAATCATCTAAATTTAATATTCTTGCTATATATTTTGCGATATCCGTATTATCAATAACTCCTTTCAAAATATAATTTTTCGGATGATACATTGCAAGAAAAACATCTTCTCCCGTATGGCCATAAGTAGTCCAGCCAATACCGGTTCTAAGGTTGAGTAAATTTGCGAGTTCATAGTACAAATTGTCTTCGTAACCATTATCAGCAGGATTCATCGCGTATATTTTTTTCAATTCAGCAGGACTTAAAATCAAATTCAGATGAATTGAAAGTATATCTCGGATTTTAGTTGTATCTGAATGATTTTTCTGAAGCATTTTTTTTAAAGTCGTACTTGTATATTCAGGAGTATGCTTTACTTTTTTGAGAGGGTTCGTAAAGCTTGCATATTTTGTGTCATCATAATTTTTATTCGTATTTTTACTTCCTATAGCAATACCTCCCGTACCATGATCCGGGCATATTATTACCGCAGTATTTTTATCTTTTACTGCAAAATCTAAAGCAACTTTTGCTGCTTCTTCAAAACCTGAAAATTCAGATATCACTCCGAGCGGATCATTCATGTGCGCAGCCCAGTCAATTTTACTTCCTTCTACAAGAAGAAAAAATCCATTTTTATTTTGAAACAAAATTTTAATAGCTTTATCCGTCATTTCTGCAAGTGTGGGATGTTTTTTCAATGTAAGATTGTCGAAATGATTCAATAAAAAACTTGTATCTGTATCAAATGATGCCCATACCTTTGATTTTTCATTCAGAGAATTAAATTTATCTGTAGTAGAAATAAAATTGTAATTTAAAGATTTTATTAATGTATCCCTTAAATTTTCTTCATCTTTTCTTTTAATATTTTTCTTTTCCTTTTTACTGTATTTTCCATTATTCAAAAAATCATTACCACCACCTGAAAATACAACATCAAGATGATTGTATACCTGCTGTTCATTTATTGTTTCATAATTGCTTCTCTTTGCTGCATGGCTTGTAAATGCTGCCGGTGTTGCATGTGGATGCTCACATGAAACAACAATACCCGTTGCTTTGCCTTGAATTTTTGCAAGTTCTAATACTGTAATCAGCGGTACGGAATCTAATGACATTCCTATAAATCCGGAACCGGACTTTTGGCTCGTAGCCATTGCTGTAGCAGCAGGAGCAGAATCTGTAATTTTATCATCAAGAGAATGTGTTCTGACAAATCCGCAGAGCAAAGAATCAAATGAAAGAGGTTTATTATCATTGTACCAGCGTGTAAAATTTAGTATACTTGCGCTCGTTCCATCGGGAACCATTAAAATACAATTTTTCACAGATTCATTTTTCTTCTGAGAATAGGATAAGGTTTGTATTAAACCAACGGATAGCAGAATTAATACTATTTGTTTCATCATTGTTTTTTTTGTAAAATTATTCTTTTCGCTCATAATAAAATAAATATTTATGAAAATCCTGATAATAAAATTTCTTCACTTTGAGATTAAATGCTCATGGTTATTTATCATAAAGAAGACTTAGTTTGATACCGTGGCTATATCATTTCCTAATACAAAGTATTAGTTCAATTTCATTTTGTATCCTATTTTAGTTAGTGCTTCTTATCTGCAATTTTGCAGGGTCTAACTAAAATTTTATAAAAAATGAAAATTAATTCTGTAAAATTATTTGTACTGATCTTGTTAAGCGGATTTAGCTTTTCCTGCTTTGCTCAAGATGAATCACCCCTGCAATTCGGAGCAGATTTGATGAGCCGCTATATCTGGCGCGGAGTTGATCTTGGTGGAAACAGCCCAAGTTTACAACCCTCTATTTCTTTAAACTGGTCAACAAAAGATACAAGCCACGCACTTAAAATAGGAGCGTGGGGCGCGTATACTTTTTCTCCAACGTCAAATCAGGAGGCAGATGTATTTTTGACCTATACATTTAAAGATATGGTAAGCCTTACTGTTACCGACTATTTTTTCCCGGGCTATAATACTGGAAAAAAAGATAAATATTTTATCTACAAACAAGACAGTACCGGTCATGTTTTTGAAGGAATACTTGCATTTAACGGAACAGAAAAAATTCCGTTTACCCTGATGTTTGCAATTAATTTTTACGGAAATGATGCTTCAAAAATTAAAGATGATGGTACTTCCGGAGGTTTATTCATGAGTAAATATATTGAAGCAGGTTACAAAAAAAATATCAAGGGAGTAGACTTCAATGCATTTATTGGAGCTGCTCTTGATGATCCTGATGAAGAAAAAGGAGAAGCTGGATATTTTTTCAACAATTCAGCCGGTATAATAAATCTGGGAGTAAAAGCTTCTAAAGAAATAAAAATAACAGAGAACTACAGCCTGCCTGTGCAATGTTCATTTATAGCGAATCCTGAGGCTGAAAAAATGTATATAGTGTTTGGAATTACTTTCTAATTATTAATCATAAAAAATAAATGTATGGTATTAGATTCAATTTTATTACAGATTGCTCCTGCTATTGACACAGGATCTACAGCTTTTATGCTTCTTGCAACGAGCCTTGTAATGCTTATGACACCCGGTCTGGCATTTTTTTACGGCGGTCTTGCTTCAAAAAGAAACATCCTCGGTATCATGATTCAAAGCTTTGTTTCATTAGCATGGACTACGGTTTTATGGTTTATATTTGGATACTCGTTATGTTTTAGCGGTGGAGAAGGTGGAATAATAGGTAATCTTG
>Ga0156386_1281_pt2 | contig 1310 bp, 2 predicted proteins | sample RifOxyA3_FD_108030 | JGI IMG/M metagenome (GOLD analysis project Ga0156386, IMG submission 108030) | Bacteroidetes bacterium RIFOXYA12_FULL_35_11
ATTATTGCTTATTTCAGAATTTTTAACGGAGAGTTAAAGAAAGGCGATTTAGTGAAATTTTTTGCTACGGATAAGGAGTATTATGCTGATGAAATTGGTATTTTAAGACTTACCGCAGAGCCAAGAACTATAGTGAGATCAGGTGATGTCGGATATATTATTTCAGGAATAAAAGCTGCTCGCGAAGTTAAAGTCGGAGATACAATTACCCATGTTGAAGATCCCTGCTTAAAACCAATTGACGGGTTTGAAGATGTAAAACCTATGGTTTTTGCCGGTATTTATCCCGTTGATGCTGACGATTATGAAGAATTGCGCGCCTCCATTGAAAAGCTTCAGTTGAACGATGCATCTCTTACGTTTATTCCTGAATCATCTGCTGCTTTGGGTTTTGGCTTTCGTTGCGGCTTTCTGGGTTTACTTCACATGGAAATTGTTCAGGAACGTCTCGACAGAGAATTCGATATGGACGTAATTACTACGGTTCCCAATGTGTCGTATACTGTTTATACCAACAAAGGTGAAGTATTTGACGTACACAATCCCTCGGGACTTCCTGATGCAAATTATATTGACCACATTGAAGAACCATACATCATTGCGCAGATAATTTCACGGTCAGAATATGTCGGTTCTATTATGACTCTTTGCATTGATAAGAGAGGAATTCTGAAAAATCAAACCTATCTTACCAGCGACAAGGTTGAAATTGTTTTTGAAATGCCTTTGGGAGAAATTGTTTTTGATTTTTATGATAAGTTAAAAAGTATTTCCAAAGGTTATGCGTCTTTTGATTATCATCCTTGTGATTACAAGCCTTCACGCCTCGCGAAACTCGATATCCTTTTAAACGGAGAACCTGTGGATGCGCTTTCAACTCTTACTCATGCAGACAATGCCTATGACTTCGGTCGTAAAATGTGTGAAAAACTTAAAGAACTTATTCCGCGTCAGCAATACGATGTTGCTATTCAGGCAGCAATCGGTGCGAAAATTATTGCGCGTGAAACGGTTAAAGCATTAAGAAAAGATGTAACCGCAAAATGTTACGGTGGAGATATTACACGTAAACGAAAACTTCTTGAAAAGCAGAAAAAAGGAAAAAAACGCATGAGGCAGGTTGGCAATGTGGAGATTCCTCAATCTGCATTTCTTGCTGTATTGAAACTTGATTAAAACGAAATATTATATTCATGGCTATTAAAAAGAAAATTGTAACAACAGATAAAGATAAAGCACCTGTTAAACCAACACGTGTGAAAAAATCAGAACCTGCTACTAAAAAGACAGGCACTAAAAAAATAGTTGAA